>Ga0190273_10000740_pt1 | contig 11829 bp, 9 predicted proteins | sample Popmic504IS_FD_134513 | JGI IMG/M metagenome (GOLD analysis project Ga0190273, IMG submission 134513) | Populus adjacent soil microbial communities from riparian zone of Shoshone River, Wyoming, USA - 504 IS | ecosystem: Environmental > Terrestrial > Soil > Riparian zone > Trees stand | place...
GACAAGTGCCCTGAACTAAAAGGGCTCGAAAAATTCAATGGTTGTCCTGCGCCTGATAAAGATAACGATAGTGTGATTGATGGGGATGATGCCTGCCCTGAAGTAGCTGGTACTGTTGCAAACAAAGGGTGTCCTGAAATAAAGCAGGAAGTTATAGAGAAGGTGAATTTTGCGGCCAGGAATATTTTCTTTAAAACAGGCAGTGAACAAATTACTGCTCAGTCATATGCCGGCCTGGAACAGGTGGCGGCAATCCTCTCAGCTGATTCAAGTCTGCGTCTACAGGTAGATGGTCATTCGGATAATGTTGGACCAGCTTCTGTAAACTTACGCCTGTCGCAGAAAAGAGCTGAAGCTGTGAAAAAATATTTTGTGTCCAGGGGAATTGCGCCGTCAAGGCTCGGGGCCACGGGATATGGTCAAACCCGCCCGGTTGCTGACAACTCAACGAAAGCCGGGCAAACAGCAAACAGACGCGTGGAACTAAAGCTTATACAAAACTAAATCAGACTGAAGAACGTTTATAATCAGTGTCGAAACAGGTCCAACTATAAAATATGCCATATTAATATTACCAGTTCAAACAAAACGAAGCCACTCATGTAATTACGCCTGAGTGGCTTCTATTTTTTAAAAAATGCCGGTTTATCGTTAAGAATTCCCAAAATTGTCTATTTTGGAACGAACTGACCAACGAAATCATGTTCTCTAACATCTAACACTGAAAGTCATAAAAAAAGTCACAATGAGTAAAATGGTGAAATTAACGTTTGCTTTGTGCGTCCTGGCTATTACCGGTTCTTATGCCCAGGCGCAACAGGATAAAAATCCACGGAGCGGTGAAGTACCGAAGGGCTGGCACTTACTTGATAAAGGTTCTGAAGGTTATAGTGGCATCAGCATCAACAGGGCATATGACTTTGTAAAGTCCAAAAATCTCAAAAGCAAAACGGTCATTGTCGCAGTTATCGACTCAGGTGTTGACACTTTGCATGAAGACCTGAAAGAGATTCTCTGGCGCAATCCGAAAGAAATACCTGGTAATGGGAAGGACGATGATGGCAACGGCTACGTTGACGACATTTATGGTTGGAACTTTCTTGGAAACAAAGATGGTAAGAACGTTACCAAGGACTCCTATGAAGGTGCAAGGGTTTATCACAAATTGAAAGCAAAATATGGCGATCAGGCAATTGATACGGCATCCTTGAAAGGTGAGGCACTTGATGAATACAAAGTTTGGCTGAAAGCCAAATCACGTATTGAAGGTGATACTGAGGAAGAAGCTGTGGATGTGGTTTTGCTTCGCCGTGTGCTAAAAAGTGCGCAAAAAAATGATAGTATTTTGCGCGTCGCTCTGAAGAAAGACACCTTTACCGGTGCTGAACTTGAAAGTTTTGAAGCGACAGAAACTGCTCCAAAAAGTGCCAAGGCTTCGATGTTATATCTCTTCAAGGCCAATAAGATGATGGACGTAAGTAATGTCGAGTTCCTCGAGGGTTTCGGTGAGTTTATCAGCGGCGAAGAGTCAAAGGCGCAAAACAAAACAGACGCAAAATCAAGTGCACCAAAGGACTATCGCGGAGAAATAACCGGTGACAACGAAAATGACATCAACGACAAATTTTATGGCAATAGTGACGTGATGGCGACCACGCCTTTCCACGGCACACACGTTTCAGGGATAATAGCCGCCGCCAGAAGCAACGGCAAAGGCATGGATGGTGTTGCAGATAACGTACGCATCATGATGATACGTGCCGTTCCTGATGGTGATGAACATGATAAAGACATTGCACTCGGAATCCGCTATGCAGTGGATAACGGTGCGAAGGTTATAAATATGTCATTCGGCAAAGATTTCTCTCCTTCGAAGAAATGGGTAGACGACGCTGTTAAATATGCGGAAACCAAGGGTGTGCTGCTTGTACATGCTGCCGGAAACGATGCCAAAAATATTGATACCGCCGATAATTTTCCTAATAATAAGCTTGCAGAATCAAAGACAAGGGCGTCTAATTGGATCACCGTTGGAGCAAGTGGCGATGAAAAAGCCGGTGGAATAACCGCACCTTTTTCAAACTATGGTAAAGACCAGGTGGATGTATTTGCGCCTGGTGTAAGGATCTATTCTACTATACCCGGCGGAACGACTTACGGTAATGCTCAGGGTACCAGCATGGCTTCGCCTGTTGTTGCCGGTGCTGCCGCGTTTTTGCTTGAATACTTCCCCTATCTTACGCCAAAGCAGGTAAAATACTGTCTTGAAAAATCAGCACAACCAATCGCCGCTAAAGTAAGAAAACCGGGTACCGACGAGATGGTAAATCTTTCCGATATCAGCCGGTCCGTTGGGGTGATAAATGTTTACGAAGCTGCAAAGATCGCTGCGGGCCTAAAGGCAGAAGGTGGTGATGCTCCTGCAACAAAGAACCCAAAACCAACACTTAAGAATAAAAAAGGTTAAAGGAAACACCCTGGCTTTATTGCCTGCGGTCATTTTAATATTTTGGGCCACAAAGTTGCTGTCTGCAATTTTGTGGCTCCTTTTTTTGCGGTAACGCGACTTACCACATATTTGTATATTTTCAGGAAACAATTGATTTTATGATATCAAGATCCGACGTCATTGCCTCCGAATCGTTTTTAAAATATATAAACCTGGTCAAAGAAAAGGATCCGGTCATCGCTTTGCAAAAAAATACCAGGCAGTTCCGCAAGCTGCTCAAAAAGATTCCGCGCAAAAAAATTGGTTTTAGTTACGCTGAGGGCAAGTGGACGATAAAGGAAATGCTGCAGCATATAATTGACGCAGAGCGGGTGTTCGTTTACCGTGCTTTAACATTCGCCAGGAAAGATGCGGCCCAACTACCAGGATTCGACGAAAATGAGTGGGCTATTACCTCAAAAGCGGTAAAGCGCAACTGGGACGATCTGGTTGATGAATTTGAATTTCTACGTGCGTCAACAGAATTCATGTTTGCTTCCATGGACGAAGAACAACTGATCTATGCAGGAACAGCGAATGGAAATGCGATGAACGGGATAGCGCTTGCATTCACTTGTACTGGTCATGTGCAACATCACATGAACATACTGATGGAAAGATATCTTTATGACACGGATATAAAGGCTGGTAAGAAAAAGAAAAAGAAAAAGTAATTGTGTTGTTTGATTTTGCGGCTGAACATCCGATATAGTTCAAGAAGGTCCGGGTATTCTGATAGCTTTTGTTCATGTGCTGCCATCGTCTCCACGTCATTTCTCACCGCGGGGCCGGTCTGAACGTCTTTTGGAGCAAATGTTTTTAGCCGCTCACCGGTCTCGGCTACCAATGGTAAGAGCAACCGGAAATCAAGTTTTTCATTGTAGCAATAGTCGGCTGCAAGCGTGTATAGATAATTTGAAAAGTTATTCATAACTACAGCTGCTATATGAAACTTTGAACGCTGTGCATCATTCGCTGATGAAACATTGTCTGAGATAGACCCCGCAAGCTGCATAAGCGTTGACCTGGTGTCTTCATTACTTCCATCAATCAGCAACGGAAGTGGTGTTGACGCGCTTGTTTGTTTCCTGAGAGATTGTAATGGATAAATCACACCATATTTTTCGCTGCAGTTTTTTAAGACCGACATTGACACTGATCCGGCGGTATGTGCCACCAGCTTCCCCGGTACACGCAGCCATTCTGCTACAGATCCGATAGCTGCGTCTGACACCGCGATGAGATAAAGCCCGGCATCGGCATAAAGCTGCGATGGATCCGTCTCAACCGTTGCTTCGAATTCAGTGGCAAGCTTTTCAGCCCCTATTGCATTCCTTCCGAACACCTGGACAAGTTCATGGCCCGCCTGTCTTAACCTTCTACCCATGACCGTTGCGACATTTCCTGTTCCTATAATAACAATGCGCATAATATATTTTGGGATTCGTTCTGCTGCGGTAGATTTGCGTCCACAATCAGCTTTGTCATGAAGTTAGTACAAAAATTAGGGCTCGCATATTACCGCGCTAATCTTCAACTGCTTTCAATGGTATCGCCAAAGAAGGCTGCTAAAAAAGCCTTCAAGCTTTTCTGTACACCGTTCACACGATCTTCAACAGTTCCGGCACCAATATTCGACGAAGGTGAATTACTAAGTTTCATGATAGATGAAACACTGATCAGCGGATACCGATGGAATCATCCTGCCAAAAAAAAGGCGTTGATTGTTCATGGCTTTGAATCAAGCTCGATCAATTTTCATCAGTATATAACCGGGTTAATAAAGGCGGATTTTGAAGTATTGGCCTTCGACGCACCAGCGCATGGCAGGTCCGGTGGAAAACGAATACTGTTGCCGGAGTATATTAATATGATCCATGCAGTGATTGACCGGTACGGACCTGTCGGCAATTATATCGCACATTCTTTTGGGGGCCTTGCGCTGATGCATGCCTTGGAGACGGTTCCGAATAAAGATATCAGTAAGATAACTTTGATTGCACCTGCAACCGAGACTACCAGTGCCGTCGACCGATTCTTCAGGATGTTCAATTTAAGCGGAACGGTCCGGGCGCATTTCGACGAATTGATTATAAAAAAAGGCGGAGCGGCCTTAACCCACTTTTCAATCCGGCGGGCAATCAAACATACAACCGCGCCTATCATGTGGATCCACGATGACACGGACCGTGTAACGCCGCTGGCTGACGCATTAAAGGTAAAAGAGGATAATCATGACCACCTCCAATTTGTAACAACTACCGGCCTTGGTCACCGCCGTATTTATAAAGATGAAGGTGTAATCAGACAGGTTATCGACTTCTTAAGCGTTTAATGATAATAATGGAGGATTGTTATTGATGGTTGAAACTTTAATGAGTTCAAGCTTGTACACTTAATTATTCCTGCCTTTGATCATTGGCACAAAAGAGAAATTATCAAATACTTCTTCTTCAACGGTACCATCACTATTTTTTGTTAGGCGGAGCATTTGCTGAACACCCGGTCCACCTACCGGTATAACCATCTTACCGTTCGTTTTTAATTGCTCAATTAATTTCGGTGGGATGTATTCCGCAGCGGCGGTAACAATGATTTTATCAAAAGGCGCGAAAGTTGGCAGGCCCTCATAACCATCACCAAAGAAATACTTTATGCTGTTGTATTTGTTCCGAAGAACAAAATTTTTATGCTGATCAAATAACTTCCTTTGTCTTTCAATCGTAAAAACCTGTACACCTAATTCCGCTAAAATGATTGCCTGGTATCCGCTACCCGTACCAATCTCAAGTACCTTTTCAAAAGGCTTAAGAGTTAATAGTTGTGTCTGGTAAGCAACTGTATATGGCTGCGAGATGGTTTGATCTTCCGCTATCGGGAATGCCTTGTCTTCATAAGCTGATTTATCAAACGCAGAATCAAGAAAATAATGCCGTGGAACATTCATAATTGCTGCAAGTACCCGTTCATCTGTTATGCCCTTTTCCCGCACCGTTTCAACGAGTTTTTTGCGCAGCCCCTTGTGGCGATAGTTATCTTCGAATGTTCGCATAAGCGTGGCAAATATACATGAAATCGAATCTTCCACTGCTTTTAAGCAGGTCTCCGGCTTCCTTCATATAACTCATATTCCAACAAACGGCAGTCGATGGTACTTGTATAGAATTCAATTTTGCGTGAAGCCTTCAATCCAATTTTTTTGGCTAGTTCAAGATTACCTGTGAAAACATATCCAAAATAACCGCCACATTTCTTTTTCATAAAATCGCCGATTCGCATATACGTTTCAGTTAGTTCAGTTGATTGACCAAGTCTTTCACCATATTCAGGATTAATAAACATTACTCCCCTACCACCCTGCGGTACTTCTGTATCGGCAAAATCGCATACTTTGAATCTGATCATATCGCTTACACCTGCAGCACGGGCGTTTTTGCGCGCGTTTTCAATAGCCTGGTCGCTATAGTCCGTGGCAATGATTTCTAATTCCGGTTCGTCGGTAATCTGGCTTTCAAGTCTGCCTCTCTCTTCGAGATATACTGATTCTTTGTATTCCCGGAGATGCATAAACGCAAAATTGTCACGAAACAAGCCCGGCCTGGTATTAGACGCGATCAGTGCCGCCTCGATTGCCAGCGTGCCTGACCCGCACATGGGATTAACAAATGGCGTGCGCCGATTCCATTTAGTGGCTAGTATCGTTGACGCGGCCAGCGCTTCCAGCATCGGTGCGCGGCCCGGTATCCGCCGGTAGCCATGCCTTGCCAGACTGTCGCCCGAAGTGTCAATGAATATTTCAGCCTCGTCATTTTTCCAGAACAAATGAACGACGGTGCCAATCAATTCAGCACCCGTGGCCGGCCTCGTGCCCCGCTGATCACGCAGCCGGTCAACAATGGCATCCTTTACACGAAGATTAGCAAACATGCTGTTATTAATAGTATCGTTCATGACGTTACTGGTAACCGAAAAATAGCCAGGATCCGGAATAAGGTTTTCCCATGGAAAATCCTTCAGTTGGCGGTAAATATCATCCGCATTATTTGCAGTGAATTTCTGAAGACTGTACAGAACCTGGCTGGCACATCGCAGGCTAAGATTAAGTTTAATACAGTCACTCACCGAACCGGTCAACCTGACACCGGTTATAAACGTGTCCTCAACCTGGAAGCCGAGCTCCATAACCTCGGATTCGAGATAAACAGCCAGTCTTTTATGACAGGTAATGGTGATGGCAGACCTTGTATTAAAAACATTCATATCCGGGCGAAGGTAACCGGATAAACGGATCATTGCCCAGCGCAAACCGGATTTAATTTATCACAATAATCCTCTTATTTGCCCGGCGAAATCTATTCAGATCGAAGGCTTGTTACCGGGTTAGCAATGGCGGCTTTAATAGATTGAAAACTGATAGTGATTGCTGCCACCAGCAACGATAGCATAAAACCTCCCACAAAGTAACCGGCATGTAGCGGAATGCGATTAGCAAAAGTTTCGAGCCAGGCATGCATCGCCAGGTAACTCACTGGAGCCGCGATAATAAATGCGATAACAATTAACCACGTAAACTCCTTTGAGAAAAGATATATTATGCCTTTCACTGACGAGCCGAGCACCTTGCGGATGCCGATTTCTTTCTGCCTTTGAGCGGCTAAGAAAGCTACAAGCCCGTAAAGACCCATACATCCAATCACAACTGCAATGACCACAAAGATTTTAAAACCCTGGTACATGATATCTTCCAAAATATAAAAGGCTTTATGTTTTATGTATTCGTCAAGCGTGTTTGCCTTATAGATATTATCGGGAAAAACAGATTCCCAGCTCGATTTAATGAAAGTATAAATCGAGGCTTCACCATCTGCGTTGTTATTGAATTTGATGCTGGCCATATTCACCCAGTTAAGCCCATAAAATAAAATGCACGGTCCTACGGATTTTTGCAGGGAAGCATTCGAAAAATCGTCAGTAACGCCAACGATCGTGCCCTGTTCCCGGTTATTTATCATTACCTGGGTACCAATTGCAGCTTCACTTGATGCGATTCCAAGTGTCTGTACTGCCTTCCGGTTTAGGAGGATATTATACTTCAGAATGCTGTCATTCAAATACACTTTGTCAGAAGCCCTCAGATCCCGGCCCGCAACAAGGCGGATACCAAATGTTTCCAGGTAACTATTATCAACAAACTTTCGCTCGAACGACCTGTTTTCTGAAACGGCCGCCTGCGGTAGCCGCACATCGCTGAAGCCATTGCTGGCAGAAGTAGGCGGACCTGAACTAAAACTGACAGCCGAGATAGCAGGTTGTGAGGTAAGCATCGATTTGAAGCGACTCAGTTTGAGTTGGTCGTTTCCTGGAATTTCTACGGTAAGTATTCCGTCTTTTTGATATCCGGGATCTTTACTATAAAAATAATTCATTTGCGCAGCAACAACCACTGTACCAATTATGAGTAGTTGGGTAACAATAAATTGAACAACAACAAGCGCTTTCCTCAATGAGAAGCGATTAGAGAAACCGGTGTTTTTTGCGGTGAGAGAACTCTTGAGTGCCAATATTGGTTTGAATGATGACATCACCCGTGCAGGATAATAACCGGCAAAAAAAGTAATGATCAGTGAAAGCGCTGCCAGGAAGAAAATTACTGACGAATCGATTGCGAGACTGAAGTCAACTATAAACGACAGGTAGTTATTAAATGCATCAAGGAACCAATCTGCTATTACTAAAGCGAAGAACGAAGCAATCAGCGTTATGACTAATGTCTCACCCAGGAACCTGGCCATAAGCTGAAATTTGCTGCTGCCCAGTGTTTTGCGGATACCAATTTCCCTACTTCGTTTCAATGACTGCGCTGTTGCAAGATTAACAAAATTAATGCAGGCAGTAAGCAGTACGATCGATCCCATAACAACGAAAGCAATTACAAGGATTCCTGGTGTAGCATACAAAGTGCCGCCGTATAACTCGTCGGTATGAACTTCCTTCAATGGTTGCGGATGATAGGTCACCCGCTTTGAATAGTCAGCCGGGAGATATTTGTTTTTAAATGAAACCAGTTCTGCATCAAAACGGGTAGCAGCATAGTTTTTTGGTAGCGTCACGAAGGTATAACTCTCAGAATAATTGCTTATCCAGTTATTAACCGTTTCACGGTTGTTTGCTTCAAATTCACGGAACGAGAGCAGCATATGACATGGGATATTGCTGTTCCGGGGCATGTCTCTTAACACAGCCGAGATTCTATGAGGCTGCTTGTTGACGACAATGATTTTATTGATGAGGGCGTTATAATCTGATATGCCGTTGCCAAAAAACTTGTCCGCTATTTTTTTTGTAACAATTACTTCATCGGGAGCAGTTAAGAGTGCTTTGTTAGCACCTGCGAGAAATTGGAAATCGAAAGTTTTAAAAAAATATTCATCCGCGTAAGTCGTTTCATTTTCTTCAAATATTTTTCGTTGGCCGGTGTTGTCGTTGATCTGAATAATAGCAGTATTACGCACATAAACCTGCGTGACTGTCTCCAGTTGGGGGAAGTCGTTACGGAGAGCGCGGGCAACGGGGAAGCTCGTATATCCGCCAAAATCTGTACCTGCAGCAGTTTTATCTTCAAATACCAAGCGGTGAATTCTGCCAGCTTTCGAGTGGAAATGATCAAAAGTTTGTTCATGTTTCAAGAAAACATAGATGGCGATGCAGCAGGCAATACTAACGGCGAGACCGGTCACATTTATCAGAGTCGCTAGTTTATTGCGGGTAAGATTGCGGGTAATAGTAATCAAATAATTCCTGATCATACAATAGCGTTTCGGGTATTGCAGTCATCGTACCAATTAAAATGCCCGACCGTTAATTTACTGGTTTATAAATTTTTAGGAATGGCAGATAAGTCTGCCGCTGTCCGATTTTGATACAGGTAATGTGCGTTTGTGGGAAGATGTGACTCGTCCTAAATAACCGTTAACCAAATAACGGAGAACTCAAATACCTGTCTCCGCGGTCACAGGCAATAAACACAATCAAACCGGAGTCAAGTTCAGCACTGAGCTTCAAGGCCGCAGATAACGCCCCGCCGCTACTCATTCCTGCAAAGATACCTTCTTGTTTGGCGAGCCTGCGTGTATACTCGGTTGCATCTTTTTCAGAGATATCTATAATACGATCGACCCTGGAAGCATCAAAGATCTTCGGCAGGTATGCGGGGGCCCATCTTCGAATACCCGGGATAGAGGAATCATCGGTGGGCTGACAACCGACAATCTGTATTGCATGATTTTTTTCTTTGAGATACATCGAAGTGCCCATAATGGTACCAGTTGTTCCCATAGAACTTACGAAGTGTGTGATCCCACCATTGGTATCACGCCATATTTCCGGGCCGGTAGTTTTATAATGTGCGAGATAATTATCAGGATTGGCAAATTGATTCAAGAGAAAATACTTGCCGCCCGCTGCCTGCTGCTCTGCATAATCGCGGCAGCTTTCCATGTTTTCGAGTAAGATCACTTTCGCGCCGAATGCTTCCATGGAAAGCACTCTTTCCCGGGTAGAGCTGGAAGGCATGATCAACTCTATCTTAAGGCCAAAAAGACTAGCTATGAGAGCCATAGCTATGCCGGTATTTCCACTCGTAGCTTCGATCAGCGTAATATCTTTACTGATTTCGCCCCGTTCCAGTGCACTACGTACCATGTTCAAAGCAGGCCTGTCTTTTACACTTCCACCAGGGTTATTCCCTTCGAGCTTTGCAAATATCTGCACCCTTGGATTGGGGTTTAATTTTTGTATTTCGACCAAAGGAGTATTACCGACAATATCAAGAACACCTGCCATGAAATCAATTTAGGATTTTATTTTCTGCTACAACTACTTCCGGGTTGTGATAAACCAGCGAGCCCGGTGGGACACTTCTTGTTAACCAAACATTTCCGCCAATGATACTATGATGTCCGACCACAGTATCGCCACCAAGTATTGTTGCTCCGGCATAAAGAATAACATGATCCTCAACGGTCGGATGGCGTTTTGTGTTTGCCATACTCTTGTCAACACTCAATGCACCAAGCGTAACGCCCTGGTACATCTTTACATTGTTGCCGATCTTCGCGGTCTCACCAACCACCGATCCAGTACCATGATCGATAAAACAGTACTCACCTATCTCAGCCGCAGGGTGAATATCTATCCCCGTTTTACCGTGTGCATATTCGCTGAGTATTCGTGGTAGTAAAGGAACATTAAGCTTCTGCAGTTTATGTGCTATACGATAAAAACAAAGTGTGTAAAATCCAGGATACGCCCTGATGATCTCAAACTCATTTTTTGCTGCGGGATCGCCATTGATGATCGCATCGATATCAGTATTAAGTAATCGAAGCAATTCCGGAACATGATCAAAAAAACGCCTGACCACAAATTTATTATTGCATTCAATACATGCCGTGGTGGCGTCGAGAATCGACAGTAAATTGTTTTCGAGCGTTTCAAACGCGACCCGCATCTCTTCTACAGAGGTGAATTTGTTCACCGACATCTCCGGATACAACAGATGAATTAAACTTGTTGCCCAACCTGCAATGACATCATTTGATGGCACCGATTCCTTTTCCTGTTGCCTTGCAAGAAGTTGCAAAAGAAAGTTTTTATCCAAGGGTTCTTTTTTATAAATAATACCAAACCATATCACCGCGGATTCCGCGATAAAAATAAGGCAGATTTTGAGTAATTAAATGCTTTGGCTGTTAAAGGGGTGAGAAATCCACCAAATTAGTCGGTTATTACGCTATTCTCGCTGCCATGATCCAAAATAATTAAGCGCAGGATGATTTATAGGCATCAAGGTGATCTAAAGCTATCAGGATAATATTAAATCACTTCACGATAATATGATGTAGCCTCGCAGACTAAGTGGCCCCAGGCGTAGCCTGACAACATATACCATTGCAAATCCTCCAGGCCCTTCACGGCGAAGGTTTAGAAAAAATATTTGCGTAAGTAAATACTTACTTATATATTTGTAAGGAAATGCTTACGTATTTAACAACACTTAAATGCTTTTAATGAGAAGAGATGTATTTCAGGCCATCGCCGATCCGACAAGACGTGAGATAATTAACCTGGTTGCCAGGAACCCACTTCACCTTAACGCGATAGCCGAGAATTTTAACATGAGCCGGCCGGCGATATCGCAACATATAAAGATCCTGGCTGAGTGCGGCCTGATCAGCATGCGAAAAGATGGGCGTGAAAGGTATTGTGAACCAAAATTTAAAAAATTGAAAGAAGTCTCCAGCTGGGTTGAACAGTACCGGCAATTTTGGGAACAGAAATAC
>Ga0190273_10000741_pt1 | contig 11825 bp, 11 predicted proteins | sample Popmic504IS_FD_134513 | JGI IMG/M metagenome (GOLD analysis project Ga0190273, IMG submission 134513) | Populus adjacent soil microbial communities from riparian zone of Shoshone River, Wyoming, USA - 504 IS | ecosystem: Environmental > Terrestrial > Soil > Riparian zone > Trees stand | place...
AGGCGCCCACCCATGGCAGTTCCAGTAATACCTTGAACAAAGTAAGTGAGAGGTGAGACGCGCCACATGAATACCCAAAATCCGGGCAATGATTTCGGTGGTTGCATTACTCCATTGAAGACCAAAGACAGTGAGAAAAGCACCGTTGCAAGTTGGCCAGCGGTCTCCGCATCAGGAAGCCCTGCGATAAGCATTTGTGCGAAGGTACTCGCGAAGAGGAAAAACTCGATCAGGAATAATAGAACCAGAACTTGCCGCTCTGAGGATTCTATCCCGAATGTTGGATAGAAATAGGCAGCGAATACCATGATACCCAAAAGAAGCTGATAGGGAATTTCAACCAAAATATTGGCGAGCAAGAAGGCAGCCCAGCTGTATGTCTTAGATGGCTGTTCCCGAACCTCATACAGGGATCGTTGAGTAACAAATCGTGGCATGATCTGTTGTACAAGAGCCGAGAAGATAGATAGGACCAGGAAGTTGCTAAATATAGCGTTCTGTAGACCTTGGACTGACTTGTCTGTTTGAAAGAACGAAAAACCAATGAAAAGTCCAGATATAACGCCGAGAAAGATTTTTCCGTAGATGTAAGTCGGGGTTCGCCAGTATTGTTGAAATACACGGAGCGTAGTGTAGAACAGCTGGTGGAGAAATGGCATTGCGAACTCCGATCGACCTTTTGTCGCATCCTCGTCGTCAGTAGGCCTGTTTGGTATTTTCTGGTAGATTTGGCTGAGTTCCCTTTGCACGTTTGCGTAGGGCTCACTTTCCCTCCAAATTGAGGCCCAATCCTGCTGAGCTTTAGCGCTGGCTCCGGCGCCGATAATTTCGAGCATGTATTCAGCAGGGTTTTCAGAGATGCCACATTTACGGGCACCTCGACTTTCAAAATAGCTCAAAAGTTCGCTCGCATTAGTGCCGATGTTACCAAAGTACACTGTACGGCCACCTTTAGCCAGGAAAAGGAGGCGATCAAATTCCAAAAATAACATGGAACTCGGTTGGTGGATAGTTGCAAGAATAGCTTGTCCTCGAGTGGCGAGCTTTCGCAACAATGAAATAATGGCCCATGAACTTTGGGAGTCTAGACCTGAAGTGGGCTCATCAAGGAAAATTAGTAAATCTGGTTTTCCTGCAAGTTCGACGCCGATCGACAAGAGTTTCCGCTGCACCACATTGAGACCTTCACCAGTGATTCCTACGACGGCATCCGAAAATTCACCCATGTTTAGGATCTCGATCACGTCCTCCACGTGCTGATACTTCCCCGTTTTCGAGGAAGTTTTAGGCTGCCGTAGCATTGCTGAAAATCTAAGTGCTTCTCGTACTGTGGAAGTTTCAAGGTGTAGATCCTGTTGTTGAACATAACCTATCCTACGGTTGAAGTTACTCTCAAGTCTCCTACCGTTGACGAACATTTCTCCACTTATAACTCCTACCGAGATGCGCTGTGCGAGCGTGTCGAGTAAGGTAGTTTTGCCAGCACCAGAGACCCCCATCAACGCTGTCAATGTTCCCGGTTTGACATAACCCGAAACGTGGTCGAGAAGCCGTCGAGGCTTGTCGTTGATGGTGATATCATAAGTCACGTTGCGCCAGGTGAAAACGCTGTTGTGCGGAGGGACTTCCCCACTTCCCATATCCTCAGTCTGATCGATTGTAATGGTGGTCGGAGTTTTTGAACCTAGGTTTTCAACGTCGAAATGAGTGGCGGCATTCCCTGTGCTTAAGACTTGCTTTGAGCCACTACCGGAGCGGAAGACAAGAACCTCCGCAGCAGAAGAAGTAAAGCAGTTCAGTTCGGTGGCAGTTAAGTAAGTGACAAGGAAGAAAACCAGGAATCCCCAAAGTATGCCGAAATTGCGCCATAGGTGTGAAAAGGAATATTGATAGCTTGCCTGGAAAAAGGCATCACCAGATACTGTTACTTCACCAGGATACGCCCCCAGAACTGAACAGATAAAGGTATTTCCAATTGGGTTGGGATACGGAGGAACCAGTGATGAAGTCGGACACGGAAATTGTCTTCCGTGCAGTTCGTTGACGAGTAAGCCTTCAAAGGCGTACGCCACAGGGTTGATCCAACTAATCCATCCAAACCATGGACGCATGTAAGGCCGCGGAATCGTGAAACCTGTATTCCACTGTTAGTCTACGACTGGGAGTTGACCGTTTTAGTTACCTGTGTATATGACAACTCCCAATACTACGACTCCTGCGATCGCGAGTGCCTTAGAAATGGTCTTCGTGGCGGCTCCTATTGTTCTAGCGATATAAGACATTGTAATCGCTGCTGAGAGGTTGAATATTAAAAAGATAAAGAACTGAGACGGCTCCCGTCTCAGATTTGCGAGGAAGTAAAGGATAATACAGAACAATGTGATTGATAGGGCTTTGATCGGTAAATCCGATATCAGACTACCGATTGCCTCCGCAAATGGATGGTAGAATGCATAAGACGCATGTTTTTCAATAATCGGACGTTGATGGTAGAGAGCGTTGATTTCTACGATAGCGTTGAGAGCGTTGAACAATATTGAAAAGAAGAGAACGGATCCTCTCGCAAAGAAGCTGTCTGTCGTGTCCGGCGTTCCGTAGTAAACAGAACCGATGATTAGGGCCATCGCGATTTTGGAGATAATCATGGTAATCGTTGATGATTTTTCATTCCACAGACGCTGATACGCCCGCCTCGCGCAAGCTCTTACCTGCGTAGGAATGGAGACCGTATAAGGCGATCCCTATCCTATGGTTAGAATGTGATTTGGACGATCAACAGAAACCTCACCGGCGCAATATACTTCGACTGCATGTCTTTTCGAACTTTCCGAAATTCCGCAACCGAACGATTGCCGTCAGTATAGCTAGCTTCATAGTGCTTGATCTCTTCCTGGAGCTTAGCATATTCTTGAGATGATTGCCAGTAGGCCTTGAATTCATCTGGAGTCCGAGGAACGCGACGCTCGCATCCCGGGCGAGCGCGACGTTCTCGATCGTTGGTGACTGCTGTGAGAAAGTCTGCGGTGGTTTGTCTAGTGGGGCAGTACCAGCCCATCTGCTCAAAGTATGCTTGTGCGCAGCCGGTAGGACCATAGTATATCTCTCGTCCTTCATATAGAACAATTGTCTTGTCAAACAGATCATAGATGGTTTGGGATGCCTGATAGATAGCGACTAGATGGCAAGCGCCAAGAAGATCAGCTGACATGCGGAGGGCTTTGACAAATTCCAGTGCTGTTGCAGCGTCAAGCCCTCTAGTACTGTTGTCCCAGCAAGCTAATGGAGATCCCGACAATGTCATTTCAGCGATACTCACGCGCTTTCTCTCGCCTCCAGATACACCGCGCACGTAATCATTACCAACCTTGGTGTTATATGTGTGAGACAGGCCGAAGATTGCCATCACTACCAGGGTAAGGTACCTTGCGTTTTCTTTCCTTGAAATCTCCCTCACCCTGATTCTCGGTGTGCGTACATAAGAAGCGAACTCGAGAGTTTGTCCGACAGTAAGGTGCGGAAAGTGGCGATCCACTTCCTGATTATACACAATTTCTCCTTTGAACTCCTTCGCCATAATATTCCGATCAATTCCTGCAGACATGAGTCAGATAGGTTCAACATCTAAGTGGACGGGGCAGTGATACCGTTGTATTGTAGGTGCGAGTTTTGGTCTACGAAGAGGCCATGGACGTCGCCTGAAATTGTTTTCAGGAAAGTTGAACACCCACTGCTCGGCCTGCCTAGAACAAGAAGCATCTCTCCGTTCACCAAAACACCTTCAAATTGCCTGAGAATCGTCTTCTTCACTCTTGTGCCAAAAATCCATCTCCAGACATTTACTGGCATTCTTAGGAAAGAGCCAACTGTCTTTTGGAAACACAAAACGTCACCAGTGCCATAAACGTTCAAGTTGTTGAAGAGAACGCTCATCTTTCTCTCTCTGACACCTTTCTTTTGGCCAATTTCAATCATCAACCTAGCCCACTTGTATGCATCAAAGGATGGATGTGAGGGGTCGACAACACTATCCTCGAGCAGTGTCTCATCGACTGCGGTCTGTCGTGATGATTGACGATCCCAGGAAGGGACAAGATTCGCGGTACTGCGACTGAGGTTACGTGCTAGGTTCGTGAGTTCTGCAGGGTGGTCTGGTTGCAGAGGCTCAATTTCCCGATTTCGAGCCATTTTATCAGCGATCCGATTTACCCTAAGAGGGCTGATACTCTATGTTCGCACCGGTGACTTGTACTCGCTAGACATCTGAATCGAGTCCCAGTTTGTTAAGCAAACAGATTTGAAGAGAAAAAGGATTCGAAGAGACATGGGCCTTGCACAATCTCATGGCTCAAGGCACATGCACTGTTTGAAATTCTCAAGCTTGGATCCGAGGTTCGCCAGGATAGCACTATTCCCGTTTATGCAGGGAACTCTTGTATCTAAGTGTTGATGTTCGTAAAGGCTCTCCAGAAATGCTTAGGTTCCAATAGGAAGGCAGTCTGTAAAATACACGGAGCGTGTCTCTCTGCAGCGGTGTAGTTCTCTTACTCATTCCTAACTTGGCAGAGCAGATGCATTACATAATCCCCCAGTAATGCTGGTTGGAAAAGAGACGCAGGGGTGGACTTGGACTTATGCTTCCGCCCACCGCCTACTCTCCTTAAAGTATTTACTAGTCTTGAGATCCCTGCGAGTAGCGAGTACGAGGCACCGCTCTGCAGTTGCAAGTCGTAAAAACATTTATTACCAGGTGGCTAGTGGAGTAAACAAAACAATACAAACTTTCCTAAATATTAGCGGTAAGTAAGCTAGAGAAAATAAGCCATCAGAATACGAGGAGCACAAGAGACGCCGGATACTTTCAACCGTACCATGTATCTTTAAGAATTTCAGTTTCAATACAAGGGTTAGGTAATCTATTCTTGAAAAAGTCTTGGCATATCTTGGCATATCATGACAAGAACGTTACTCTCAACACGAGGAGAACTGTAAAAAGAGTTTCCCCTGCTTCAACATCGTATATACTAGAGAACGAACTTCCGCTTGACAGCATTTTTGAAGTGGACGGGAACCTAGACTCTCTATTCTCTTCAGCATGTGCTCCGCTGAACCCTGTCGACTCTTGGCCAATTTGAGATGGTTCACACTCGGATACAGCGACAAAATACGAAAGAGAGCATCTTCTTTGGCGTTTGGTACCTTGAGCGCATCCATTCTCATCGATCCGACGCACAGCTGGTCACTGAGGGGGATTTCCATTCATCGGGCCTGGTCCTGGAATGAGTGCATCCGTTATTGTCGTGATGCTAGAGAAGTTCGTAGTACATAATATGAGACTCTCGCTCTTTGCTTTCCGTTTTGTAGCAATCCTATCTACTTGGCCAGCATAAGTGTCTTTACTATCCTTCATACATCACTCACACAAAATGGGTAAGGCATCTAAGATATTGTCGGTGATCTTTCGCATCGGCGAACTGATATGCGCCACAATTGTTGTCGGTATCTTGGGGCGATACGTATCAATTCTTGATGAAGCCAACGTCCACCAAAATTCTCGAATAGTTTATGCTGTATCCATTGCAGCCATAAGCATGTTCTTTTCACTCATCTTCATGCCCCCATTGAAGTACTCCTTCTATGGCTTCCTGATCGATTTTGCGCTGTTCATATGCTGGATGGTTGCGTTTGGGCTGCTAGTCAACGTAAGTCTTCCACATCTTTCACCTATGTCCCGTTTTCAGTCAGCCTCAGTATGATCATATACTGACAAGATACCAGCTCACGGGATCACAATGGTGCGACTCAAATTGGTACTGGCACAGTTGGGGTTACTATTGGGGTGGTTGGTGGCATACAATGCCAATCAACGAGGCTACGCAATCCATCGTCGGAACTACATATTGCTCGTATTGGCGAACCAGCATTGCCTTCAGTTTCATTGGTGGTTGGCTTTGGCTTGGGAACGGGCTGATTGTAAGTCTTCAACCACTGATGATGAATGTCTAGTGGTCTTACTAGTGGTCAGGGCACCTACGTCTGCATAAGTTTTCGTCGCACCCGCGGGAACCAAGAAATGTCCAGCACTGAAGCTTCGTAAGCGCCCTTGTGCCCTATAGAAAATCTGTCAGAGAATCCTAACAAAAGATCAAGATCTCAGTTACCGAAAGACTCAGCTGAGAATTCAAGAGGCTTCTAGGTACTAGGAGACAATGAGCCTGTCTAATCCTAGTGCGTTGTTAACACATAATACACACTGCAGGCTCAACCCTCTCCTGAGTCCTTGATTGGGTATCGGCTCGGGGTCAAGGTTCTACATTCGTCAACTGTGAAATGAGCAGGCTGGCACATCGGAAGAATGACTCGCGCTTCAATATTTTCATTTACTCCATCTTTAGAGAATTATTATGATCTCTATGCCAAATCACGCAATTTCCATATGGATATATTGCTTCACAGCAACTAGCTAAGAACAGCTTCATTCCAATACGATTAGGGGGCACAATAACAGAAATCGAAGCAACCAGAGTAAGCGACCAGAGATTAATGCTTTGTTGTGCTTTGTACAAGCGCAACATTGTTCTCGCGCGCAGTACAATTGATAATAATAAATAGTAGTAACCTATTCGTAGGAAACAGCTACGCCTATAGAAAGAGGCTCGCCAAGGTCTTCGAACATCAGAAACTAGCGCTAATTCCTACCCCGAATACACACAGGAAAGCCAGCGTAATTATGCTTGTAGAAAGCTTTGTTGCGTCGCTCTCTGCGTCGGGCATCAGCGCGATCGTGGGGTTGTACGGCAGAGGTGACGTGCTGTTAATAGTACCGTTCCAGCAATATCTACTAAAGCACTGCTGACATACCATTGGCACGGCCGTACCTGTCCTCTCGAGACTTCTGCTAAGGATTGCACAGCCTACACAGGCGGGCCACCCAATTTCTGTCGTACCATTTGCCATAGTTGCCACGTTGTAGCCATTTTGGATAATAGCATTGCGTTCTGTAGTGTTATACTTCAAATCGAATGTCGAGACATTGGATTGATAAGAGTACGGAAAGTTTGGAATGTAGACGATCAGAGGGCTAGGTCCTGTCATATTGCTCAAGTCACAGCCGAAGAAGGTTGGTCGCGTATTTAATCCTAGGTTGACAAATGTGTTCTGGTCTGGAACAGAGGGAAAGACGGTACCATTTGCAATACCAGTAGGGTCAAGACTGCGCCGGTAAGTCGCAACCATACTTGTCCCATTTGGCCAAGAGTTTTGAGTATCTGCTGAGCTGTCGATGGCGAATATTACATCAACAGACCTTGCGGACTGGATAAGTGGGTGCAAAGGTATATTCTGAAGGTCTTCGCCACCATCGACTAAGAAGAGTGTCCGTGACTGTGCATTTGCATTGGTTTCGTTGTGGTAGTGATAGAACGGGTTGGCCTCGTATATTGAGATGTCGTTGTTATTCTCTCCAATGTTTTCAAGAACGGCGGTCAAAGCATTTGTTACGATATTAGCGTCGCTCGTGCCATTGATTAGCAGAAAGCCTTGGTTGAATAACGAAGATGATGTCCCCATAATAAATCCGGCGTTGTCGAACCCACGAACGCACTCTTCATCCTGTGGGAGTATACCAGCAGAGAAGTTCGACCCAAGATATTCCAGTGGGACAAAGCCATAAGTAGTTGGATCGAACGTTCCTAGCTCCCAGGGATTGAACTCGAAAATTGTGGTGTTTGTAGCTTTTTAGTATGTAAGTGATCTAGCTTGTGGCAATAAACTCTGATTGATTGCTTCATTTTCTTACCTATTGCAAGCTGGCCTGGTGCTCGTTCATCTGCGACGACAATTGGCATCGGCATTTTTCCGTCCATAAATTCTGGCTGCAGAGCTATCGACGACCAGGTATAGGCTGGCCCTCCATCTACTGGATTGATGAACTGATATGACAATGCTCGACCCCTGTGAATGTCAGCGTCCAAGTCGGAACGGAATGCCGACTGAGACCAACCAGTAGTCGGTAATTGAGTCATTGAATCCAGCATCGGTCTTGCCCCTTACAGTGTCAGTGAGTTGCCTGTAGTAGTTCGAACTCGTTGGCGGCCCTTGAAGGATTGAGTACTCCAAGTTCCACAAACCGCTTGTGTTGTCACCTAATATCGCCTGAATACTGGTGAAATTGTTGACATAGATCGATCCTACAAGCCAAGAACCTCCGCTCAGTCCTGAGAAATAAGTAGCAGACTGCAAAAGACCACCGAGTTGGCCCGCTCCAGTCGAGTTCTCTGTCCGGGAGTCAAATGCGGCCACTGCACCAGCGCCGTTGAGCATTGCCCTGTAGCCACCACCGGAAGCTGAAATGGCTATGTTTGGCAAATTCGAAAAGTTATTAGCGTTCTCGTTTATATAGGTTTGCGCATCAAAATTGCTGATGTTGAGCCTGCTAAGCAGAATTCCCATGGCGTCCAGACTCTGAGTCCGCCGCTTCCCAAGCCATGAACTCTCGCTTGGCGATAATTCATTTGCGTTTCGAATTACCGGTCTCTCTGAGGAACAGCTACCCTCCTCTGGCGTATATCCATTTGGTGCATTGGGTAAGGCCCTTCGAATCGCGGTGTTAGCGGCTTTAGTCTCCCATGAAGCTTCAACAGAGGTCAGATCAGAGGCTAAGGAAATTGTGAGCAGCACTCATGAAGTCTCGTGGCCAGAGAGCCAACACGTACCTAGATATAACACAGCTATAATGAACCAAGCATAGGACCTCAATGGGGAAGTCTGCATGCTTCTCGTCACATGCGTATTACGCACAGTTCGTGGTATACAAATATAAGGAGACAGTAAGGGTCTGTACAGATGCTAGTCACTCATATATTGAATGAATAATAGCCTGGGGCCATAAATGGGGCGACAGAGAGGTAGAGCTCATCTTTAATACATTGCACCACACTAAATCCGTACCGCGGAATAGCAAGCCACACCATGTACCAGCAATTTTCTTCTCCTAAGTGGCCCGCAAAATTCCCTCATAGGGAGGTGTGAGCGTTCTGGCCCGTGATATTTCTGCTGCACTCAAGGTATGCCAATTTACAGTATTCTTGAGTGAACAGCAGGATTTTTGCTATGCAGCTTAGCAAGACGATTTGTGACAATTCGTATTGGCAATTTGACAACAAGATCTTGACGTGGCCATTAGGAATGGTGTAGTGACATGGGTCTAGAGAAAAGACAGTACATATTACTGCCATACGGCTAGAAGAAACATACAGACCTGGGATTGTACACTTCCATACAGGAGACTTAAAAACACTCGAGGTGAACCTGGATCTTACGTCTTTAGAAAATGGCATATCTGGGTCATAAGCGAGCTGACAGGGGAAAGCACGAATTGGTGGACCTGAATTTAGTGGAGCGCTTGCATGACGAGCAGGTTATATACGAGTTCTTGACCTAAGCGAAAGCAAAGCGCAGCTTCCCCTCTTTCCACCAAGTCGCTCCTACTTAGCTAGGGACTCTCCCTTGCTTGCTTGGCTCGGACATGCTTTCACTTTCTGAACGGATTTACGACCTACCAAGCAGTTGCGCCAAAAATCTCACTCCACCCAAGCCAAACTATTGGATCATGGCTGGGCTGAAAAGTTCTGACTTCGTTAAGGAATGGAAACCACCCGATTGATCATGAGAACGACGCTAAGGCACTGGACCCGTTTTCGTGGATATACCGAATGCTTCCGTTCTCGTCAAAGAAACTTCTGAAATAAAAGCTAGCGAAAACTACTGCACCAGGTGCGATAATGCGACGACATTGATTAAGCGCTGATACGGAGACTCAGCATGCCAATCAGGTAAAAAGTGTTGGTCTGACTTAGCCATTTTCTGTAACGTTTCAATCTAGGCTTCGAGTGGCGGATCATGGATTGGCAAGGGACGAGGAGAGTTTGTCAAACAGATTCTACATGATTCCTTTGAATACAGGTCAACTTCAGGCCGCTCCGAATATATTCGACTCAGTATGATAGACGCTGCCGAACATCCTGCAAACTACACTGAAATGGCCTTGGCAATCCAGCGACTTAAGGTCGGACAACTGGACCGGCGGGAGTTCCTACGAGGCCTGGTAGACATGGGAAGGTTGGAAGCGCCCCAAAACATCTCTTGTTCCTCCTGCTCCTTCCCAGTTATGCACTGTGGCTCAATGATTCCTGGTCTTTGTCGCTTTATCTGATAAGCCCCATCTAGTAACGGTATCCGCTTCTCCGTTTCCGACCTCTCCCCTCCTACCGCTCGGATCCTCCCCACTGTTCACGTTCACCGCATAGGAATATCGCTTTATGATTCCCAGTTTGACACGAAAACCGGTTCTCGGATTCCAATTCCTTCGTCAATTATCCGCGCGGTTGTAGCGTCCTTACTCCGTTTTCAAGTGGTCTGCGCGGATCTTGGAGTACCAAAGAACCAGATCCGCGTCATCGCGACTGAGGCAACACGAGAGGCTATAAACTCAGCTGAGTTTGTCAAAGCAATCACTAAAGAAACAGGCCTAACTGTGGAGTTGCTGCCAAAGGAAGAGGAAGGGCAAGTTGGTGCGTTGGGAATCGCGAGCAGTTTCTCACAAGTCAGCGGTCTCGTAATGGATCTAGGCGGAGGGAGCACTCAGATCACTTGGATGATCGCAAAGGAGGGGCACGTGCAAACGAGTCCTAAAGGGGCGTATAGTTTTCCTTATGGAGCTGCCGCGATGACTAGGATGTTGGCCGAGATTAAATCCGGAAAATCAAAGGATGAGGCTGAAAAAGCCAGAGCCAAATTGAGAGCGGAGATGAAGTCGAATTTCCAAGCTGCGTATTACAAACTTGGGATCCCGCAGGAGCTCGTTGAAGCTGCGAAGAGTGATGGGGGGTTTCGCCTGTACCTCTCCGGAGGAGGCTTCCGAGGCTGGGGTTACCTGCTTCTATACCAGAGTCAAACGCACGGCCACCACTACCCGATCTCCATCATAAATGGCTTCTGGACAGGCAAAGAGAACTTTGAGGACACAGAAGGATTGAAGGAAATCGCGCGAACTGCACACAAGATCTTTCGTGTGTCAGACCGCCGCCGCGCTCAAGTCCCTGCCGTCGCGTTCCTGGTCAGCGTCTTGGCTGAGGCCCTCCCATACGGTATTAAAGAAGCCCGCTTCTGCCAGGGCGGTGTACGGGAAGGCGTACTCTTTCAAGAGCTGCCACATAGCATTCGTAAGCAGGACCCGCTCGAGGTCGCCACAGCTCCATTTGCAAAACCTTCTGCTCAAGCGATGGGGGATCTGTTCCTGGCAGCTATTCCCCCGGCCTCAGAAGGTGAAGCCAGAAATTTCCCAAAGTCCATCTCCTCTAGTGTGATCCGCTCGTTTGCTAACGTGTTCTTCGAACACTCCGATCTGGCCAAAGAGTCCTCCTCGGGCGCGGCGCTGTACAGCACCACCACTGGTATATTGGCCGCGGCACATGGTGTCTCCCATTCGGATCGCGCCCTCCTGGCACTCATGTTTGAAGAGCGTTTCGAGGGCGAATTACCACCTCGTGAGGCAGACTACAAAGCCGCTCTTCAGAGTCTCTTAACCCCGGAACAGGTGTGGTGGACTCGATATCTTGGGAAGATTGCGATGATGGTGGGCAGAATGTATCCAGCTGGGGTAATTGAAGATGCAAAGCCACGGACACGAATTTCAGCCAAGTGGGCTGCTGGCTTGGGAAAACATGGGAACAAGGATGGGCTGGAGGTGAAGTTCTCCATTGCAAAACGACCAAACGATCCGTACATGCTGAAGGAGAACATGGAAGACCTGCTTCGAGTCATCGAAA
>Ga0190273_10000742_pt1 | contig 11824 bp, 10 predicted proteins | sample Popmic504IS_FD_134513 | JGI IMG/M metagenome (GOLD analysis project Ga0190273, IMG submission 134513) | Populus adjacent soil microbial communities from riparian zone of Shoshone River, Wyoming, USA - 504 IS | ecosystem: Environmental > Terrestrial > Soil > Riparian zone > Trees stand | place...
CATCGAAGGCGGGCTCGAGCTGGTCGACGACGGCGAGGCGGGGGCGATCGCCGAGGCCGCCGCGGTTCGCCAGAGCGGCCAGGCCCACGCCCGCAACGTGCCCGCCACCGTCGGCGGCGAGCGCCGGATGATGCGCGTCGTCGAGGTGCCGCTGGGGGAGGCGGGGGTCGCCGGCTACGCGATCGACGTCGAGGACCGCGAGCAGGCGCGCTCCGAGCTCGCCCGCTTCGTCCACGCCCAGCGCGACATGCTCGACCGGCTTTCCGCGGGAGTCGCCCAGTTCGCCCGCGACCGCGGCCTCATCTTCTCGAACCAGCCCTTCGCCCGTCTGTTCGCGCTGAGGCCCGATTTCCTCGCCGACCGGCCCGAGTTCAACCGCCTTCTCGACGCGATGCGCGAGACCGGCCAGCTGCCGGAAGTCCGCGACTATCCGGAGTGGAAGAAGGAGCATGACCGCTGGTTCACCGGCGGGCTCGCCGCCGAGGAGGAGGAATGGCTTCTTCCCGGCGGCCGCCACCTGCGGGTCGTCGCCCAGCCGCTCCCGGACGGCGGCCTGCTGCTCATCTTCGAGGACCGTACCGAGCAGCTTCGACTCGCTTCGGCGCGCGACACGCTGCTTCGGGTGCGCACCGCCACCTTCGACAATTTGTTCGAGGCGGTCGGGGTGTTCGCCTCCGACGGCCGGCTGCATCTCTGGAACAACCGCTTCCGCGAATTGTGGGAGTTCGACGAGGAGCAGCTTGCCGGCAATCCGCGAATCGACGCGCTCACCGTCCATATCGGCAAGAAGCTCAGGAATCCGACCCACGCCGCCCTGGTCCGCGAGCTGGTCCGGAGCGCCACGGTCGAGCGCAAGCAGCGCACCGGCCGCGTCGCCTTCACCGACGGCCGCGAGTTCGAGTTCGCCGCCGTCCCGCTCCCCGACGGCAACGCCCTTTTCACGATGCTGGACGTGACCGCGAGCCGGACCGTCGAGGCGGCGCTGAGGGAGCGGACCCAGGCGCTCGAGGAGGCGGACCGGCTCAAGACCGCCTTCGTCTCCAACATGAGCTACGAGCTGCGCACTCCGCTCACCTCGATCGGCGGCTTCGCGGAGATGCTCGCGGGCGGCTACGCCGGAGAGCTTGCGCCGACCGCGACCGACTATGTCGCCGCGATCCTCGACTCGGTCGCTCGCCTCGGCGCTCTGATCGACGACGTGCTCGACCTGACCCAGAGCGACAGCGGCAGCCTCCTGCTCGCCGAGGACAAGGTAGATCTTGCCAGGCTCTGCGCCGAGGCGGCCGAGACGTTCCGGGGCCAGGCGACGAAGAAGGGAATCGATTTCGCGGTCGAGATCGAGACCGGGGCGGGCTCGGTCGCCGGCGACCGGGCGCGCCTTCGCCAGTCGCTCGACAATGTTCTCAAGAACGCCTTCGCCTACACCGACGAAGGGGGCCGGGTGCTCCTCCACGCCGCCGGCAACCGCAAGGCGGCGGCGATCACCGTTTCCGACAATGGCCGGGGAATCGCTCCGGCCGATCAGGCCCGGGTCTTCGACCGCTTCTCCCGGACCGCCGAGCCGCGAGGGACCGACGATGCCGCCCTCGGCCTCGGCCTGCCGCTCGCCAAGCAGTTCGTCGAGGCCCATGGCGGCACCATCGAGCTGCTTTCGGAGCCGGGCGAAGGCACCACGGTCACCCTTCGCCTGCCGCGGAAGCGCTGATGCGCCTGGCACCGCCGTCCGCCCCTTCTCCCCGAAATTGGTGCCAGGCACCGATTTTTATCCGCTTGAAAATGCAGGCGCCGGCGACGGGAAATTGGTGCCAGGCACCATTTTTCCGGGCGCGGTGAGGAGGGAGGCGCTGATGCGTCTCGACGGGCCGGCGGCGACCGAGGCGCTCGGCCGGCGACTGGCGGCGCAGCTTCGGGCCGGCGACGTCGTCGCCCTGTTCGGCGAGCTCGGCGCGGGCAAGACCACACTCGCGCGCGGAATCCTCGCCGGCCTCGGCCATGACGGCGAGGTCGCCAGCCCGACCTTTCCGATCGTCATTCCCTACGAGGGGCTCCGGGTCCCGGCCTGGCATGTCGACCTCTACCGGATCGAGGATCCGGCCGAGATCGCGGAGCTGGCGCTCGACGAGGCCCTCCAGGACGGGACCCTGATCGTCGAATGGCCCGAGCGGATGGGCAGCGATCTGTGGTCCCATTCGCTTCGCCTCATCCTGCGAAGGGAAGGGGAGGGCGCCCGCGCCTTGACAGCGGAGGTGCCCGCCGCTTGGGAAGCGCGATGGCCGCCCCGATGATTCCGCCCGCAACGGCGACCGATTTTCTTGCCGAACATGGCTGGGACGATTCCGAGATCCGGCCGCTGGCGGGCGACGCGAGCTTCCGGCGCTATTTCAGGGTTCATCGCGGCGACGAAACCGCCGTTCTGATGGACGCCCCGCCCGAGCATGAGGATATCGGGCCGTTTCTCAAGGTCGCCGGTCACCTGCTCGACCGCGGCTTCTGCCCGCCGCGCCCGCTCGCCATCGACCGGGAGAAGGGTCTCCTCCTCCTGGAGGATTTCGGCGACGACCGGGTCGGCCCGCTCCTCCAGCGCGAGCCGCACCGGGAGCGGGAAATCTATGAGAGCGCCGTCGATATCCTCGCGCGCCTGGCGGCCCGGCCCGCCCCGGCCGATCTCCCGCCCTATGACGAGCAGGCGATGGAGCGGGAGGTCGGCCTGTTCCAGGACTGGTACATTCCGGCGCTCGAGATCGAGATCGACCGCTCGGCCTTCCTCGACGCCTGGCGGCAGGTGTGGGGCGACGTGCTTCGAGCCGTCGACGAAAATCCGGTGCTGGTGCTTCGCGACTATCATGCCGACAATCTGATGGTTCTTCCGGGCCGCTCGGAGCTCGGCCTGCTCGATTTCCAGGACGCGCTTGCAGGCCATGCCGCCTACGATCTCGTCTCGCTCCTCCAGGACGCCCGGCGCGACGTGTCGCCCGAGCTCGAGGAGGCCATGATCGATTTTTACTGCGAACGCGCCCGAATCCCCGACCGCGGGCTCTTCCGGGCCCATTACGAAATCCTCGGAGCGCAGCGTAACACCAAGATAATCGGCATCTTCACCCGGCTCTGGAAGCGCGACGAGAAGCCTTTCTATCCGACCATGCACCCGCGCATCTGGACCTATCTCGAACGCAACCTCGCCCATCCCGCGCTCGGGCCGGTGCGGGCCTGGTTCGACGCCAACGTGCCGGGGGAATATCGCAACGACGCCTGCCTGAGGAAAATCTACGCATGAACCGTCAGCGCCGGCCGCTCGCGCTCCGCCCGGTGCCCAGCGGGGACGTGCCGAAGACGGCGATGGTCCTTGCCGCGGGCCTCGGCAAGCGCATGCGGCCGCTCACCGCGACCCGACCCAAGCCGCTGGTCGAGGTCGCCGGCAAGCCCTTGCTCGACCATTGCCTCGACCGCCTCCGCGCGGCCGGAGTCGAAAAGGTGGTGGTCAATGTCCACTATCTCGCTGACGCCCTCGAAGCGCATCTGAACAATCGTGTCCAAGGCCTTGAAGTCGCGGTGTCGGATGAACGGGAGCAACTGCTCGAGACAGGCGGCGGCCTGGTCAGGGCTCTGCCCCTGATCGATGTCGATCCCTTCCTCGTCGTCAATTCCGACAATCTCTGGATCGACGGCCCGGTCGATTCGCTCCGGCTGCTCGCGAGCAGCTGGGACGAGGCCCGGATGGACGCCTTGCTGCTCCTCGTGCCGCTTGCCCAGGCCCATTGCCACAAGGGCCAGGGCGATTTCCACATGAGCTCTGGCGGGGTGCTGAAGCGGCGCAAGCCGGGCGGGGTCGCGCCTTTCGTCTTCACCGGAGTGCAGATGGTGTCGAAGCGCCTGCTCGAAGGCGAAATTCCCCACGGGCCTTTCTCGACCAACCTGCTGTGGGACCGGGCGATCGCCAAGGGCCGCCTGTTCGGGGCGGTGCATGAGGGCCTCTGGTTCGACGTCGGCGCCCCGGCCAATATCCGCCAGGCCGAGGAAGTGCTTGGGCTCGCCTGAAGCCGCGGCTAGGATCGCAGCCTCCCGAACGCGGAAACGCGTTCGTCTCACGGAAACAGAGGTTTTGCCCAACCTTGTGATTCATGTTATGTTCCGACGATGGGCGTTCGTCTCCCTTCCGGCCGGAGCGTCGCAGCACAGCGACAACAGCGACAACCCGGCCGCCGCTTTTTTCCTCTGCATGGAAAGCTGGAGCTTCCGAACCTTTCTTGTCGCTGTTGTCGCTCTCCGCAGCCTTGCCGGGCGGTGATTTCGTGACCTCCGTCCACCCCAAGGTCTTCACCATCCCGCCGCACCGCGCCTTCGCGGACGCGCTCGCGGCCGGGCTGGTCGCGCGCTTCGGCCGCGGCGACATGGGGCTTGCGCAGGGCATCGTCCTCGTCCCCAACAACCGCGCCGCCCGCGCCATGGCCGACGCCTTCGTCAGGCGCTCGGGCGGGGGCCTGCTCCTGCCGCGGCTCGTGCCCGTCGGCGACCCGGAGCTGGACGAGCGGATCGGCGGAGCGCTCGAGCCGCTCGGGGAAGGGGAGGAGCTTCCCCCCGCGGTCGAGCCGCTCGAACGCCTGTTCCTGCTCGCCCGCCTCGTCCAGCAGCAGATCGAGGGCATCGACGCTGCGGAGGCGCTTCGGCTGGCCGAGGATCTCGCCCGGACGCTCGACCAGTTGCTCGTCGAAGGGGTCGATCCCGCGCGGCTTCGCGAGTTCGCGGCAGACCTGCCGGACCTGTCGCTGCACTGGCAGGCGTCGCTGGAGAGGCTCGGGATCATCCTCGACCAATGGCCGCGGCTGCTCGCCGGGCGCGGCCGGATCGATCTCGCCGACCGGCGCAACCGCCTTCTCGCCGCGGTGGCCGAGCGGTGGCGGACCTCGCCGCCGCCCGGCTTCGTCGCCGCCGCCGGGATCACCAGCTCCGCCCCAGCCATCGCCAGGCTCCTGCGCACCGTCGCCCGTCTCGACGACGGCCTCGTCGTCTTCCCGGGCCTCGACCTCGGCATGGCCGAGGAGGAATGGGACGCGCTCGGCCCCCATGAGCCCGACGAAGAGACGGGATTCAAACAGCGCTCGATCGAGACCCATCCCCAATTCCACCTCAAGCTTCTGCTCGACCGGATGGGCGTCGGCCGCGGCGAGGTGGAGCGCTGGCGCTGGGGCGGCGGCCGCGACGCTCCGGCCGCCCGAAGCCGCGCCATCGCCAATGCGATGAAGCCGGCCGCCTTCACCGACCGGTGGCAGGATTTGCGTCCCGCCGAGCGCCGTCTCACCGGAGTCCGGGCGCTCGAGCTGGCCGACCCCGCCGAGGAAGCGCAGACGATCGCGGTCGCCCTTCGCGAGGCTCTGGAGACCCCGGGCCGCACCGCCGCTCTGGTCACCCCGGACCGCGAGCTCGCCAGGCGGGTCTCGACCCATCTGAAGCGATGGGGAGTCGAGGCCGACGACAGCGCCGGCCGTCCGCTCTCCCAGCTCGCCCCCGGCACCCTGCTCCTCGCCCTCGCCACCGCCGCGGCGGAGCAGTTCGCGCCGGTGCCGCTCCTCGCCCTGCTCAAGCACCCCCTGGTCATGAAGGGGGAGGGAAGGCTGGACTGGCTCGAAGGGGCAAGGGCCCTCGACCTCGCTCTGCGCGGACCGAGGCCGCCGGCCGGGCTCGACGGCATCACCGAGCATCTCGCCGACCGGAGCGGCCGCGATTCGGAGCGGCGCGAGCGCGCTTCGCACTGGTGGAACGGGGTTGTGCCGCGGCTTCGGGCGCTGGAGCGCGGCTTTCGGGTCGAGCGTGCGTCGCTGGCCTCGCTGCTCGGCCTTCTGCGCGAATCGGCGTCGGCGCTCAGCGGCGACGAAGCCTGGGCCGGACCGGCCGGACGGGCCGCCGCCGAGCTCCTCGAATCCGCCGAGCCGGCTTCGGCGCACGGCCCGGCCCGACTGTCGCCGGCCAGCCTTCCGGCCCTGCTCGAGCAGCTCCTCTCCGCAGTCGCGGTCCGTCCGCCTTACGGCCAGCACCCGCGGCTGTTCATCTGGGGCCTCATCGAGGCACGGCTACAGTCGGCGGATCTCGTCATCCTCGGCGGGCTCAACGAAGGAGTCTGGCCGCAATTGCCGACTCCGGACCCCTGGCTCGCGCCGCGGGTCCGTCGCGAGCTCGGCCTGCCCAGCCTCGAGGGCCGGATCGGCCTCGCCGCCCACGATTTCGCAAGCGCCCTGGGCGGCCGCGAGGTGCTCGTCACCCGCGCCCGCCGCGATGCCCGCTCGCCCGCCATCGCCTCGCGATTCTGGCTGAGGCTGGAGGCGATGACCGCGGGAGTCACCCGCTCGCCTCAGCATCGTCGCTGGGCCCGCGCGCTGGACCGGCCGGCGGCCTACCTTCCCGTCGACCGCCCGGCGCCCAGCCCGGCGACCGGGCTTCGGCCGCGGCGGATTGCCGTCACCGACGTAGATCGGCTCAAGGCCGATCCCTTCGCTTTCTACGCCCGCAAGATGCTCGGCTTCCTGCCGCTCGACACGATCGACGCGGATCCGAGCGCGGCCTGGCGGGGAAGCGCGGTTCACAAGGTGCTCGAGGCCTGGATGAAGGAGGATGGTTGCGAGTCTTCGCGGCTTCGCCCCCGCGCCGAGGCGCTGCTCGGCGATTCCTCCGCCCACCCGCTGATGCGGGCGCTGTGGCAGCCGCGCCTGCTCGAGGCGATCGACTGGATCGCGGCCGAGATGGCCAAGAACCTCGCCTCCGGCCGCCGTCCCGCCGCCGCCGAGGCCAAGGGGACATGCGAGATGGACGGCATCTCGCTCTACGGCGAGGCCGACCGGATCGACCGCTTCGCCGACGGCAGCTTGGCCATCGTAGATTATAAGACCGGCACTCCGCCCGGTCCGAAAGCGGTGGCGGAGGGCTATTCGATGCAGCTCGGACTGCTCGGGCTGATCGCGGAACGCGGCGGCTTCGACGGCATAGAAGGCGTCCCCGCCTGCTTCGAATATTGGTCGCTGGCCCGCAAGGCGGGGAAGCTGGGCTACGTCGCCAGCCCGATCGGCGGCCGCCACGGCATCGACGCGGCCGAATTCACGACCATGGCCGAACGCAACTTCCTCGCCGCGGCGGCGCGCTGGCTGACCGGGGACGAGCCGTTCACCGCCAAGCTCCACCCGGAGCATGCCCCTTTCGGCGATTACGACCAGCTCATGCGCCTCGACGAATGGTACGGCCGGGAAGCCTAACCCCGCTCGCCCGCCCTCATCGCCAGCTGGATCCGGCGCGCGTGAGTGGCCCGTGCATGACCGGAGCGGCCCTGGACGCAGCGGTCCCGGACGGCCGCCGAACAACGCGGATAGGTGGCGGCGTCGGTCTCGGGCGCTGCGGCAATCCTCGCGGGCCTGGCGGGCTTTGCCGGCTTGGGGTCCGCGGGCGCTTCGGCCGCGACCACCGAATCCAGCTCGCCTCCGGGGGCGACGCTCGCGGTCGTCGAGGGCGGCGTATTGGCGGTGGCGAGGAGCAGCCCGGCTGCGCTCATCAGGATCAGTTTCTTCATTCGGCTCTCCTTTGTCGGCGACGACAAGCGCCGCGCAGCGCTTCTTTTCCTTGCGCCTTGTGAAGTCGCCTCAACAGCTTATCACTGGATGCACCGTGGTTCTACTGGGGGCGTCATGACGTCACAATCCGATAATGTGGCCGATTCGGTGGCAACGAACGAGGCGGACGGCGAGGAGGCGCCCATCACCTTCTCGACCCCGTTCCTGATCCTCGACGACTTCCTGCCGAGCGCCGACGCGGTGGCGATGCGCCGCCAGATCAACGGCCATTTCGCCGAGCCTCATCGCCACACCGCGGAACTCCACCAGGTGTGGAATTATTGGCATGTGCCCGGCCTCTACACCTATCTGAGGACCCGGCCGGAGAAATTGATCGAGCGCGCCTTGGTCGAGCGGTTCGTCCAGTCGCTCACCATCTGGGCGCAATATATGCTCGGCCTGGGTCACGTCACCTGGCCCTTTCTCAGCCTCTATGTCGACGGCTGCGAGCAGAGGCTCCACAACGATTCGACCAACGGCCGCTTCGGCTTCGTCTATTCGCTGACCTGGGACGAGCGGAAGACGACGGGCGGCGAGACCATCGTGCTGAAGGAAGGCGATCTGTTCCGCGACAATATGGGCCGGGCCTCGGCCGGCTCGGGCCTGCTCGACCTGATCGAACCGAAGTTCAACCGCCTGACCTTGTTCGACGACCGCATGACCCACGGCGTGCAGCGGGTCGAAGGCTCGATGAACCCCGTCGAGGGCCGCCTCGTCCTTCACGGCCATATCAGCGAAAGCGGGCCCTTCGCCGACGGCCCGCTCAACGCGGTGGCCGTCGCCGGTGCGGTCTATGACCGTCTCACCCCGCTGCTCGACGAGGTGCAGCGAATCCCGGTGCTTCATCACGGTCCGCTGGTTCTGAGGCTCACGATCGAGCCCTCGGGCGAGGTGTCGCAGGTCGATCGCCTGGTCGACCGCCTCGCCCGCTCCGATGGCAACAGCGCCGGAGAGCTCGTCGGCCAGGTCGTGACGCTCGTCCGCTCGATGCGCTTTCCAAAAGCGCCGGCGGGTACCGAAGCGACGGTGCCTTTGCTGTTCGGCGGCAACCTGCCCTGGATGAACGCGACGAGTTAGATGGCCGGCGCCGCGCATAGGCTCCCTCTCCCGCTTTCGCGGGAGAGGAGGGGCCCACCGCGTAGCGGTGGGAGGTGAGGGTCTTTCCGACTCATTGCTACAGACCCTCACCCTCCCGCTTCGCGGGCCCCTCCCTCTCCCGTAAGGACGGGAGAGGGGTTTTAGCGCTCCAGTGCCGCTCGAAGCCGTTTCGGGTCGAACAGCGAGTTTCGCTCGAGCCGCAGCAATGCGCGCTTCCACCCCGGCCACCGCCGGTGCCAGTCGGCCATGTCGCTCTTGCCCGAGCGAAGCGCCCGAAGCTCGCGGTCGGCTTCGCGCAGGACCGCCCGCGCCCGCTCGCCCCCCGGCACAGCGAAGCGCTCGTCTATCGCTCCCAGCTGGGAGCGGGCCGCGGCGAACAGGAGCCGGCGAGTCTCCCCCCGTCCGGCGGCGCCGAGCTCGGCCGCTTCGCCGGCCAGGGCCAGGCGGGAGGCGAGGGTGACCCGCCGGTCGCCGGGCCCGCAGGCCTCGGGGCGCAATGCGCGCACATAGGCGGCGAGGCCGTCGATCACCTCGGCGGCCGGCTCAGGCCCGTCGAACTCCTCGGCGACCAGGCCTCGGATGAAGGTCTCCAGAGCCCGTTCCCGCCGGTCCTGCGAGATTTTCAGCGTTTCGCGCGGGCCGCCCAGGTCCGGGATCGGCTTGGGATTGAAGCGGCCGTCGCCGCGGCGGCTGCTCATCAGCGACGCGGTGATGTCGGCGGTCCCGGGCGGGCCGGAAAGGCCGGGGAAGAGGAAATCGGGATTGCCCCGTCCGTTGCGATGGCAGCTGGCGCAGCTGAGCCCGGCCCGCGCCGCCTGGCCGCCGAGCAGAAGTGGCGTCCGGAACGCGACCCGGCCGATTTCCGCACGCCGCCGTTCGGCGGGATCGGCCGGCCGGGCAAGGCATTCGGACGGCTCCCGGGCGAGGCCCTCAAAGATCTTTCCCGGCGCCAGCCATCGAGCCTCGCGGACCGGCAGCCTGGAGCCGTCCGCGGCCGCTCCGAGCAGGAGGGCGAGGGGGAGGGCGCTCAGGAAGCGCGCGAGCGTGCGGCCTGGATCCATCGCCTGAGCTCGTCGGCCTCCGCGCAGCCGAAGTCGCAGCTGCCCTCGAGCTTCGCAAGCATCCGCTCGGCGCCTTCGAGGTCGCCGCGCTCGGCCATCAGCTCGCCATAATATTCGGTGGCGCCGCGATGGTCCGGCACCGCCGCCAGCGCTGCCCGGTAATAGGTCTCGGCCGAATCGTAGCGGCCGAGCTTGCGGTTGGCGAAGCCGAGATAGGTGAGGACGTCGGGATGAGGCCCGAAACTGGCCCGGGCGGCGTTCAGAGCCTCGATCGCCGCTTCGTAGCGGCGTTCGTTGATCAGGCCGACGGCATCGAGATAGGCGTGGTCGCCGGCGGCGGCGCTTGCGAAGAGGAGGCTGGGACGGGTCTCGAGCCGTGCCTGGGGCGGTGCGCCGATGGCGGCGGTCAGGGCCTCGACGGCCCTTCCGATCTCGGCGGCCTTGGCGCAGGCTCCGGCGCATTTCTGCTGCATCGCCTTCAGCGCCGCAAGCTGGCTGTCGGCTTTCTCCTTCTCGCCGAGCTTGACGTAGGTGACTCCGAGCTCGCGGACGGCGCCGACAAGCTCCTTGTCCGCCTTCACCGCCCGCTCATAATATTTGCGCGACCCCTTGAGGTCGTTCAGGCCGGCGGCGGCGAGGCCCGCCAGATAATTGGTGTTGGCGTCGCCCGGCGCAACTTTCAGAACCTTGTCGAAAGCCCGCTTCGCATCCTGATAGCGTTGCGCCTGAAGGGCCTCGATGCCGGTGCGGTACTCCGCGGCCGGATCGTAATCCGGGGCACTCATGCTCGGCGCGCTGCCGCCGGAACCGCCCGGATTCGCCACGAGCGCCGTGGCGCCGGCCACAAGAGCTGCCGCCAGCAGCGTCGATCGCACCGTCCTGCCCATCTCGCGCTCCCTCGACCAAGAGGTGGCGATCCTATCACGGCCGGCCGTCACCCCCAAAAGCAAAACGCCCCGGGCGAGGCCGGGGCGTCTTAATTCCTCCCCAATGATCGGGTCGCCGTGCCCCCGGCACGGCTTCGGATTGCCGGGGGCAATCCGAACCTGATCATTTCGTGGGGAAGGGGACCGCGCGAAGCGCGGTGGAGGGGTTCTTACAGCGTCCGAAGAACCCCTCCACCATGCTTCGCATGGTCCCCCTCCCCGGCGAATGCCGGGGAGGATTTAGAGACTAGCGGCAACGACGCCCGCTGCTGACGACGTTGCGCTGGACGTGGCGGCCGAGCAGGGCGCCGACCGCGGCTCCGAGCACGGTGCCGGTGGTGCGGCTGCCGCGGCCGGCGATCTCGCGTCCGGCGAGGGCGCCCGCGGCGCCGCCGATGACGAGGCCGGTGGTGCCGTTGGGCTTGCGGCAATAGACCCGGCCGTCGGAGCCGCGCCAGGTCTTGCCGTGATAGGTCTGAGCGACGGCCGGGGCGGTCGGCAAAGCCATCGCCGGGACCGTCAGGGTGGTGGCGGAAAGCGCCAGGACGAGGGTACGCATCACGAAACTCCTTGTTCAACTGAAGGAGCGTCTAGCCCGAGTCCCTTGAGCCCCGCCTGAACCCTGCTGACAGGCGAGGTTAAGCTTTTCGATCAGTAGCTTAGCGGTCGCCCTTGCGCTTCTTCGCATAGAGCAAGGCGGCGACGATCGCGGCCGAGCCGATGCCGATCGCGGCGCCCGTCATGAGATGCTTGTTGCGCTTCGAGCCCCCGGCGCCGGTCTCCGCGACATTTTCCGAGCCATCCGCCGCGGCATCGCCGACGGCGGCGTCTTTCGGATAGGATGGCTTGCGGGACATAGGTCGGCTCCGTCGGTTGCTGGGCCCCATCTAATCGCCGGCGGGCCGCTCCGCCAGCCCGACGGCTTGATTTAACCAACCCCCGCCGCTACATGCGCGCCATCCCACATGCAGGGCCATCATACCGGTGCCCGCCGAAGCTTTACGCGGAGGCGGGTCTCTCGGCCCTGCAGAGGCATAACCGGAAGGAGAAAGACCATGGCGTCCACCGACGTCACCATGCAGCAATTGCTCGAGGCCGGAGCGCATTTCGGCCACCAGACCCACCGCTGGAACCCCAAGATGAAGCCGTA
>Ga0190273_10000743_pt1 | contig 11822 bp, 7 predicted proteins | sample Popmic504IS_FD_134513 | JGI IMG/M metagenome (GOLD analysis project Ga0190273, IMG submission 134513) | Populus adjacent soil microbial communities from riparian zone of Shoshone River, Wyoming, USA - 504 IS | ecosystem: Environmental > Terrestrial > Soil > Riparian zone > Trees stand | place...
GCCATCGCTTCGTGATTTCGAGCATCTACGAGCTGCCGTGGTTCCGCAACAGCTCGAACAAGTTCGTGCGCACGGTGCTCGGTGGATTCCAGTTCTCGGGTACATGGACGCTGGAGTCCGGCGAGAAGGCCACTGTGTTGAGCGGCGCTGATGCCAATCGCAACGGCGATGCCGCGCCTGACCGCGCGATCATCAACCCGAGCGGTGTCGAAGGCACTTTCAGCACAGTGACTGCCCTGCGTAATACCGGCGGTGCGATTGTCGGCTACGTCGCTGATAATCCAAGCGCTCAGTACATACAGGCAGGCAATGGCGCTATCTCGAACTCGGCACGCAACACGTTGCAGATGCCCGGCATCAACAACGTGGACTTCTCCATCTTCAAGAACTTCCGCTTTGGGGAAGGCTCCAAGAAGATTCAGCTTCGCGCCGACTTCTTCAACGTGTTCAATCATCCGCAGTACATTCCGGGCTCGCCAAACGACGTAGCTCCGATTGGTACGACGGCTGTGGCACAGTACAACACGATCTTCGCAGGTAACACGGACTTCAATCGTGCTGACATGGTGTTTAGCAGCAACCCGCGCGTCATTCAGATGGCGCTCAGGTTCGACTGGTAATCGCTGGTTAGGGAATTGCGTGTCGTCACACACGGTGCGAGAGGTAGGCTTACAAAAAAGCCTGCCTCTCTTTTTTTTGTCTAGCGAGATATTTGAAAAGAGTGAGAGCAGCGGTGCAATGGCTTCCGAAGATAGATTGCCCTGGCTGGATAGACAGGACGCGCACACAAAACACGCGGCGGGCAGAGGGGATTTAAGTCTCGCTCCCGCAATTGCCCGCCGCGTGTTTTGTGCCCGCTCTAGATAACGCTCATTTTATTTTCAGGCGCAGGTCTGGCGTGGCGGTGCTGAGAAAATCTTCTGCGTTGATCTGGTAACGCTTCATCTTGGCATGGAGCGTGGGGACTTTCATGCCAAGCAGGCGGGCCGCGCGTCGTTGACGACCGCCGGTTTGCATCAGCGCGCCGCAGATCAGATCAGTCTCGAAGCGACGTACCTCGTCCGGCAGATTGATCGTGCGTTGCGGGCCGGGCGAGGGGACTTGGCCCAAAGCCTCTATCTCATTTAATAAAGCCAGCGCCAGCACCTTCAGGGCTTCGAGCCTGCTCACGGACAACTGGGTCTCGACGTGAGGGCTTTTCGTCTCGGAGGTCTTCAGCAAGCGCAGTCTATCGCGCTCTATAGTATTTCTGTTTTCCATCTCAATACCGCTCCCACTGGAAACCGAAGCGAATACACCTGCAAAGCTTCCTTTGACCGGAATGAAAGCCAAAGCGCGTCGATAGCCAAAGCGCTTGAGCTATAGACCCGGATGCTTAACCTTCCGTCTGGCAGTTGGTCTGCATGATTGGACGCCAGTTGATGTTGTAAGCTTTGATCTTGGAATTGAGCGTGGTCGGCTTGAGCCCGAGCAGTGCAGCCGCACGGCTCTGGCAGCCGCCCGTATGCTTGAGGGCGCGCTGGATCAGAAAAATCTCGAAGCGACTTACTTCATCGTAAAAGTCTATACCGCTTTCGATGTCTAGCGGCTGGTCTATCCCTAAGAATTCCAGCGTCCCGATAGCATCAAGCGCCGTCGAGAGTGTCAGAGAGAGGTCTTTCAGAGCCTCTATGCGATCATTGACGACCTTTTCGCTCACGCGCACGCCGGTCGAGATCAGGCGATGTCTAACTCCAAGGTCTTTCATTTTTTTAAACCTCTTGCGAAAAATCTAAAGCCAAGTGCCATACCTGAGTCTGAGGCGGGACGCGCTCAGGGCTTCTCTCATTGACCTGGCGGAAGAATAGTCAGCCGCGTTCAGGCCGTCTCCTCTTCACGCAGGTTGAGAGAATCCAGACAGACCAATAGAGAGTGCGGAGGCTGTTCGCTGAAATGAATTTTCGCGGCCTCCACCCAGGAGTAGATGGTGCGAGTGCTGCAACATAGAAGCATTGCTGCCTCCTCCGGGGTAATCATCCTGACTTCGCGGTTGCACGCTTCACACCAGGCGCGCCAGTGGCCCGACGGTCGCCGTATGACCCAGACGCCCTGGGTTTCGACCACGATTCTCGTTCTCCTCTTAATCACCAAAGCCGCCTCCTCTTCACGCTTATCCATTTTTTCGGACTCACCATTTTTTTGGATAAGACGAAAATTTTTTGGATGGAACGAAAATTCGCCACGGTCGTAAAAGTTCTTACGAGGAGTTGCCCGCGTCGTACACTCTCTTTAAAATGAGGTGAGAGAAGTTACCTCCGGCATCTCATATCGCCCGAACGACATCCAAACGCCATCAGCACCCTCTCACCTCGTGGCCGACTGTAAAGGCAGAGCGGGAGCCATGTCTTTAAAAAGCTCTCAAATGCGTCGTAAATAGTTTTGAAAGTATCTTTAAAGGACTTCAAAGCGGGCTACAAAGATGCAACAGCTAAGACATTTATACGAATTCGGTGAGTTTCTGCTGGACGAGACGGAGCGCTGCCTGCTGCGTAAGGGAGAGCCCGTCTCGCTCACGCCCAAGGCCTTCGACACCCTGCTGGTGCTCGTTAAGCGCGGCGGCCACGTCGTCGAAAAGGACGAGATGCTCAAAGAGGTCTGGCCCGATACCTTCGTCGAAGAGGCGACGCTGGCCCAAAATATTTTTACTTTACGCAAGGCGCTGGGGCAGGCACGCGACGGCGACCTCTATATAGAGACAGTGCCCAAGCGCGGCTATCGCTTCGTCGCAGATGTCAAAGCCGTCAATTTTACAAGTCCCGACCTGGTCGTTCAGCAGCATACGCGCTCACAAATCCTCATCGAAGAGGAGGAGTACGAGACGGAGAGCCCGACCGCGAATGGTCATGGAAAGGTTGATATTCAGACACAGGCTCTGACGGCCCAGCGCAGTGTTGGGTGGTGGCGAAGCAGACGCATTCTCGCCGCGCTCCTGCTCTTAGTCGTCATTACGACCGCTGCCATTTTTATCTGGCGTGCCAGAAGAATAAGGCAGAGCGGTGCTGAGCTGTCCGTCAGAACAATCGCCGTGCTTCCCTTTAAGTCGCTCGAAGCCGAGACGGGGAACAACTCGGGTATGCTGGGCTTGGGGATGGCAGATGCGGTCATCATCAGGCTCAACAAAGTCCAGCCCCTCTCAATCCTACCCACCAGCGCGATCATTAAATATACCGGACGTGATAACGATCCGCTGGCACTTGGTCGAGCCCTCGGTGTGGATGCTGTGCTGGACGGAACGGTGCAGCGTGCAGGCGACCGGATACGTGTGACCGTGCAATTAATCAGTATTGATAACGGCAAAACGCTCTGGTCTGACAAGTTCGATGAACAGTTCACAGGTATCTTCGCCGTACAGGACTCCATTTCCGAGCGCGTGGCCCAAGCGCTGGCCCTGCAACTCAGCAGAGACGCTAGAAAACAGTTGGCGAAGCGTTATACGGGAAATACAGAGGCTTATCAGGCTTATGTCACGGGGCTCTATTTCTATAACAAGAGAACCAAAGCGGGACTGGAAAAGGCCGTCGAGTATTTTCAGCAAGCCATCGAGAAAGATTCGAACTACGCGCTCGCCTATGCCTTGCTCGCAGATACCTATTACCTGATCGTCTATTACAGGTTTACAGAGTCCCCATCAAAGGAGCTTTATGACAAAGCAAAGGGCGCGGCCACTCATGCCCTCGAACTGGACGAGACGGTGGCCGAAGCTCATACGGCGATGGCGACGATTCTCTCGGACTTCGAAGGCGACATCAGGGGCGCGGAGAGGGAACATAAACGCGCCATCGAGCTAAATCCCAACTATGCGATTGGGCACCTGCGTTACGGATGGTTTCTCTCTTTTAACGGGCCGATGGAAGACGTGGTGCGAGAGATGAGACGAGCACAGGAGCTTGATCCTCTATCCCCGAACACCAATGGCGCTTTGGCGGGCGCACTCCTCATGACGCGCCAGTATGATGAAACTATCAAGTACTGCCAGATAGCGCTTGAGCTGGAGCCCGAAAGCTTTATCAATCTGACTAATCTGGGCGAGGCGTACAGGTTCAAGGGGATGTACGATCAGGCCATCGTCGCTTACCAGCGAGCGCGCGAAATAAATAATAAGATACGTGACCCGCTGGCGGGGCTTGCACTTGTATATGCGATGATGGGACGAAAGGCGGAAGCCGAAAAGATTTTAATGCAATTGATGGAGATAGCCAGAGAGGAGAAAAGAATCTTCTACAACATAGCGCTCATCCACGGGGCGCTGAACGATAAGGACAAGGCATTTGAATGGCTGGAAAAAGCCGTTGACGCCCGTGCCGTGCCCTTGAGGGTTTTGAGGACAGACCCGGATTTGGATGTTCTCAAGGCCGATCCACGGTACGCTGATCTTCTCAAACGCCACGCTCTGGAATCTCTGCTTGCCAAACCCAACTAAGCAGCGTCCCAAAGCAACAGGCCACGGTTACGTTGCTCGTCGTTCGGTGACGATAAAATCTGCCACAGCACCTTTGCCGCGTAGTTGTGCGCCGTAACGTCCCGCCTCTTCACGATTCATAAAGCGTCCCACCTGGACTCTATACCATGTCCCGCGCTTTGGGATTTCGACTCTGACCGCGTACGCCCTGACCCCTTGCGCAGAAAGTTTAGCCACACGCTCATCCGCTTCCGCCGGATTATTAAACGAACCGATCTGAAGAGTAAATCCGCCTTCGCTCGCAGCCGCCGCGTCTAGAGATGCGCTCACCTGTTCAGGCGTCCGTTCATTATTTATGGACGGGGCGGGTGTAGGCGCTGGCTGCTGTATGGCAGTTTGATCGGGGGAAGGAGCAATAGACGCAGGCTGCACGGAAGGGGACTGGACTGCGGGTGAGACGGAGGGTTGAGGCGCTGGAGCATTAGCGGCAACAGCAGGCGCGTTCGCCGAAGTCTTCTGGTCGCTACCGCTGCGCACGGGCAGCGTTACCGTCTCGGCAGGGCTCGCTGAAGAGGTACGGCTCACTGTGGCGGCGCGGTTCGGTCTAAGCGCCGTGAAATCCATCAGAAAGATCAAAGAGATAAAGACTATGCCGCACAGGGCGAGCATGATGGGCGAAGCCCGCAACACGCGCAGGCCCTGGCTTTTTCCAGAAATGTTTTCCTTTGCTTCACCTGTGGCGAGCAGCACGTCTATGCTTTCGGTGTTCTCCGAAAAGCTCTCTATCTGCGGCAGCAGCAGTATGTCCTGCTCCTCGCGCGCGATAATTTGCGTTGGCGTTTCCGTCAAATTCATAAACCTTCTTTCTCTGTCCCTTGCCGGCGGGCGCGGCATCTTCTGTACGTGCTTTTTGATCGTCTCAAATCTATGGAGCGCGAGAGTTGTCGTGGCTGGAATACTAAAGGAGATTTACGAACAGTGAAGGACAGCTCTTTTGTAACAGGCAGGCACGAAATTCAAGCTGGAACAGCGCTGGTGGGCTGTTCTGAACAAAGATTCTAACCGGATATGAAAGAGCAGGCAAGAGATAATTTCTTTGAGGAATGAAGCGCACAGCTTGCAAAAAAAAGCGCCGCCCACGGTTAACTCCTCTGCTATCCATCTGAAACGAGGAAAAGCCGATACGTTTATACGCAAGTGGGCTTCCGTGCTTAAAGAATTTGCTTGCTAATAATGTTTAAACCTAATACATTAGATCGGAGACAGCGGGTCAGTTTTGACCGAGCTGCCATTTCTTTGCCCTGCCGAAGACCGTTACTGAAGTCCCGACGATACGGTCGAAATAGAATCACCTCTCGATTCGGCAACTCCAATCAATCTTCCAGGGAGGGTTTTGCGCCCGATCTTTATTTAAGAAGTATGCGTCCCCCCTTGCCTCGCGCGTGAAAGCCGTATCATACGCCGCCCGGTTGAGCACTCTGTTTGCTTAGCATAGCGGATAGGCATCATGATCCGGCTTCCAGAACCTTTACTTGTCGTTGCACCGCTATGGAATTCATCAATCGGGATAGTTCTACAAGGTCATACGTGTGGCTGATCGCGGGCTTTGCTCTGGGGCTCATCGTTTTGTCCGTTTACGCTCTGCCCCTTGCGCGTCTTGATCTGCCGTTTCTGCTCTTTATTCTTTTGACAGTGGGAATGGGGTCGCGCCTCTGTATAGAAATTCCGCAGGGCGGCGTGCAGATTTCCGCCTCGGAAGGATTTGTCTTTCTGGCGCTGCTGCTGTTCGATGTCGAGGCGACGGTTTTTCTGGCCGCCTTGGCCTTCGTCTGTACGGCGCTCTACAGCCACAGGCGTATGGGCCGCCGTCTGCTCTACGCATCGCTGCTGGTCGTCTCAATCACGCTCACAGCCTGGACGCTGCGTTTCGCTTTTGGGCCCATCATCGAGCTGGCGCGAAGCCACGGCTCGCTTCCACTGCTCGTCGCGATCTCTGTCATGGCGTTCGTGCAGGCCCTGTTCGTTTCTCTCTTCGTTCCGTCGAATGACAGGTCAGAAGTTTCTCAAACTGTAAACATCCGAAGAAGCTTTCACTGGATATTCCTTGCTTATCTGGCGTGCGCCTCCGCTGCCGGGCTCGCGGCGAAGCTGGTCGGAAGAGTCGGCTATTATCCTTCGATCACTTTTATCACGATCACGGCAATCGCTTATCTGGTCTATTCGTCGTTCAGGCACAATGCTCCTGCGAGTCAACAGGAAGGGCAGCCCCTTCAGCCTTCGATGAATAGCGAAGAACGTTTCCGCTCCGCTTTCGATTATGCGGCCATCGGTATGGCGCTGGTCTCGAAAAAAGGGCGCTGGCTTCAGGTCAATCATTCCCTGTGCCAACTTCTGGGCTATGCGGATGAAGAGTTGTTGAGGACGGACTTTCAGGCGATCACGCACCCGGAAGATCGTGATAATGCCGAGGCGAATATTAAACGCCTGCTCAAAGGGGTGATGCCGACATACCAGATGGAGAAGCGCTACATTCATAAGGATGGGCATCCGGTCTGGGTACACTGGAGCGCCTCGCTTGCGCACGACCAGCAGAACGGGTCTGCCCATCTGATCTTTCAGATTCAGGATATTACCGATCGTAAAAAGGCAGAGCAGCGGCTTCTTCACGATGTCTTTCACGATGCGTTGACGGGCCTGCCAAACCGTGCTCTGTTTATGGATCACCTGAAACTGACGGTGGCGCGCTCGCAGCGACGCGACGATCAGATGTTCGCGGTGCTGTTTCTGGATTTAGATCGCTTTAAGATCATCAACGATAGTCTGGGCCATATCGTCGGCGATCAACTGCTGGTCGGGATTGCGCAAAGGCTTGAGCAGCACTTGAGGCCGGGCGATACTGTGGCGCGCATAGGCGGCGACGAGTTCACCATCCTGCTAGAAGATTTGCGCAGCGAAGAGGAGGCCATACAGATCGCCGAGCGCATACAGAAAGAGCTGGCCGTCCCCTTTTCCATCAACAAGCGCGAAGTCTTTACGACCGTCAGCATAGGCATTGCTCTTAGCTCGACGGGCTGTACGAACGCCGAGGATATTCTGCGCGACGCGGACACGGCGATGTATCGCGCCAAATCGCAGGGCAAAGCCCGCCACGTCGTCTTCGATAAAGAGATGCACGCGCGCGCCATCGACGTGCTACAACTGGAGACAGATATTCGTCGCGCCATCGGCTATCAGGAGTTCGACATTGCCTATCAGCCAATCGTCGCGCTCGATGATTTCAAGCTCAGAGGTTTCGAGGCCCTGGTGCGATGGCGACATCCGACGCGCGGTCTGATCTCTCCGGCCAATTTTATCCCCGTCGCCGAAGAGATGGGCCTGATTATCAAGATCGATCAGTGGGTGCTGCGCCGCGCCTGTCAGCAGATGCGCGAATGGCATGAGCGCTTTCCCTCTGATCCGCCGCTCTCGGTCAGCGTTAATCTCTCGGGCAAACAGTTCGCGCAGCCCGATCTGGTCGAGCAGGTCAAGGCCGTGCTTGAGAGTACGGGTATTGATCCGCGCGGTTTGAAACTGGAGATTACAGAGAGCGTGGTGATGGAGAATATAGAGACCACGACGGCACTGCTGTGGAAGCTGCGCGAGCTGGGCATTCGCCTGAGCATAGATGATTTCGGCACGGGCTACTCTTCCTTGAGCTACCTGCACCGCTTTCCTATCGACACGCTCAAGATCGATCGCTCGTTCGTCAGCCGCATGGTCGATAACAACGAAAATATGGAGATCGTGCGCACCATCGTCATGCTGGCGAAAAATTTGGGGATGGATGTCGTGGCCGAAGGGGTCGAGAAGAAAGATCAGTTGGAGCAACTACGTCGTCTTGAATGCGAGAACGGTCAGGGCTATTTATTCTCCAAGCCGCTCGTGATGAAGGCCGCCGAGAAGATCATCTCCGATACGTATGCCACCAAAATTTCTCCGGCCAAAGCGAAAAAGGACGAGACTCCTCAAAAGAGATATGTAGCCTATTCCACGCCCGACAAAAAAGAGAACGGCTTTGCCAAATCCCTAGGTCTCTCTCGCCCGACCTCGCGCTCCGTCATGCTCTATAATCCGAAGAGCGCGGAGAACGGCAAAGCTAAGAATCCATAAAGAGTCTCTCTGACGGCTCAAGAAACTCATCAATATTTTAGCTCCTACGGAGCTTTCCTTTTCTGACATCGAATCCAGGTTTGAGCAGCAAGCGAAGAAGGGCGACCACACAGGCTCGCCCTTCTTTGTTATTACTCTAACCGTGGCTTTTGGATCAGACTGTTTCCTGTCTGATGATTGCCACGTGCGTGCTTACGGAGGGGTCGGCTGCCACTTGGCAGCGAAGTCGTAATCTTCGTCGTCTGTGACGTTCGTGAGGCCGCCCCCGTTGGCCTTCACGGCATAAATTTCGTTGTTGCCGTCCCGGTACGTATCGAATGCCAGTCCGACTCCATCCGGCGACCACTCGGGTTTCCCGCCGCCGGAGAAATTATCTGTGAACGCGGGCGTCTGAAGGCTTCCGTCAGCGTTCATCACGTAGATCATGTTGATGTAGTTCGTAAAACGCGAGAAGGCTATGCGCGTGCCGTCGGGCGACCATGACGGATAACCGTCATATTCCGTCTCAGTGAGATTTACCTGATTCGTGCCGTCCGCGTTCATCACGTAGATGCCCGGATCGGCATAGCTTCTACCGAAGGCGATCAGTGTTCCGTCCGGCGACCAGACGGGAGCTACATCGCCCGCATCAGGACTGTTGGTCAGGTTCGTCTTGCCGCTGCCGTCCGCGTTCATCACGAAGACATCCGGGAACTCGTTGCCAGAGCCGACATCCAGAACATCACTCTGATAGAGAATCCGTGTGCCGTCCGGCGACCACTGCGGCTTGTCCTGATAGCTCGTATCGTTGTTGAGATTGCTAAAGCCCGTGCCGTCCACATTGATGACGCAGATGTCGTAGTTGTCCGTAATGCTGTTCCAGTTCTGCCAGGCGATACGTGTGCCGTCGGGCGACCACACGAAGCCAGTGCCGTTCGAGCCGTTGCTGGTGAGCCGCGTCGGATTCGTGCCATCAGCATTTATCAGCCACAGCTCTTCCGCACCGCTGCGGTCGCTGCTAAAGACCAGGCGCGTGCCGTCGGGCGACCACGCGGGCTCCCAGTCGTAGGCAGGATTATTGGTCAGGTTGACAACACCACTCCCGTCCGCGTCCGTCAGATAGATTTCCGCGTCGCCATCCCTGTAGCTGACAAAGGCCAGCTTCCCTTGAGGCCCTGGCTGTGCCGCTCGAACCAGCACAATCGAGCTCGCCGTATCATTCCCGGCGACCGGATCAGTTAAAGAGCTTTCAGCCGTCATGCCGATCTGCAAGTTCACTCCGTCGGCGGCGTTGACTGTCGCGCTGATCGCTACGGTTTGCGCCTGGTACATCATCATATTTCCGAGCGGGCAGGTGACGGTTGTACCGCCGCCGCTGATGGGCGCGACGGTGCAAGAGCCGACAGGAGTCTCAGCCGTGTCGACGACCACATCGGATGGAAGCATCGTCGTCATGGTTGCGCTCGTGGCCTGGCTCGGGCCGTAGTTGTAGACGGTGCTGTTGAGATTGATCGTGCCGCCGGGCGCTATCACGCCGGGCTGTACGCTGGAAAAGAGCACCATGTCCGCTTCGGGAGTAGGCGTCGGCGTTGGCGTCGGCGTCGGCGTCGGTTCACTCGCTTGTGCCTGCCAGTCTGGCGTCGCATCATCCGCCGAGGTGGTAGTAATTCTGGTTCGTTCGTCGCCGTCCGCATTAATCACGTAGATGTCGAAGACGTAAGAGAAATTGGCGTCGCTCTGATAAGTGACCTTGTTGCCATCCGGCGACCATGCTGGATTCATATCCAGCGCCGTGTCGTTCGAGAGCCGCATGACGTTGCTCCCGTCAACATTAATCAGAAAGATGTCGCTTTGCGCGCCGATATTGCTGCTGAAAGCAATACGCGTCCCGTCCGGAGACCACGCGGGGCCGCAATTGTTGCGCCCATTGCCCGTCAGCGCAGCCTGATCGCTGCCGTCTGAATCCATCAGGTAGATTTCGTAATTGATCGTGCGATTACTCCTAAAAGTAATACGCGCGCTGTCTGGCGACCATGCGGGGTCAAAGTCGTTGGCAGCGTCCGTCGTGAGCCGCGTCTGGTTGCTGCCGTCCTCATCCATGACGTAGATGTCGTAGTTTAGCAGCGAACCGTTAAGGGTGGAGCGGACGAAAGCGATCCGCGTTCCGTCGGGCGACCACGTGGGCGCAAAATCGAAGCCGCTATGATTGGTTAAGCGAGTCTGGTTGCTGCCGTCCGCGTTCATCGAATAGATTTCGCCGGTCCCGCCGCCGCCGTCGCGTGTACTGACGAAAGCAATACGCATCCCGTCCGGAGACCACGTGGGCTCACAGTCGCTCGCCTGATTGTCCGTGATGCGCGTCTGTTCGCTTCCATCCGGATTCATTGTATAAATCTCCTGATTGCCGTCGCGATCACTCATAAAGGCAATCTTGCCGTTCGTGCCTTCGAGAAGGAGCGTCGGGAACAGCGAAGCCGTGGGCGCGATGCTGTAATGGCCCGCACCGCCCGGCATATTAGCGTGAGGCTGCGCACTTACCTTCGACGCTGCGCGCGCAGACGAAGAGTTTGTGGCCCGAAGCGTTGCGCGTTTACTGTTTGTCGAAGTCGAGTGGCTTGCCGAATAAATTGAGGGGGCGAAACCGTTTAAAAGTATCGCCAGTGAGATAAGCAGTCGGGTGACTTGCATGGTGAGAAGAGAGGAATACATCTGGTTTTTTCTCCTTAGATGAGGGTTTGTTGACGAGCGCGCCGTGTCATTCCCACGTTCGACTATCCGGCGCACCGATGAGGCGCGGAGTTGCTTCGACACGCTTTTTGTGAGAGCGTGAATCGAAGTGAGCAAGAGCGCCGCCTAATGCTCTATAAAATGAGTAACCAGTGAGTGAGAGGGCAAGTTCCCAGCTTTAACACACGTGCGCGTACGTAGTGAGACGACACGCCAGTGTCTTTCCTTAATCGGAACGCCATACAAAAATCGGTCAGGCGATGGCGTTCCCGTAGAGTTTGGTTGCAATTGTTAAGTCGGGCTAAACGAACTGTGAAGAACCTGTCTGATACACGGGCAGCGTAGATGCAAAAGCGATTTGTGTCAAGCTTACTTCTACGCCGCCCGTGCCAAACGAACGTCCGTTTGTGAAGAGACTAAAAGCCTACCATATCTGGCAGCGCTTCTCCGGCGGACGAACCATCTGATCGCCTGTCTTACAACCATAGGCCTCGGCAAACGCAGGCATGTTCGAGAGCGGGCCGTTGAC
>Ga0190273_10000744_pt1 | contig 11815 bp, 11 predicted proteins | sample Popmic504IS_FD_134513 | JGI IMG/M metagenome (GOLD analysis project Ga0190273, IMG submission 134513) | Populus adjacent soil microbial communities from riparian zone of Shoshone River, Wyoming, USA - 504 IS | ecosystem: Environmental > Terrestrial > Soil > Riparian zone > Trees stand | place...
ACGGGGGCCGCGAATGAACGAGCGGGGCGAAGCCCAGGAGCGAAGCTCGCGTCCGCGAGCGATTGAGGCGGCCGACAGGGAATCGCGGGAATGATCGCGGATGCGCTGCGGAGGCCGCGAACCCGCGCCTGGACTCGCGCCGCTACGACTGGGACAACGTCTGCGCCGCCGCCGACTGGAAGCGCTCGCACAACGTCAAGCATCACGATCTGACCAATATCGTCGGCAAGGACCCGGACTTCGGTTACGGCGTGCTGCGGCTCACCGACCAGGTACCGTGGCAGCCGCGCAACCGCGGCCAGCTCGGGCTGGGCCTGTTCACGACGCTGATTTTCGAGTGGGCGGTCGGCATCCACGACGCCGAGCCCGAAGCGGTGCGCGACGGGCGTATCACGTTCAAACAGTTCGTGAGCCGGCTCGGCGCGTTCGGCCACAAGATCCGCCGCCAGGCCTACAAGGATTACCTGCTGTTCCCGGCGCTGGGGCTGCTCACCGGCAATGCACTGGGCGTGCTCGCCGGCAATGCGGTGGCCAATGTGATCCGTAACGTCTGGGCGGCCATCATCATCTTCTGCGGTCACTTTCCGCAGCAGACGCGCACGTTCTCGATCGAGGAGACGGCCGAAGAAAGCCGCGGCGCCTGGTATGCGCGGCAGATCGAAGGCTCCTGCAACATCGACGGCGGCCGGTGGCTTTACCTGATGAGCGGGCATCTCAGCCACCAGATCGAGCATCACGTGTTCCCCGATATCCCGTCGCACCGCTACCCTGCGATCCAGCCGTGGCTGCAGGATCTGTGCAAGCGTTACGGCCTGCGATACAACAGCGGCAGTCTGCCGCAGCTGTACTGGTCCGTGGTCTGCCGTGTGGCGCGCTACTCGGCGCGGCCCAAGCCGCCGGCCGCTGCGCTTGCAGCCTAGGATCTGACGCGGCACGGTTGGTTAAACTCCGGCGGTCCACGCGGACGATCACGGAGCGCCGATCCATGCAGGCCGATTCATGAGCGGGTTCACGCTGCACGCGCAGCTGGCCCAGGACTGCGCGGTGATCGCCGACGCGCCGCTGTCGCAGCTGCTGATGATGAATGACGCGCAATATCCCTGGTTCATCCTGGTGCCGCGTGTCCTCGGGCTGCGCGAAATCTACGAGCTCGACGTGGCCGGCCAGCAGCAGCTGCTGGCGGAATCCGTTGAGCTGGGCCGCGCGGCGATGCAGGCTTACGCCGGGGACAAGCTCAATGTCGCCGCGCTCGGCAATATGGTGCCGCAGCTGCATCTGCACCACGTCGTCCGCAACATCGGCGATGCAGCCTGGCCGGCGCCGGTCTGGGGCCGCCATCCGGCGCTGGCCTATACGCCCGCGCAACGCAGCGAACGGGTGGCGGCACTGCGGCCGCTGCTCGGCGCCGGCTGGCGCTGGCTGTAGCGCCACGCGGCCGCTACGAGCGGCTTATTGCGGTAAGGCCGCGGCGGCAACACACTGGTGTAATCCGAACCGCCTTTCATACCGAGATCGCCCGCATCGACGCGGGCGGCCAGGCGGTTCGACCCGGCTATTTGCGATTCGGAGTGAGTGACTGATGGAAACCGTTGCAGGCAAGAAGCTGCTGATCACCGGCGCCGCCATGGGCATGGGCAAGCTCTACGCCGAACTCGCGGTACGCGAAAAAGCCGGCGCGGTGGTGCTGTGGGACGTCAACCAGGCCGCGCTCGACGCGACCGTCGCCGAGCTCAAGGCCGCCGGCGGCACCGTGTTTGCCTACGTCGTCGACGTCTCCAACCTCGAGGACATCGAGAGAACCGCGGCGCAGGTGCAGCGCGAGATCGGCGACATCGACCTGCTGTTCAACAACGCCGGCATCATCCGCGGCAAGTATTTCTGGGATCACGACAACCGCCGTGACATCTGGCTGACGATGGCGGTGAACTCGCTGGCGATCATGTACATCGCGCGCGCCTTCCTGCCGGCGATGATCACCGGCGGCCGCCAGAGCCGCATCGTCAACATCGCCTCGGCCGCCGGCACCGTCAGCAACCCGCGCATGAGCGTGTACTGCGCCAGCAAATGGGCCGCGATCGGCTGGAGCGATTCGCTGCGGCTGGAGCTGGAGCAGGCCGGACACAAGCACGTGAAAGTCACCACGGTGATGCCGAGCTACATTTCCACCGGCATGTTCGAAGGCGTCAAGGCGCCGCTGATGACGCCGATCCTGACGCCGCAGGTCGTCGTCGACAAGGTCTGGGCCGCGATGAAGGCCGGCAAGCCGCAGCTGACGCTGCCGTGGACCGTGCGCCTGGCGATGCTGAGCCGCGGCCTGCTGCCGCTGCGGCTGTGGGACTTCATCGCCGACAAGGTGTTCCATATCTACAGCAGCATGGATCACTTCGAAGGGCGTCGCAGCTGAGTCAGCGCGCGCGTCGAATACCTAAAATAATAAGGAGAGCGGCATGAATTATTTCGTGACGGGTGCGACAGGCTTCATCGGCAAATTCCTGCTGGAAAAGCTGCTGCAGCGCGACGACAGCAAGATCTACGTGCTGGTGCGCGAAACCTCCAGGGACAAGTTCGCGGAACAGGCGCTGCGCTACGGCGAGCGCGCCAGGTGCCTGGTCCCGGTGACCGGCGACATCACCGATCCGGGCCTGGTCAAGCCGGCGGATTTCAAGAAACTCGCCGGCAAGATCGACCATGTGTTTCACCTGGCCGCGCTGTACGACATGAACATGGACGACGCGCTGGCCGACCGCATCAACAACGAGGGCACGCGCAACGTCGTCGCCTTCGCCAATGATCTCGGCGGCGACGTGCGGCTGCATCACGTGTCCAGCGTCGCGGTCGCCGGCGGCGAGTTCGTCGGCAAGTTCACCGAGGACATGTTCGACGTCGGCCAGTCCGTCGACCATCCGTACTACCGCACCAAGTTCCAGTCCGAGGCCATCGTCCGCACCGAGAGCAAGGTGCCGTTTCGCATCTATCGTCCCGGCATCGTCGTCGGCCACAGCCTCACCGGCGAAATGGACAAGATCGACGGCCCGTACTACTTCTTCAAGGCGCTGCAGAAAATCAGCCACACGGTGCCCAAGTGGCTGCCGCTGCTGGGCATCGAAGGCGGGCGCATGCCGGTGGTGCCGGTGGATTTCGTCGCCGCCGCAATGGACGCGATCGCGCATCAGCCCAGGCTCGACGGCCAGTGCTTCCACCTGATGCAGAACAAGCCGCCCAGCGTCGGCGAACTGCTGGGCGTCTGCATGGAAGTCGCGCATGGGCCGGAATTCGCGGCCAAGCTGCAGCTGCCGGCGATTCCGGATTTCGTCCGCAGCATCGGCTCGCGCGTGGCGCGGGCGGTGCCCAAGTCCACGCACAAGCGCATCGCCGACACCATCGGCGTGCCGATGTCGGTGATCGGTTATGCGTTCAATCGCACGGTGTTCGACAACAAGCGCGCGCGCGCGGCGCTCAAGGGCAGCAATATCATCTGCCCCGACATCCGCGACTACGCCGACAAGCTGTGGGCGTACTGGGAACTGTTCCTGGATCTGAAAGTGAAGATCCCGGCCGATGCGATGCAGAAGCTCGGCGGCAAGGTGGTGATGGTCACCGGCGGCAGCTCCGGCATCGGCTTCAACGCGGCCAAGAAATTCGCCGCCGCCGGCGCCAAGGTCATCCTGGTCGCGCGCACGCTGGACAAGCTCGAGGAAGCCAGGACCGTGCTCGAGCGCGCCGGCGGCGAGGCCTATGTGTACCCCTGCGATCTGTCGAACATGGAAGACATCGACCGCATGGCCGACGAAGTGCTGCGCGACTTCGATCACGTCGACATCCTGATCAACAACGCCGGCCGCTCGATCCGCCGCGCGGTGATGGAATCGAGCACGCGCTTTCACGACTACCAGCGCACGATGGATCTGAATTATTTCGGCGCGGTGCGGCTGATCCTGAAGCTGCTGCCGAGCATGACCAAGCGCAAGAGCGGCCACATCGTCAACATCAGCTCGATCGGCGTGCTCGCCAATGCGGCGCGCTTTTCAGCCTACGTGGCGAGCAAGGCGGCGCTGGATGCGTTCACGCGCTGCCTGTCGGCCGAGGTGCGCAACCACAACATCCACACCACGGCGATCTACATGCCGCTGGTGCGCACGCCGATGATCGCGCCGACCAAGATGTACGACTACGTGCCGACCTGGAGTCCGGACACCGCCGGCGACGTGGTGATGAAAGCCGTGCTCGAACGGCCCAAGAGCGTCGCCACCACGCTCGGCACCGCGGCCAGCGTCAGCTACGCACTGTGGCCCAAGCTCAACGACTACGTGCTGAGCTGGGGCTTCCGGCTGTTCCCGTCGTCGTCGGCCGCGCGCCAGGGGCGCAAGGAAGGCCACAAGCCGACGCTGGAACAGATGGTCTTCGCCAACGTGTTCAAGGGCGAGCACTGGTAGCCGGGCGCATCCACGATGCCCGCAGAAATGCGGCGCATCGAGGCCCGGACAGCCCGCGGCACTCGCGCCGGAGCGACCCAAATCGGCGCGATTCGCTTACCTTTGCGGCTTATGGCTGCCGCCTTCCGCGAACCCCGTTCATCGCCAGTAGCCGCGCCGCGCTCCGCGTATCCAGGCGCGCCATCGCGGCTGACGCTGGCGTTCGCGGCCGCGCTGCTGTTGCATCTGACGATCGCGCTGATGCTGCCGGATGTACGCCGGCGGCTGCGCTCGGCACCGCCGCCGCCTGCCAGCGCGTCGCCAGCCGCAGCAGCGATGCCGGCGGCCGGCGAAGTGATCCCGATCCGCCTGCCGCTGGCCGGCTTTCACCTGCAGACCGAACTCGGCGCGATCGCACGCGACAGTCCGGCGACGACGCCGCTGCTGCCGGCTGCGGCCAAGGCCGCCAGCGGCAAGCTCGGCATCAGCAACCGCCTGGGCGAGGCCGCGCGCCAGGAAGCCGCTGCAACAAGTGATCGCCAGCGTCCGCGCGCGCCGGTGGCCGAAGCCCCGCGCCGGATCGGCGATCTGCGGCTCGCCGCCAGTCCGGTACCGGCGCCTGCCGAAGACCCCAGCGGCCGTAGTGCCGGCACCCGCGTTGACCGTGCTGCGCCGCGCGAGACGGCCCAGGCCAACCGGGCCGCGGTGCCGGTTCGGAAGCCGGCTGCGACGGCATCGCCGGTTCCGGCTCCGACTCCGGCCCCGGGTCCGGCTCCGCCGAAACCGGCAACACGCGCGCCTCCGCTGGTGCAGCAGCCAATACGTCCCCCGGTCTTTGCGCCGGCGACGCCGTATCGCGCCACGGCACCCGAGCAGATCGCGATCGCGCCGCCGCTGCCGCCGTTGAATCCGGGCGACAGTTCGTCGCCGCCGCCGACCGGCGGCGATGCGCTGGGACTCGGCGCCCAGGCCGCGCCCGACCGCGGCCCCGGCGCCGCGGTCGCCGGGCGAGGCGCGTTCTTCCAGCAGCTGACCACGCATCTGTTCATGACCAATCAGCAGGTGCTGGCCGAAGCGATCCGGGCGACGCCTCGGCTGACGGTGGAAGTGCGCTTTACCATCGACCGCAGCGGCCGCGTGCTCGGTGCGCAGGTCATGCGCAGCACCGGCGAGCCGGCGCTGGACCGGAAAGCCGCCGACGTGATCCTGCGAGCGTCGCCGGTTCCGCAGATGGCAGCGGACATGCCGCAGCCGCGGCTGGAACTGAGCTTTCCGGTACAAATCTATCGATAGTGGCGGGGGCGCCGCCCGCCCGACTCATCCGGCCTTCAGTCGCCGCGCAGCCTAATGCGGCGAGGACTGCAGCAACACACCTATAACTAGAAGCTGACGACCGTGACTGAAGATCTGATCGACAAGCCGCCGCCACCCCGCGCGTCTGTGCTGCAGCGCGTGCTGAGCGCCGCGCTGGGCCTGCTGGAGCGCCATCCCTGGCTGCTGCCGCTGGCCAGCTTCGTCGCCGGCGCCGCCAGCTATTTCATGGTGCGCCGCGGCGAGGGCCTGGCCCGGACCATCGCCATCATCGCGCTGCTGGGCTGGCCGTGGCTGCTGATCCAGGGCCCGCTGCACCGCTGGTTGCTGAAGCGCTTCAATTCGCGCTGGACGCCGTACGCGCTGCAGATGGTCACGCAGTCGCTGCAGCAGGAAGTGCTGTTCTTCGCGCTGCCCTTCATCATCGGCGCGACCCAGCGCGACTGGGGCCAATGGCTGTTCACCAGCCTGGCCTGCTTCGCCGCGCTGGTCAGCACGCTGGATCCGGTCTACGAGAAGCGCATCGCCAAGCGCCCGGCGCTGGGCCTGCTGTTCCACGCCTACTGCAGCTTCGTCTGCGCGCTGGTGGTGATTCCGATCGCGTTCAAGGTACAACTCGAAAATGCCTTGCCGCTGGCCCTGGCGATCACCGGCGCCTGGCTGGTGCTGGGTCTGCCGCGCGTCTGGTCGGATCTGTCGACACCTCGCGCGCGCGCGATGGGGCTGAGCGCGCTGGTGCTGGTGCCGTTCCTGCTATGGCTGCTGCGTGCCCACGTGCCGCCGGCGGGGCTGTCGGTGACCGAAGCGCGCATTTCGCAAAGTATCGACGGCCTGGACCCGGGCTCGGCGGTCACCCGGTTCTCGCCGTCGGCGCTGAAAGGCAGCGGCGCGGTCGCGTTCGTCGCGATCCGCGCGCCTATGGGCCTGGAGCAGACCGTGGTGTTTCAGTGGGTACAGAACGGTGAGCTGCTCGACCGCATTCCGGCCGAAATCCACGGCGGCGGCAAGACCGGCTGGCGCACCTGGAGCCGCAAGCGCAACTTCCCCGAAGACCCGCGCGGCGACTGGCGCGTGGATCTTGAAACCCCCGACGGGCAGCTGATCCAGCGCCTGGAGTTCACGGTCTCGTGAGCAAGCGGAGCCGGCGCACCCAGGAAGATGCGCTGCTGGTCTGCAAAAAGTGTTTGAAGAAGCAGCGCTCGGAGGCCGACGTCGACGGCATCGCGCTCTACGACTGGCTCAAACAGCAAGCGCAGGAACTCGACGGCGAGCCGCTGCCGATATCCAAGTGCAAATGTCTGGATCTGTGCCCGGACGACGGCGTGCTGCTGGCGCTCGGCGGCCGTTACGCCGGCAAGAAACCGCTGCACGTGGTCAAGAACGGCGACGATCCGCAGCGCATGCTGCGCTGGCTGAGACAGCGGACGCAGTAGCCGGCATGCAATGGCGCGCGGTCGCCTGTTGCGTCGCCTGACAATCCCCGTTTGTCCCGAGTAGCCCGCGGAGCGGGCGTATCGAGGGACCGCGCGCTCCCTCGATACGCGCCTGCGGCGCTACTCGGGACGAACGGGCCGGAGCATCGAAGACGACACCTAGCCGGTCTTCGCCAGCCGCTCGCGGCGCTGGGCGACGCTGGACGCCAGCTGGCGCAGCACGTCGGCGGTTTCTTCCCAGCCGATGCAGGCATCGGTAACGCTCTGGCCGTACTTCATCTGCTCGCGCGGCGCGATCTCCTGCCGGCCCTCCACCAGATGCGATTCCACCATCACGCCCATGATCCGCGTGTCGCCGGCCGCCACCTGGCCGCCGACATCCTGGGCGACGACGATCTGGCGCTTGTGCTGCTTGGAGCTGTTGGCGTGGCTGAAGTCGATCATGATTTCGGCGCGCAGGCCGGCCTTGGTCATCGCCGCGCTGGCGGCATCGACAGCCTGGGCGTCGTAGTTCGTGCCCAGCGCGCCGCCGCGAAGAATGATGTGGCAGTCCTCGTTGCCGCTGGTCTCGAAGATCGAGATCTGGCCCTGCTGCGTCAGCGACAGGAAGCGATGCGGCGAACGCGCCGCCTGGCAGGCGTCGACCGCGACCTTGACGCTGCCGTCCGTGCCGTTCTTGAAGCCGACCGGGCACGACAGGCCGCTGGCCATTTCGCGATGCAGCTGGGACTCGGTGGTACGCGCGCCGATCGCGCCCCAGCTGACCAGATCGGACAGGTACTGCGGCGTCAGCAGGTCGAGGTACTCGACGCCGGCCGGCAGGCCCTGGTTGTTGAGATCCAGCAGCAGCTTGCGGGCCGTGCGCAGGCCGAGGTCGATGTCGTAGGTGTCGTCGAGCTTGGGATCGTTGATCAAGCCTTTCCAGCCGACCGTGGTGCGCGGTTTTTCGAAGTACACGCGCATCACGATCAGCAGGTGCTTCTTCAGCTGTTCGCGGATCGCGATCAGCCGCTGCGCATATTCCAGCGCCGCGTCGATGTCGTGGATCGAGCACGGGCCGACGACGACCAGCAGGCGATCGTCGCGGCCGGCCAGGATGTCCTGGATTTCGCGCCGCGTATCGAACGTGGTCTGGGCGGCGCGCTCGGACAGCGGCAGCTCGGCCTGAACCTGCGCCGGCGTCGAAACCGCACGCGCGCGCAGACGGATATTGTCGGTAACGAACTTCATGATGACGTTGCGCCGCTTGGGCGGGTGCATTTAAACGGGCGTGGATGCTAGCAGAGGCCGCCGCTGCGCCCTAGAGCTGAGCTAAGCTTCAGCACCGCGAAATACGTGCTTAAAAATAGCAGGGAGATTCGTTGATCAAGCTTTTATCACATGCGCTGTTCGCGGCGGCGGCCGCGGGTGCCGCGGACGCCCACGCCGGCGAACGCCCACTGGCGGTCTACAACCAGGGCGCGCCGGCGCGGGCATTCGAGCTGCCCGTGCTCGGTGAAACCGGCGTGCTGGGACAGGGCGCGTCCGCTACCGACCTGCGCTTCGACCTGACCACCGAATACCACGCCAGCGGCGGTGCCGCCGAAGCCGTGGTGCTCGACGGCGAAACCGATCTGCTGACACTGGCGTTCCGCCGCGGCATCGGCGCCGCGCTGGAAGTCACGTTCGAAGTGCCGGTGCTGTACCAGGGCGGCGGCTTCATGGACGGCCCGGTCGAGAACTGGCATTCGGCTTTCGGCCTGCCCAACGGCGGCCGCGAGGACGCGCCGCGCGATCGTTATCTGTACCGGTACACCCGTGGTGGCGAGATCGAACTCGACCAGACTCGCAGCGGTGCCGACATCGGCGACCTGCGCATGGGCCTGGGCTGGCAGGCGCTGGACAGCCTGGCGCTGCGCAGCGAACTGAAGTTCGCGACCGGCAGCGAATCGCATCTGGCCGGCGGCAACAGCGGGCTGGCAGTGTGGGGCGACTGGTCGCTGCCGTTTGCGAGCACCTCGATCTTCAGCGGCTACCTGTCGGCCGGCGGCTCCTACAACGGCAAGACCGGCGTGCTCGGCGACATGCAGAACCGCTGGGTTCCGTTCGCCGGCGCCGGCATCGCGCTACGCGTGCTCGATCCGCTGTCGGTGCTGGCGCAGGTCTACGCGCATGGCGCGCTGTACGACGGCTCCGATCTCGACCCGTTCCGCGAGGCGCTGCAGCTGGCGCTGGGCCTGCGCTATCACGTCGACGAGCGGTTCGACGTCGATCTGGGCTTCCAGGAAGACCCGATCACCAGCTCGTCGCCGGATTTCAGCGTGCATCTGGCGTTGAGCTGGCGTGGGGCGCCGGGTTAACGCGTGCGGACGGCGGTCGCGGGCATGGCCCGCTCCTACATTCGCGGATCGAACGTCCGCGAAAATTCCTGTAGTAGCAGGCCATGCACGCGACCGCCGTCGCCCCATTTACGCCGGCAGATCGAACAGCAGCAGCTGCGCCTCCTCCCCGGCGACGACGCTCAGCTCCGCCTCGCCGCTGATGCTCAGCGCATCGCCGGCCTGCAGCCTGCGTCCGCCAACATCGATCTCGCCGGCCGCCAGATGCAGGTAATACCGACGCTGCGGATCCAGCGTCTGCGTCAGCGTCTGGCCGGCGCTCGGCCAGGCGATCGACAGCCGCGCGTCCTGCAGGATCGCGAACGGCGCGTTCTCGGCTTTGGGCGCGACCACCGTGGCGAAGCCCCGACGCAGCGCGTCGGCGTCCAGCGCTTTCTGCTGGTAGCCCGGCGCAGCGCCGCTGACCGACGGCACGATCCAGATCTGCAGGAAATGCACGGCGTCCACCGGCGAGGCGTTCATCTCGCTGTGGGTAATGCCGCTGCCGGCAGTCATCAGCTGCAGTTCGCCGGGCAGGATCACCGAGGTGCCGCCGGTGGAATCCTTGTGGCGCAGGCCGCCGTCGATCACGTAGCTGATGATCTCCATGTCTCGATGCGAATGCGGCGGGAAGCCGGCGCCGGCAACGACGCGATCCTCGTTGATCACGCGCAGCGGCCCATAGCCCATTTTCCTGGGGTCATGGAACTCGCCGAAAGAAAAAGTGTGGTGGCTGTCGAGCCAGCCGTGTCCGGCGTGGCCCCGTTCACCGCGGGCTTCGAAGTTGATCATGGCGCTGCTCCTGTTCTGGATGACGCTATAAGTGATGCGTCCAATCTAGAAGCTATGCGCCGCACAAAAAATCGGAATGATTTGGAGCGAGTCTTCAGGCCGATTGAACCCACGCCGCTGAAAACCGCCTTGCCGGAGAGCCGATGCGACTGAGCCTGGATGCGCTCGAAACCCTGGACGCGATCGCCGTCGCCGGCAGCTTCGCGCGCGCCGCCGAGCGCCTGCACCGCGTGCCCTCGGCGCTGACTTATACCGTCAACAAGCTCGAATCCGACCTCGGCGTCGCGGTGTTCGACCGCAGCGGCAAGCGCGCGGAGCTCACCGCCGCCGGCCGCGAACTGCTGGAGCAGGGCCGCGATCTGCTGCGCCAGGCCGAGACGCTGGAACGCCGCGTCAAAAACGTCGCCCAGGGCTGGGAGACGCAGCTGACGATCGCGGTCGACGAAGTGCTGCCGCTGCAGCGCCTGTTCCCGCTGGTGGCCGAGTTCGACGCGCTCGCCAGCGGCACGCGGCTGCGGTTCACCCAGGAGATATTCGGCGGCACCTGGGACGCGCTGATCGACAATCGCGCCGACCTCGCGCTCGCCGCGCCCGGCGAGGCGCCCGAAGGCTTTGGCCTGGCGTCGCAGGAGATGGGCCGCGTGCGCTTCGTCTACGCGGTGGCGCCGACGCATGCGCTGGCCGACGCGCCCGAGCCGCTGACGCCGTCGCTGATCGCGCGCCATCGCGGCGTCGTCGCCGCGGATTCCTCGCGGCGGCTGCCGACGCGCAGCCAGGGCGTGCAGCCGAACCAGGAGACGCTGATCGTGCCGACGCTGGAAGCCAAGCTGCAGGCGCAGCTGGCGGGGCTCGGCGGCGGCTTTCTGCCGGAGCATCTGGTCGCCGCGCATGCGGCCGCCGGCCGGCTGCGGATCAAGCGGGTCGAGCAGGAACGCGAGCTGCCGCCGCTGCAGCTGGCCTGGCGCAGCGGCGGCGAAGGCCGTGCGCTGAGCTGGTTCCGCGACGCGGTCGCGCGCGACGCCGCGAAGCTGCTGGCCCAGCCCTGAGCGCTCAGCCGCCAGTCCGCTGCGTCAATGAAGAAGCACCTGGAAGGGCGTGTCAGCCGGGATGCGATGCAAGGAGAAAAGCGCAGCAATAGTGAACCTATTGCGAGCATTTTCGACGCCGCAGCGCGCCCGGATGGCGCGTCCAGCCAGGTGCGGTTTCATTGACGCAGCGGACTAGGCCGATCGGGATGGCGCCAGGCGCGCTCGAACGGCAGCCGCCAGGCATGCGGCGCGATCAGCTGGTGGATCGCTTTCGGCCCCCAGGAGCCGGGTTCGTAGAAGCGCACCGGCGGCGGCGCATCCAGCAGCGTCGCCGACACCTGCCACAAGCGCTCGATGCCGGCGGCGGTGGTGAACAGCGTGTGGTCGCCGCGCATCGCATCCAGAATCAGGCGCTCATAGGCCTCCAGCACGTCGCCGATCAGGCCGGTGTCGTGCATCGCGAACTGCAGGCTGAGCTTGTC
>Ga0190273_10000745_pt1 | contig 11807 bp, 8 predicted proteins | sample Popmic504IS_FD_134513 | JGI IMG/M metagenome (GOLD analysis project Ga0190273, IMG submission 134513) | Populus adjacent soil microbial communities from riparian zone of Shoshone River, Wyoming, USA - 504 IS | ecosystem: Environmental > Terrestrial > Soil > Riparian zone > Trees stand | place...
GATCTGTTTGAAGATATTCGTTTCACCGGTGCGATTCGTTTGCCTCTTATAAGTGGCATTGGTACCGGGGCCAGTATCGGCGGCGGAACAAGTGGTGGAAGCGTGTTTGTACCGGTAAATCAATCCCTGTTCGATGGCGGAGGCGAATGGTTTGCGAGAGCAGATTATTTAAAGCATCGGCTCGACTATTCACTTGTGTATTATCGCAAAACAGAAATTGGAGGGGTTGCCGGAGTAAACGGAACGGCCCAACAATTCGAAGCAAAGCAATTCAGCAACCTGTATCAGGTTGTGATACGCTATCCTTTTGACCGTGTTAAGAGTCTTCGTTTGTCAACAGGTATCAGGACGGACAAAGTAGTTGTTCGTGGTACTAATTTCGACCGAAGCACACTCGAAGCACCCACGCTGAATAAGCAGACTTTTGCGGTTAGCCGGCTTGAATATGTTTATGACAACACACAATTGAAGGCAACCAATATCTGGAACGGTCTGCGTTATAAACTCTATACCGATCTGAACGTCCAGGCAAATAAGCCATCACCTGGTCTTCTTAAGCCGGGACGAATGAACTTTAACGTTGGCTTTGATGGACGGTATTACCACCAGATCTATCGCAACTTTATCTGGGCAGGCCGGGCAGCAGCTGATTTTTCATGGGGCAACCAAAAGATCCTTTATTATCTCGGTGGTATAGATGGATGGATGTTTCCAAGATATAGCCAGGATCCGAAGCCCGCACAGAACAACGATTATGTTTATCAGTCGCTTGCAGTGAATATGCGGGGATTCAACCAGAACGTTGCCAATGGTAACAATGCTTTGGTGATGAACAGTGAATTCCGTTTACCGGTGTTTGCAACGCTATTTAATAAGCCAATCAATAATGCCTTTTTAAGAAATTTCCAGTTAACGCAGTTTATTGATCTCGGAACTGCCTGGAGTGGAGAGGTGAAAAACATTAAAAGGCCATCGGTTATTTATCCGAATGATGATGGAACGGTGCTGGTGAAATTAAAGGCAGGTGGTGTTGGCCCCTTAGTAGGCGGATATGGTTTTGGCGCCCGCAGTACGTTGCTTGGCTATTTCCTGAAACTCGATGTTGCCTGGGAAATGAATGGATTTTTCAGAGGTAAGCCCTTGTTGTATTTTGGAATGGGAGTTGATTTTTGATAAACCGTCTTATTATCTTTTAACGAGTACACGTTTAATATAATTCGAAAGCCGCTGATAAACTCAGCGGCTTTTTTATTTGACAATATCTTCGTGCTGCAGTTTAGTCTTTCCACCGCCAATCACCTGCAATGGTCAGTGCTTCTTTCAAATCGTTATCAAGCAAAAACTGTTTTGTTTCCGCATCGGTTTGATGAATTGCAGGAAGCTTTGAAGCCTTCGACATCGCGTAGATCATCATGGAACTGAATCTTACCTGGTTCACCATCCATTTTTTATCAATGATATTGATAGCATCGCAATCTGCATGATAACAACGACCGATATCTACACTGAGGTTACCGGTTGATGATGCGGTAGGAATTCCTTCTAACATAAATGGTTCATGATCACTATGCAATCCGGCCCGGCCAGCGCCGGACTTGTTGCTGAAGCTTGTATCGATAGATTTGATCTGTTCACCGGTTTCTTTAAAAAACGTTTCAGCCTCTTTCCGCCCACCGGCGGTGAAGCCTGCTGCGTTTCCTGCCATATCGAAATTAAAAACATAACCCACCTGCTTCAGCGTTTTATTTTTCTTTGCTTCATTTATATATGCATTTGATCCGAGCAGTCCCTGTTCTTCGCCCATGAACAAAACAAATTCCACGGTGCGGTCACCCTGGAGGTTTAACTTTTTAAATGTTCTTGCCATATCGATAATCGAGAACGAGCCGATACCATTATCAGCCGCGCCTGTAGCAAGATCCCAACTGTCAAGATGCCCGCAAACCACAATCTTCTCATTAGGAAATTTCTTTCCCGGGATAGTTGCAATCACATTACGCGCCTTTATCGGGCCGCTAAAATTCGTCATCTCAATCTGTCCGGAATAACCGCCTGATTTCATCGCCTCCTTGATACGCATGCCTTCTTCGAAGCTGATACAAACAGCAGGGATAGGGTTAAGCTTACCGGTCACCGAGGCAGTACCTGTTAACAGGATACCGCCCTTGACGCCATTAAACAGTATCACACCCTTCGCACCATACTTGATTGCCAATGCAGTTTTTTCTGATCGATGAAGATTTGCAAGTCCGGGTTTTGCATCTGGTAATAATGATAAGGCGGCAAAAACAATCTTTCCTTTTGCTTTATCAGGGTTACCGAGATAATCTTCTTCAAGACCATTACCCATATCTACCAGCGCCGCAGTTTCATTAACCTGAACTGGTGAATGTGCAAGTGCAACACACTTTATTTCCTGTACCGCCTTCGTAGCTGAATCCGTCAGTTGCAGTTTAACAGTACCCCGGCTCCAGCTCTCCACTTCAAAAGGTTGGAATCTCAGGTTCGAATATCCGTATGACTTAAGCAGATCATAGGTAAACTGCTCGGCTTTCTTTCCATTGTCTGAACCGGTCAGCCGATGCCCAATTGTTTTGCTTGCGTTGCTGAGATTTTCATAAGCGGCGGAGTTCGCAAGAACCTCCTTATTAATTTGCTTAAATGCGGCTGGTAACGGCGACTGGGCGGTTGACCCCGTAATGATACAAAAGGTTGAAAGAAATAAAAATGCTGACTTCAGTACATTCATAGCAGTTAATTGTTTTTAAGCTTTGGTTCGAAAGCTTTAAAAATAGCTAATTATGACCAGAAAAATTACCGGGAAATCTGCGATATATATTGGGTCGACAGCTACACAAGTTGCTTGCTTAGTTTGCGCAGCATCGCATAAATAATCGTCATCATCAGGCTAAAGGCTGATATCATGGCCCAACCCGAACGATTTTCCCAGGGATGAGCGAACAGGTAGGCGATCTCGACAAAAAGATTAAATGGATTACTGATAATGTCCCAGCTGTTGAATCGAAGATAACGTCCGAGATATACTCCCACCCCGTTTAAAAACATAATGCTTCCCACAAACGCAAAGGCAGGAAGTGTCGGTAGAATATCGAGCAGGTATTTCTCCATTTGCCTTACTGATAAGAATCCGAAGATCATCCCGTTCCAGGCGAAAGACATGAGTAATACAAGATCAAACCAAAGAGGAACTTTCTCACGCTGAAATAAATGAAAAAGGTCGGTGATCATGTAAAAGGCGTTGGGAATGAACAAGAGCCATAAGACAAAAATACCTATGAACGCAATGCCGCTCTCAAGGCCGCCAATCCGCGGTTTGTAGGTTTTCAATAGCTGGTACGGGATATATGCGAGAAACAGGTTCCATGGCATATACATGAAAGTGTATTCATGTGAATACCAAATGCGGAACAGAACGAGTGACAAACTAAATAAAACCGAATAACCAAGTAGGCGGTCTATTTCTGATTTTAAAAAACGCAGTTGCGTTATCGATACCAATACATTCAATGTTTTCATGTAAAAAAAATTCAGGCTTATATAAATTATTGTCAGAGGTGTTGGCAAGAATCCCTCAAAAAAATTTCGGAATAAAAATGATCAGCGCCACAGCGAGCGAAGTAATAGCAGCGATGAGAACGGCCCCGGACGCGAGGTCCTTTATAAATTTTATTTCCGGATCTCGTTCGATGTTGATATAATCCATCACGCTTTCAATACAGGTATTAAATATCTCCGCTACCCAAACAAATCCAATCGCGAACACAATGGCAAGCAATTCGGTCTTCGTAACTCCTACCCAGGCTGAGAAAACCAGCACTGCAACGGTTGCCAGTAGGTGTAACCGGGAATTATGTTCACGTGATAGAAATGCCGCAAGTCCTTCAAAAGAAAATCTGAAGCTTTCTATACGGGCGCGGAACGAAAATTTTTCATCTTTCATAAATCGTATTTGATATTATCAATCGGGCATCCACAATACTAATTTGCAGCTGCGGATGTTTGTGATGTAACCGTTGTTGAACCTGATATGGCAGATATCACTTTGGCATCTGCCAGGTTCCATGATAGCCATGTATGGCTCTTCTGTTCACTGATAAAGCGGCGCTCCCGCTCAGCCAGGTACTCCTCCAGCGTCATGAAATCAGCACCGGATTGCGACAGGAAGGCGAAATTTTGCAGCTCACATTTTACAGACAAAACGCCAAGGTTCTGCCGGATAACCGGTAGCGTCTGATCAGAAAGACGCATCAGAAATTTCACATCCGGCTCAATCTTATCAATGCGTGCAATATTATACCTGGCGATAACAACATCCCAGTTAACCAATGAGGCAAGCACAAGCATTATCAGCAAAAAGTTACCATTCAATCGAAACAGGAAATAATTAGATTTTTGTTTGTATATCTTTAAAAACACGGAAGCTAAGCCCGCCAATACAACTGCAAGGAAAAACAAGACCCCAATCCTTTTATAAGCAAGACCAAGATGACTGATATAATAGTAATCACGTATCGCCACTGAGGCAACGAGAAAAGCATTCTGAATGATCCATATATAAGCGGCTATTTTTAATTGCCTGTTTTTTTTATAGAAGTTAAGATTACCATTAAAGAAAAAAAGCACAACTATTATCGCTAAGAAAATGGAAAAAATCAAGAGACCCGTGCCCTCATGTAACAGATCAGAAAGCGGTTTATCCTTTCCATATTCGTTGCCGGTCCAGATATAAAGCAAGTCGGTAATATTGATTAATAATAATAGGCCATTGAGCAACACAAAGCTGATTAAACCAACCTGGTTCTTGTTCTTCAATGCAAGCATGCCCCTGGAAAAATTTCCCATAAACATAACAATCACTTCGTTGAATAGCGAGATATCTGATCCCTGTTTGTGGTCCCTTGTCCTTATAAGCCTATCGCTCAAAGAAAGTTCTTTGTCTGCGAAATTCACTTTATGATTCTGTATAATTAATACACCTGTGAGATAACCACCGAGAAGGATGAAAAAGAATCTTTCCCACGAAATCTTGATAAAGAACTGGTTAAAGTAATTTTCAAGTGCCGTAAATACATTTAGTGAGATTGAAGCAAAGGCACGATTGCCGGCGATATAAACAACAAAAAAGAAGAATAGTAATACGATAGGAAACAATAACAGTCTCAAAACTTTCATCCGCCGATGACCCCCGGTTTTACGTGGTTTACCGGCGCGGATAAGGCTTGCGAAGGCAGGTAACATAAAACCTGCCTGGTATAAAAGCGTACCGGCCGCGAAGAGAATTGAACGATGAAAATGCTCAGCAAATGCGGCGAAAAAAAATAAGGTCAATACTGCTGTTATTTTGCTGAGCAGTGTGTTATACACAACGACCATCACAATGCCGATAACGTGGGCAGATAAGATCCATCTTGCTGAACTCTTAAGCAAGACGCCCGGGTACAGCTTAAGGATCGCGCAAACAATGAACAAATCAAACATTAATAAATTTACCGCCATCTTTTCCTGCCAGAAAAGTAAGTTGAACAAAAAGGCTCCGGCAATGGTAAGGATGATTTTTGGAGAGACTGTTTTCATATTCTTATTATTTTTTAAAGTGCTTTGAACCGCAGAGTAAGAGGGCAAAAAAAATATTACTTCATTCCTTTAATCATATTTTCCAACGCCTCTATATGATCTCGGAATGCCTTTTCACCTGCCCTTGTGATAGAGTATGTTGTATTTGTTTTTCGGCCGATAAATCCTTTGTGAACTTTGATAAAGCCGTTTTCTTCCAGGTTAACCATATGCGAAGCAAGATTGCCATCTGTTACTTCCATTAATTGTTTAAGGTCATTAAAACTAATCTCGGTGTTAACCATAAGGATGCTCATCACACCCATACGGATGCGACTCTCAAAAACCTTATTCAAATGTTCTATTGGGTTCTTCAACCTTGAAATTTTATTTTAATCGATCGCTCAACATTTTCATTAAACATCGGCAAATCCGGCGCCCGGAACGTTCCCCGTCAATGCCTGTCATATTTATACCACATCACACAACCATAAAATATGTGCAGGAAGCCAAAACCCGTAGCCCAGAACAAAACACTATACCCCGGCATCCAGAGATTCATCAGGCCAAGGATAATCTCCCCATAACCGATATATCTTATTTCCCCAAGGGTGTACTTGCTGCCGTTTACAAGCGCTAATCCGTAAAAGACCAGGCAGGCAGGAGCAACAAAAACAGTTGCACCATGATACATCAGACCCATGATAAACATCCCTCCCGCAGCCAGCGGGATCAGCGTGTTTAACATCAATCTACGCGCTGTAATATCCCAAACTGAAAGATTATTCTTCCTCGCCCTCCGGTATGTGAAAATAAAAGCCAGTACCAAAGCACTCACAAAAACAAAAGCTGCAATTGTAATCAGAGTCCTCTCCAGTTCAAGTACCGACCTCTCACCAGCATATTTACCGGTGTGCGTCCGGAAATCTTCAATTTCCCTCCAACCAATCCACGCCCCGATAAGGGCGCAGATACCCGCGCTGATCCCGCTGAATCCGCTTAAAGAAATAAAGCGGGATGAACGTTCCATCATCTTTTTGATGTCTTGCAGTGCGTCCAGCGATTGATTTGAGTGCATATAAAGCGCTTTGTAATACAAAGTACAAATATAAAAGTTGTATTTCCAAATGATCTGCAATTTATTTCGGTTCCAAACGTCTTATCCGCACGAAGCCATCCGGGCTTTAAAGGCAGGAAACATTAACAAATCAGGTGCAGCGTATAAGGGTAAATACCAATCTTCGCATTGGAACTGAGACAGCCAGGCAGCCATTTTATCAAACAGGATTAACAACCATAGTGTATTTTTGATGTATGATCGTTCATTGTTTAAAAGAGTCGTTTAAAATTTCGGCGATTCTGGTTTTTTTCTTTATTGGATATGATCTTTCCGCACAGGTAAAAATTCTTCGGGGAGTTATAAAAGATGTTCATAGTCTTGAAACTATACCCTTCGCTTCTATAGAATTTAAGAAAACATCAACTGGCAGATTGAGTGATTCGGCCGGCGCCTTTGAATTCCGGTTTAACGAATGGCCTTCTGACACCTTGCTCATCACCTATGTTGGTTACCAGGATTTCCTGCTCCCAATCGATACGAACCTGATAAAAAATGCAAAGGATAATGTGGTTGACATCACTATCCAGCTTGAACGTGGAAAATATGCTGCGGAAGTAGTTGTCAAAAGAAAGATTGACCGTGGCTACCTGATGTGGAAAAGAATTGTTCGTCGTAAGCCTTTTAACGATCGGTACCGGTTTACAAATTTTGGCTATGAGCTTTACAACAAACTTGAGGTTGACATCAAAAATCTTAAGCCAAGGCGAATCGAAAAAATCCCTTTGCTGAACCTTAAACAATTCAATTTCATCTTTAATAACATCGATACCACCGAGGAAGGCAATCCTTATTTACCGGTATATCTCACAGAGGCGATTTCGGACTATTATTATCAGCGGTCACCTACCAGAAGACGGGAAGTTTTTAAGGGTGCTAAAACGCTTGGGGTGAATAACGAAAGCGTGACGAGACTACTTGGGGGAATGGACCAAAACCTCAACTTTTATAATAATTTCATCCCGGTGATGGATAAGAAGTTTATCAGCCCGATCAGCGATAACGGCGACAACTATTACCGGTACAAGGTATTGGATACCCAGATAGTTGCCGGCCGCCGGTTGATACATTTTACATTTACTGCCAAACGGAAGGGAGAAAACACATTTGAAGGCGATTGCTGGATTCATGACACCACTTTTGCAGTTCAAAAAATGAATCTGCGGCTGTCGAAGGATGCAAATATTAATTACGTTGATAAGCTGTCACTGATACAGGAATATAAACTGATCAATGATTCCATCTGGTTTTTATCAAGAGATAAATTTGTAGCAGATCTTTCAGCACTTGGGGAAAAAAGATTGTCGGCTATTGGTCGTAAAACCACGACCTACGAAAATGTGATTATCAATAGTCCCGAAGTAGTGGCCCAACTTGATAAAAACACCATGGTTGAGGAAACCATTTTGCCGGACTCTGCGAAGACTGTTTCTGATTCATTTTGGGTAGAAGCAAGGCATGAAGAACTAAGCAAGAGCGAAAAGGCGCTATATCAAACGATAGACACCCTGCTGCACATGCCCGCATTCAAAACATTAACACGTAAAATCAATTTCTTTACAACTGGCTACCTGAATCTTGGAAACTACCAGATCGGCCCGTGGTTCAACTGGATTACCTACAATTCACAGGAAGGGTTGCGTTTGAGATTTGATCTCGGAACAAATAAAAATTTCAGCAAAAAGATAATCTTGCATGGCTATCTGGCTTATGGTTTCGCAGACGAGACCTATAAATACCAGTTGGATGGAATGTATCTTTTCAACCGCAATCCCCGGTCTTATATTTATGCATCTTCGAAAAAGGATATCGACTACGGCCAGAATTATTACGACCAGATAACGCAGGATAATATATTTGCTTTAGCAATAAGAAAAAATGGCATCCCGATCAAGTTCCTGATGACAGATGAAAAGAAAGTTGATCTGTTCAAAGAATGGAAACCAGGATTCTCTGTTTTGATAGGCGGTTTACACAAAACATATGAACCGCTGCGTAATCTTCCTCCTAAAACATTATTTGACCAGGATCTTGTTACGTCGGAATTTTCCATCAGGCTCCGTTTCGCTTATCTCGAACGCTACCTCGAAAATACTTTCTACCGCTACAGCCTGGGCAGCCCGTTACCAATCATCGAAGCGAAATACACAAGAGGGATTAAAGATGTATGGGGTTCCAATTTCAATTATCATAAGGTCACTGCCAGCGTTTCTGACTATTCGAACATCCCTCCATTTGGCAATATTTATTATAATGTGTTTGCCGGACGTACGTGGGGAAAATTGCCATACATGCTGCTTGACGTGGCGCCCGGAAATGAAATTTATTATTACAACAAATATGCATTCAACCTGATGAACAGGTATGAGTATATCCATGACCGTTATGCCGGCATAAACATCGAGCATAATTTCGGAAATGGCATCTTCCGCCTTGTTCCGTTTATGCGCAAACTTAAACTGCGTCAGTTCTGGAGCGCGAAAGCCTTATGGGGAAGTTTAAGTGAAGAGAACAGGTTGTATAATCTTGATCTGAACAGCACCCTTCCGAAGTTTGAATCACTCAATGGTCAAACCTATCTTGAATTAGGAACCGGTGTAGATAACATCTTCCGGTTCTTTAGGGTCGATTTTGTCTGGCGCCTGTCTCCCACGCCACTTCCGGTTGAACGATCCAAGAAGTTTGGCATCTTCGGAAGTTTTCGATTGGCTTTTTAAGAGGTCCTTCCGAACTAGTTACAATTTTTAATTACCTTTTGCAGTCAAAACGATGATTGCATGTCTTCAAAATTTATAATGTCCCTCGACCAGGGCACTACCAGTTCGCGGGCCATTTTATTTGATCACTCAGGGAATATAAAGGCAGTTGCACAAAAAGAATTCAAACAGATATATCCTAAGGCCGGTTGGGTTGAGCATGACCCGGAAGAGATCTGGTCAACCCAGTTCAGCGTAATGGCCGAGGTTATGGCGAAGGCAGGAATCAAAACTGAAGCTGTTGCAGCCATCGGGATTACAAACCAGCGCGAAACAACAATAGTTTGGGATCGCCATACCGGGCATGCGGTTTATAATGCAATAGTCTGGCAGGACAGGCGTACCGCCGCTTACTGCGATGAATTAAAAGCTACCGGTCATGCACCCATGATACAGCAGAAAACCGGGCTGGTAACCGATGCGTATTTTTCAGCCACGAAACTAAAATGGATTCTCGATAATGTCGATGGTGCCAGGGCAAAAGCCGAAAATGGTGATTTATATTTCGGAACGGTTGATAGCTGGCTCGTTTGGAAGTTGACAGGAAGAAAAGTGCATGTTACAGATGTAAGCAATGCTTCCAGAACAATGTTGCTAAACATACATACCTGTGAATGGGACATGGATCTTCTGAAGCTCTTTAATATCCCACTCAAGATGTTACCCGAGGTAAAAGCATCCAGCAAAACTTATGGAGTCACAGATGCGGTTGTGAACAACGCAAACATTCCTATCTCAGGAATTGCCGGTGATCAGCAGGCGGCTTTATTCGGCCAGATGTGCACCAACCCCGGTATGGTGAAGAATACATACGGCACCGGTTGCTTTATGTTGATGCACACCGGTGAAAAGGCCGTAGCATCTAATAACAACCTGCTCACAACGGTTGCATGGAAGATACATAACAGGGTTGAGTATGCGCTGGAAGGCAGCATCTTCATTGCTGGTGCAGTTGTGCAATGGCTTCGTGATGAATTACAGGTTTTACGCAACGCAGCTGAGATTGAAGGAATAGCGGCAAAGGCCAAAGACAATGATGGGATATACTTCGTACCTGCCTTTGCGGGACTTGGTGCCCCACACTGGAACCAACATGCACGCGGTGCGATATTCGGTTTAACCAGGGGAACTTCAAAATCGCATATTGCCCTGGCTGCGCTTGAGAGCATTGCTTATCAAACAATGGATGTACTCAAAGCAATGGAGGCAGATTCCGGGATCTCCATCAAAGAACTGAGGGTTGATGGTGGCGCAACAATCAATGACCTGTTGATGCAATTTCAATCTGATATTCTGCAGGTGCCGGTAATCAGGCCGAAGGTGACTGAAACGACTGCGCTTGGTGCGGCTTATCTTGCAGGTCTTGCAATTGGATATTGGGATAGTATTCATGAAATACAAAACCAATGGCAGGAAGACAGGTCATTTAAACCGACAATGCCCGTTGACCAGGTGCAGCGATTGATCAAAGGCTGGCAAAGGGCAGTTAAGGCAAGCATTGCCTGGGCGGATGATAAGTGAATCCTGCCGCCTGTCTATCGTCGGCATCTGGTTGAAACCAGATTGCCGGATTGCTTATATCAAATAATGTATAAAAGGATATTGCCCGAAAAGTAGAAAGTCGAATAAATAAAAATGACAAGACAGCAGTTACTCACACAACTTGAGCAGTATAACGGAACCTGGGACATTTGTATTATTGGTGGCGGGGCATCGGGGCTCGGGATTGCTGTGGATGCAGCCTCACGCGGCTATAAAACAGTGTTGCTGGAGAAATATGATTTTGCAAAAGGAACATCATCCCGATCAACAAAGCTGGTACATGGCGGTGTAAGATATCTTCAACAGGGAAATATTAAACTGGTAATGGATGCTTTGAAGGAAAGGGGCATCATGAAAAAAAATGCACCACACCTTGTTAAAAATCAATCGTTCATAGTTCCCAATTATAAGTGGTGGGAAGGTCCCTATTACGGATTAGGTCTGAAGGTGTACGACTGGATGAGCGGCAGCCTTGGCCTCGGTGCGTCCGAGTGGTTATCCACAGAAGAAGTATTACAACACGCGCCGACCCTCGATCCTGACGGCTTAAGAGGGGGAGTGATGTATCATGATGGACAATTCGATGATTCAAGACTTGCATTAAATCTTGCCCAGACTGCTATCGAACAGGGAGCCATCGTATTGAATTATCTCGATGTTCAATCGTTTATAAAATCGGGTAATGATATTGCAGTCGTGATTGCAACAGATACGATCGGTAACAAAACTTTCGAAGTAAAAGCAAAAGTGGTTATCAATGCAACTGGCGTTTTTTCTGATACCATTCAGCAACTGGACGAGCCGGGTAAAGAGTTGAC
>Ga0190273_10000746_pt1 | contig 11802 bp, 7 predicted proteins | sample Popmic504IS_FD_134513 | JGI IMG/M metagenome (GOLD analysis project Ga0190273, IMG submission 134513) | Populus adjacent soil microbial communities from riparian zone of Shoshone River, Wyoming, USA - 504 IS | ecosystem: Environmental > Terrestrial > Soil > Riparian zone > Trees stand | place...
AATAAACCCGGGTCGCCGCCAAGCCACTTTTCTGCCTATGCAAGGACAAAGAATAGAGGCCGTACAGCCAGTGTTCCTATGAATCCTAACGTGAACCACATTTTTCTCTCTCTTGTCGATCTATTGTTCCAAGCGGTGAACATTCGTGCGTTTGCTGTCGTGCTTACTATCTGCACTCATCCATTTCGGGTTGCCCCAGATTATGCCATGTGAACCAGAGCACATCATCGAGAGAAAGCCTACTCGCACTAGAAAAGCACATGTCATATCGAGTGCGGTTGAACATGACCAGGAGCTGGCCTTGGAACGAAGGAATACGCGAGCATTTCGACCCGTGCGCCACACCACATGGTGTTCTTCGAAGTCACTTATCCATGGCTATGCAGCCAGTGCTTGTAGAGCTTCTTATCATTGGCAAAGTTGTAATAAGTACCGAACCATACAACGCACCGTTTAATGTACAATCTATTCTCTGATCCTTGCTAAAAATGACCTCCATTATGACGATGATCAAACCACTGTGTCAATAGGCAACCTCTATCTAAGAAAAAAGTGAAATTGAACAACTCTCCCCTGCTGCAACGTTTCCGTCACTGACCAGTAAAACAGAGCCCAGAAGTCTTGCATTGCTAGATGCTGAACGCCTGATCGAGCCAATGCTTGACCACAATCTTGCCTTCATCGAATGCTTTTCGATTCGTTCGAACAATCAATGCTGCATGGCTATGGCTTGAATTGTGTATATGTACCCCAAACTTCCTGAATCCAACGTCGTCCAGAGCCTTGATCATGGCAAATTGCGCTGGAGTAAGGGCCAATGTCGGAAAATCCGAGGCGCGCCCACTGGCTGTGGACTGGCGACGCAAAGCCCTAACTGGGGATTTCTCCAAACTCATCTCCTGAAAGGCTATCGTCCCTGCTGACACTGACGATGTGGAGTCGCCATCCGCAAGTTCTTCAGAGCCTTCAGGCAGATACTCTTGTTGTTGCGCAGCATTGGTGGCCTCGAAGGCGTCTTCTAAGCCAGCTCGCATATCTTGTACCATCCAGGATATGCGGTACCGTTGGTATCCGCTGTCATCATCGTCTTGTTCGTGAAGAAGTATTCTTTTCTGGCTCCGTATCGTCTGTATCCCAGAATTGATTAGGAACACCACCACAGCTATCGGAATCAATATTGACAGTCCAGCATAGATAGGTGCCCTCCTTAACACTGTCCGACTTGTGTCGGTGACACGTTCGGAGAATGTGGGGAGCTGTTTCGGCTGCGCAAGTTGATATGGCTCATCAGGATCGATTATCACATCTTGATAGCCGGTCACATAGTTTATCTTAAGCTTCTCCAGGTTCACGTATGGATCAGTCTTTGAGATACCTGTTGTGTAGTACACAGCAGTTCTGTCATTCACAATATTAGTGTACAGAGATCTGTTCTCGAATTTGGCCAGCGCGTGGATAAAAATGCTCTCCGGATCGGCCAGAACGCTCAACAACGGACGCCCGGTATCCCGAAACTGATCCACGGTGAACAATTGGCGCCCTGATGCAGACAACGTCCTGGCGCCTAGAACATTCCAGATCTGGTTCTGGTACCCTCTGAGGGGTGTCCGAACTCCTAGATGCGGCGATGCGAATGTGGTGAAATTCACAGGCTTAATGTAATCGAAATAGCCCTTTGAATCGAGCAACCCAATCGTATAGCGCGCAATAAGGCCTCCAAGCGAGTATCCCACAATCGAGAATCGATCGATCTTGAAGCCATCTCTTTTCAATTCCTCTATCGTCTCCTCAATCTCTTTCGTGACACGCTCGGCGCCTACCTCGATCCCATCGTAGGTGAAGGAAGATGCGTTGCGCTTGCAAACTAAGACAATCAATTCGTCTTCGGAGTACTTTTCTCGTAGCGATGTCGCAAGAAAGTTCAGATGAGAGCCATTGCCCCAGAGGCCATGAACCAATACACACAAGTGATGGGATCCTTCGTGAGGGCCTTCCGTAGGCTTGTGGAGAGTGTTTTCCGTCATGTTGTGGTAAAATGCCTGTCGATCTAGCGAGCGCAAGTCCACCCCCATGAGAATCATTCTGTTAATAAGGCAAATATGTGGTGACGTCGCCAGCCAGGGGCTGCGGCACGCCCGAGACGCGGATCTTACTTAGCTCCGTTCCGCCTCTGCAGGAGCCTAGAGCAAGCTCTTGGACAATTTGTCGCAAGCGCGCACGTGGCCACGCCCCCAATACAGCTGGAATTCGTCCCGTCCACCTTCTTTCGTCTATCGACAGCAACGTTACTAGGCTGGCTCGAACGTTCCGATATCAAGTGCCTTAGACGAGCGTTTCGAAAGCAGCACTGTGTTCTCCTCACTCCCAATCACGTAGACACAGTCTGAAGCTACCCGCAAATGATTGCTTCGAGATATTCGGTGCAGATTCAGAGCATACCACTACTCCGTACAAGGCTTCTTTGCGAGTGTCAGACGCAGAGTGATCAGATCTTGCTCGTGTGACTTGTTCGGCCACTTAAGTACTCTGGCGCTCGTTGGCTAGCAACTTGCTGAAGGGTTTGTTGGCCCAATGCCTGTCCGATAAGCTGGCTCATCAGTTTGACAAGACTTCCTTATCTGTCTAGTACAAACATCTGATCAAGGCTATCACCTAGGAAATAGCATCCCACGCCGTGCCCAGCTTGACAGTCACGTCAGGCTTGCGTCTAGCCAAGACCAGGCACAATCTTCCCATCAAGTAAGGGACAATTATCCAATCTCGATGAGGCAACTAAATCCTTGCAGAAGTCGCGTTCCTGGATACGGCTCTTGTTGAGATACAAGCCACCTTGGCATCCACCTCACAGAAACTGTAGCTTATGAGACCTATTCCTCCAAGCAAGAAGCGAGGACTCCCTATGCATTGTGGTAGATCTCTTGTGTCGAGACATCAGACCAAGGAGAATGTTCAGCTCTCGTGGTTTGTTCAAGGATGTACCATGCCCCGGCAAGCTCCATTGTACTCTGCCGAACTGCCTCTTCAAGCATGGGGAGCCTTCTGCAGAGCCGCAGGCAAATTCTGATGGCAGCCAGGTCTATGACCCAGAGATAGTTCATATGCAAGACACGCCTCCGCCTGCAAAGCGAAGGAGGTTGGATGCATCTGAACCAGTTGACCCTGTCGGTGTACACATAAGGCAAAATAGCAAACCAGGCAATGACCCGCCTGAACCAGTCACCAAAATTGTGCCTAGTCACGTAAACCAGCCAAATGAGCGCCGACGCGAACCGCCTATTCACAAGACTGTCTTCAATGGCACAACTGCAATCAGGTCACCGGCTCCAACTCGCCCAGCGTCCCCGTCAGTCGTAACAAACAAAGTCGTTGCGATAGCCGCACAACCTTTATCAGTGACTCGCCCTGTGTCCCCCCCACCAGTTGCCCGTGATCAAAAAGGACCTCTGTCACCTCCAAAGCCATATCGGAAAGCTGCAGGCACACGTGGTTTGAACCCAAGACCCATAGAACAGAATCCCGTCAAGTTTGAAACTCGACACTCCTATCTCAAAAAGCTTCACAAGCAGATTGAAGACGCTAATAGTCGTTACCGAAAAGATTTTGCGGACGAGCCCGAGTTCATATTAAGCAAAGACGAGCTCGAGACACAAGCATTAGACGACGAAGAGAGAATCGCAAACGCATATCCAAGCCCAGACGCATACAAGAACAATCTTGCCCACCGCCTAAGCTTTTACACAGCCAAGAAGATGACCTCCGCGATCTGGAAAGAAACCATCACTGCAACATGGTTGACCAACCCCAATCTTGCCACTCTCTCCTTCGTACCTCAACAGCCCGTAGATAAAGCACAAACTGGGCTGTCTACAGAGTCTCAAGAGATCTGTGTATTGAAACACCTCCGAACAGGCCTTCATCAACACGCAAAGCACGGCTACATCATTAAAGCTCCAGATGAGAAAGCAATAGCGGCATCCAAAGCCTTACTAAAAGCTCAAAGCCACGCCGAGATCTGCGACCGATGCGAAACACGCTTTCAGGTATTTCCGGGGCGCAGTGACCCTTCTGGCGCGGGTAGACTCACCACGAAAGGACCGTGCAGGTACCATTGGGGTCGGATCCCACGGTACAAGGGTGCCTATCGTGGCACTTTCTCGTGCTGCGGCTCAGAAGGTGGCTCTGAGGGTTGTCAATTGGCAGAGCACCACGTCTTCAAAGTCACTGATGCAGCTCGTCTGGCTTTACTCCTCCAATTCAAGGAGACTCCACAGCACAGTGATGGGAAGGCTCGTGGGCCTGTAGTCTTTGACTGCGAAATGAGCTATACGACACGTGGCCTCGAACTCATCCGTCTAACAGCCTTGTCGTGGCCCTCCAACACCACGGTTCTTGATGTTCTTGTGCGCCCCTTTGGAGAGATCCTAGACTTCAATACACGTTTCAGTGGTGTGGACAAGGAGGTGTACCTCTCCGCACCAGACTACGGACATGCTGGGAAGTCTCCAAAATACAGCCCTGGCGAGCAACTACAAATAGTGGCCAGTCCAGCTGCAGCACGTGCCCTTCTGTTCGACCACCTCGATCCGGACACGCCACTCATTGGGCATGCGATTGACAACGACCTCAACGTATGTCGCATAATCCACCCCTTTGTCATCGACACAGTACTGCTATACCCTCACTCCAAAGGCCTTCCTATACGCTACAAGTTGCGCGATCTGGCTAGAATGCATCTTGATCGAGAAATCCAAGCAAACAGCGGCGATGGAAGCGAAGGACACGACTCCAAGGAAGATAGTGCAGCTACAGGGGATCTCGTCCGGAAGAAAGTAGGGCAAAAGTGGCAGGAGTTTCAACGCAATGGGTGGTGGTGGAAGGGCGAGACTCTAATGGCGCCTGGGACTGCGAAGGTTTTCAAGGCTGGTGGAAGTATTGGGGCGGCAAGCAATCTGTAAAGGGCGTGCCCTAGTGTTAGGTGTAATTTATTACTACCTTCGGAATCGGGTAAAATCTTGGTAACGTTTGCCCCTCTATACGGTGTGATTCCGTCTTCCGATTGCCGCTCAATCGGACTCGAAGCTCATACTCAGCGCGTACCTTCAATATCTTGTCTACCATTACTCTTTCTACCGAGGCCTGCTGTCTGCGTTGTTCCTAATTCGGGCAGTTTCCGAGATAGCCTCGTGTCGCTCAGCTAATGCAGGGGTATGGTGGGCACGTGATAGATGATGACGTCGGTGCCTCGGTGAATCTGTCTTTGCACATGCTCCCTCGAGGTCAATGAAGTGAGCACATGAGCATCTAACGCATGCAAGGAAAGTTCTTACGAAGCACTCAGTAAATCAGCGAGCTTCAAATCGGAACACTTTCGCCTTCTCATCTACCTCTGATCATCTTGCACTACCAGAGCTTGCCAATCTTCCCGGACAACTCTTCAACACCGCCATCATGACACAAGGTAAGCGACAAGCTCTATATCATTTCTAGCATATCATACTAACGGAATTCGTAGCACCAGATAAAGCAAAGGAGAGACTGAATCAGATCTCTACCCACCTTGCCTCCGACCCTCGACCTAATGCCCTCCCTGGAAGTGGGCTGGGCAAGGACGACCTTCTCAAGAAATCACCTGATGATGTGGTGGTTACCTGTGCGATCCGGACTCCTTTCACCAAGGGCGGCAAGGGACTACTCAAAGACACAATGGCGGCAGACCTACTAGCATACACCTTCAAGAACCTGATAGAAAAGTCGAAGATCGATCCCAACCTAGTGGAGGACATCGCTGCAGGTTGTGTCCTTGCCCCAGGTGGTGGCGCAACAGAATATCGTGCGGCTGCTCTGGCAGCAGGATTTCCCGAGTCAACTGCTGTGAAGAGCTTAAACCGACAATGTTCATCTGGTCTCCAGGCATGCGTCGATATCGCCAATGCGATCAAGGCTGGGATGATTGAGGTCGGCATTGGCTCCGGGGTTGAGTCCATGTCAACCCAATACGGTCCTGGCGCAGTCACTGAGTTCTCGGATCTGCTAGAGAACCACATGCAGGCTGCAAATTGCAAGGTGCCTATGGGTGTCTTATCCGAACAGATGGCCAAAGACCGCAAGGTCACTCGCACAGATCAGGATGCATTCGCAGCTTCCTCATATCAGAAAGCTCTCAAGGCGCAGGAGCAAGGGCTGTTTGATGAAGAGATCATGCCTGTGACAGTCAAGTACACGGACCCGAAGACCGATAAGGAGCAAACCGTGACAGTGACCAAGGACGACGGAGTAAGGCCCGGCATCACAGCAGAATCACTGTCAAAGATTCGTGCAGCATTCGCAAAGGACGGCAGTATCCACGCCGGCAATGCTTCCCAAGTCTCTGATGGTGCAGCCGCCGTGTTGCTTATGAAACGAAGCACCGCTGAACGACTTGGCCAAACAATTCTTGGTAGATTTGTGAACGCATCGGTCGTTGGTGTACCACCGTTGTTGATGGGTATTGGCCCATGGAAGGCTATTCCTGTGGTATTGGAGAAGACTGGAATCTCAAAGGACGATGTTGATATCTACGAAATCAATGAAGCCTTCGCTAGCCAGTGCGTCTGGTGCGTAAAGGAACTTGGTATTGACGAGAAGAAGGTCAACCCTAAAGGTGGTGCTATTGCCTTTGGTCATCCCTTGGGGTGCACAGGAGCGAGACAAGTAGGCACACTCTTGACGGAGCTAAGGAGGACTGGTCAGAAGATCGGTGTGACAAGTATGTGCGTTGGTACCGGCATGGGAATGGCAGCTGTGTGGGTGGCAGAATAGACGATTCCAGCATGGTGAAGCCCATATGGACCATCTCATTGCAGAATATGTGCATTCAGAAGTAATCCGAGCCGTTTCAAAATGCTATCGTATTTATCGGGAAGAAGATCAATCGACATGGAAGGGATAGTATGAAGCTCAAGGAACAAGTGTATCATGCTATTAATTTTGGGACTTGAGGTGGATGATAGGTCTTGTGAGCTCCCAGATTGAAGACAAAATCGACACCAGACGAAGTGGTTCAACGGTTGCAAGGATATACCGTGGCGAGGCAGTGCCAGTGAACGGCTTATCGAGTAGGGAGGACGCCATTGGGGGTTCAGCTGTGTAACGACTGTGGATGCGAGAACGACAGAATGTTCAAAAATTAGACTAGGAATCACATTTGTTGCTGGCACATGTGAGTCCTTGCGCATGAGTGGGACTGATTGGTTTGTCACTGCCATTGAAGTTCCAACAACCATTCTCCCTTTGAGCTTCCTGTCTCTCGCAGCCAACATTTCTCCTTGACGTCGGATTATGCTCGACAGGGCTCACATTGTAAACTTGCGCAATGTCTAATGCTGTCGCGTAACCACGCGCAGGAAGTGCTTGATGGCGGCCTGTCAGACGTTAAGCGAACAAGGTGGTATCTGTCAAGCACTTTTGTCGCGTTATTTTCACCATAGGCCACAAATCGCAAAATGATGCTAGCGTAATTCAGGGCAATGGTCACTATTGCTAGAGGTACTTCTCCAACCTCAGACACTACTCCTAAGAGCATAAACACGTCCTATGTTTGCGTCGTCCTCCTTGATTGTAGCTCTGACTCGCATGTTGCTTGGACTGGGCCTGCTAGAAGGTAGCCGTGACGCTTTATCTTTCACTCGCCGCAGTGGCGCTAAGTTGTCTGTTTGACTCAATTGACAAACTGTGCTCTCCCCTAAGCTACTTCGCAGACGAGAGGATTGGGTCACAAAGGTAAGTCACGCTCTCCAGTCTCTTGCGCTGGCTACAATGTCATGATATCGAAGCATGCCATAGGCCTGACATCACGACTCGGTTTTGAATTCAAAACTGTGAGGAGCAGTGAGACAAGCAAACGATCAACATGATCTAAGTTCTACTCAGCGCTTGATGGGTCCGCACAGCCTCGTTACCAGAACCTTCAGCATTTCCCCGCAAAGACCTTAAATGGGGTTGGAAAGGAGATTATCCATTCAGCGTCCACTACTTTCCGCAATCGTCCTCCTTTCATTGCGTTCACCGTACTGCATACGGAATTATCAGCCCTGCAGAGCGAAGAGAGGGAGGGAAAAGCAATGATCACCAAATGTCAATTTACCAGATTCTTGCACACATCGAGCAGATCTCATTAACCTTTCTGCTATACTACTCTATGAAACCTCTTTCTCCTCTTGGCATCTCCAGTGCACTATCTATCGCACTGTGGTTCCTGTAGGGGCTAAATCTTGACACATGGAAGCACAGAAGACGTCTCCAAAGAGTTGTGTTTGAAGGGATATCCACGGATTACACTACAAGCTTTGTTCAACCTGCCACAACCCGTCATCCATTCCTTGAGTCAACAGCCTCCATACAGAAACGATCGAACCTAAAGTAAGATATGAAACATATCATCGTTGGGCGGAGGTCTCCGAAAGACCCTGACATGATCGATCTATTGTTTGCCGATGCACTCTTGTACACGAGCGCATTTACCAAAAGGTTGTCGATGCTCTGGCCCAGCCAGCCACGCCAGCCTGGACACGACGTACAATACACGTGGTGCTCCCGCGTCAGGCTTAGGCACCAACAATCGGCCAAACAAAGTGGCATGACAAAGCGAAAACAGCGCATTCATCTGGAGACGCCCCTAGACTGCTTCTTGCTGCACTATCCAACATGGCCGGCTGCTAGGAAGCATGTTATTGCAATTTCTAGGTCAATATTGACGCTGCGCGCTTACTGTACCATAATTTGCCGTGGAATCCGGAAGACCAGCTGCCATCTTGATCGATCTTGTTCTGATGATATTGGAGCGGGGCTACAGTATTGCGAAAATCTTGTCTCAACCTAACACAGCAGCAATCTCCCGGACTTACCTGAAGTCCAAGGATCACAAGCAGTGCTCTCTTGCGGGTCACTGTCTGACCCATACTGCTTGCTACGAAAGACCCGCTGCTAGGACACAACATGGTAGCTCACCAAGCGTATGTATGCCTACGGTAGCGAACGATTAAGCCTTCGACTACACGTCTTTGTTGGACCCTGCGTCTCGTTTGTTTCCCCACACTCCGCTCATCTCATCCTTGGCTGTGCCTTGCCCTCTGGTTATATGCTTTTCTGCGTACTTCTTCATCATAGCTTCCGCAAGTGTCTGGTACACTGGCCGTGATTCACAAGCTGGAGTACGCTTATGGAGCACGGACTCCCCTGAGCTCGCCAAGTGGTCCTACACGTCTGTTCACTTGCAGTGATATGGGCGAACAGTCATTTACATTTACCACTCCTACTGCTGCTCCCTCAAACTCCCAGCAAATTCCCGGTACCGAGTCTTCCTGACTTTCATAGAAAGCTGGTGTGCTGAGGAGCTTATGCACGGCGCATGGCTATGCCTTTGCGGGCTCACACTGCACTTGTTGACTGGGTTTCTCGATGTCAAGGTGCTGTACTCTGTGTGGAAGCAGAACAACTTACAGCATAGTTCTGCATGCTCTTCCCGTTGTGGTTATACTCGCTTCAACCACAGTTTGCACTGTTATGGGTAACACTGGGATCATTACGGTTTTACTTGTCTCGTTAGACTATGCGATAGGCGAGAGACAAACATGGTGATGGTTGTGATGGAAGGTCCAGATTTCTACACCAGCTAGACCAGATGCTGTACTCGAGGACCGATCATCGATAAAACTAGATACCACATCCAGCTCTCCTGAAAATGTATAAGTATGGCGGTCTCGCTCTCATCAGCACCATTGTTTCCATCGTCAGTCAGAACAGCATCAAGTCTAAAAGCACATTCTCCCTATTTCTATTAACCTCGAGTCTTCTCACCTCCAGCAAGTTCGCGAAACATATAGAAATATGCCCGAGCAGTCTTCAAATTCTCCCACGGCATTCCTAAGAGCGAAAATCCTGTCACGCACAGTCGGGCTTGTGTCATTATCAAACTTTTCTACCACATCAAGAATACGAGGTTTGTTTTGGAACTATTTCCTTTGAACTTTTCTAGCTGCGAAATCACATAACCAATCCACCCAATAACAACCTGGCTGAGCGCCGCTTAACCAGGTCCCCAGGCTGGTTCCTCATCGTCTGGATCATCGTCTGGATCATCGTCTGGAGGGTTTGGGGGGTATCTATACCGCCGCAAGCCCGGGTCGATAAGGTCGGCAAATTCTGGATCCCAAAACGCAGCTGGATTGGCTGGTGGTTCCGCAGTATTCGCAGCGCCATCTATGGATTGAATAATGCCCGGATGGTTCTGAAACTGTGCATTTTGGCTCTGCAGCGGGTGTTCTAAGTACACAGGTTGAGCTACTGGCGTATATCCGTATTGGGAATACTCGGGCTGCTGCATTGAAAAGTCTGCAGCCGCCGCAGCGTGGGCAGCAATACCCGTGGTATCCACCCAACCGTCCTGGAAGCCGCCAACATTCTGCATTTGGCTTTGACACTGGGATTGTGGCTGGCTGGGGAAGTACTGCTGCGGTGCACCCCAGAACTGAGTATGATATATGCCTGTCGGCGCAGGTGCCCACTGCTGTAGTACAGTATTCGCGGGTGGCAGGCACTGCTTCTTCCTTGCTGGGCCCTGAACGATCCCGTTTGAGGCCGCTTCCTGGCCAAGGTTCGACTCGAAGGTATTTTTGGCCTTCGCCTTCGGATCTTTGGGCGCCCTCCTGCACTTCAGCTTCACACCCTGTTTGAGCATCTCTTCGGTGAACTCATTGAGTTTCTCTGGTGCCGGCGGAAGATCAGCTCTCCTTTTTAGTACTTCGAACGTGTCAGACTCGATGGAAGTCCGATGAACGAAACCATTGCTGCCACTTGCTGAATCAAAGATCATTTCCAGCATATCGAACCTCAGGTAGTATTTACCCGCATGCTTTACGTGAATGTCCCCAAAGATGAAATACCCCTTCTCTTCCTTGGGTAGATGGTGCAACGATGAGCATCTGTCGCCTGTAAGTTCGTCCTCGTGGATTTCCTGCCGTGTGTTGTCTAGGGCCGGCATTAAAGTCGCATACGCGAAGAAGTTCGGATTGCTATTGAGAATATTATTGCTCTTGCCATTGGCGTCAACCACCTCAATCACCGGAGGAGGGTATAATGGCCAATTCACATTTTTTCGCGGCTGACTCTGGGTTGTCTTGGTTTGCGTCTTCCTCTGTGGAGATTTCGGAGGTTCTACAACTGCATGGGCAATCTCGCCTTGCTGAACCATTTGAAGCTGATACATATTATGAGCTAAAGACATGACTATATTGATGTGACCGGTTTGAGGGAATTCCTGACACAGATGTGCTCTTGGCGTATAAGATAGATAGTTCTTGCGTGAGTAAGAGTTCTACGAAGGACGTATCTTGGGTATGGATTCAAATATGACTGTTTCAGTAGTATCAAACAAATATTTGAGAGTCCACCATGTGGGCGACAAGCCCTTTATACTGCTCCCCAAGATTTAGAGCAGCGGACGTGGTTGAATCTCAAAGTATTATGAAAATTGTGAGGACCTGTTTTGTGCGTTGTGATGTGGTTGGACGTCCGCTCCTGAGCAGACCCAAGGGAGTGGTATAGTGGAAGTCTGGCTCCACTTGAAACCTACTCAGTCACTTCGAAAGAACACTTCCGTGCGAGCAAAATTATACTCACCATTCTCTCGTCTGGGCAACAAGGAATATGCTGAGCTCAATGTCTGTACATCGTGCTCAAGGCGAAAACCCTTTTTGATGCTCGTGGTGACTGAAAATTAGAATTCCGCAGAGTACTCTGTCAAGTATGAAGAGTGTGTAGCTTTGT
>Ga0190273_10000747_pt1 | contig 11796 bp, 7 predicted proteins | sample Popmic504IS_FD_134513 | JGI IMG/M metagenome (GOLD analysis project Ga0190273, IMG submission 134513) | Populus adjacent soil microbial communities from riparian zone of Shoshone River, Wyoming, USA - 504 IS | ecosystem: Environmental > Terrestrial > Soil > Riparian zone > Trees stand | place...
CACTTCGTTTCCTTCCCTTTTATCTCTTGCTTCTTTCGTCTGACGAGCCGATCCAGTTCGTCCAGCAGTTCCCTATCGCGGTCGCCGACCGCTTCGACCAGACAGGCCAGCAGCGGCTCTGGCTCACCGGCGGCGCGACTGAGCAACCCCTCGAAGACTTCTTCGGCCACGCCACGCTCGAACTCCTCGCGCGTAATGCGTGGAGAGTAGAGGAACGCGCGACCGCTCTTGCGCCGTGCGAGCAGTCCCTTTTTGTAAAGCCTGTCGAGGGTCGTCATGACGGTCGTGTAGGCTTTTGACTCTCCCAACGAGCGATGGACTGCGTGGACGGTGGCTTCACCACCGCCCTGCCACATCAGCCTCATCACTTCACGCTCAAGCGCGCCCAGGTCAGCCGCCACGGCTTCTCTGGGTCGCTTGAAACCTCTGAGTGTAAATCTGGGAATCTTCACGGCGCAGGAGTATTGACTATGCCGGTCAAGAGTGTCAAGGCCGCTGCCTCGCGCAGAGCGAATCTTTTGATTTCAGAAAAGCGCTCGTTGCGCTTATGACTTGAGCACGCGAAAAATTTTATTGAGCGGGCTTATGATCGTAACTAATGACGCGTGACATTTTCCACTGGCCATCTTTTTTCTGCCAGATATTAGCGAATCTGGCTATGCCGTCGAGTTGCTCCTTCTGGTCTTTCTGTGTCAGGTAAAAGCGATGCGCACCTATAGCCACCGCGCCGTAATCTTTGATGGGATAGACTTCCAGGCTGCCTTTGACGAGTTCTCTTCTGACACGATTACCGCTTTCGCCGCATAAACTGTTTTTGATACTGTTCATGACGTTCTTTCTAGGCGTTGCTAGTCCACCTTTGTCATGAAAGAACTCAACATCCTCTGTAAAGAATGATTCCATCTTAGCGACGTTGCAGGTGTTGTAAGCCTCAAAGAAAGTGGTATCGAGCGCAGCAATCGTGTCATATAACTGTTTCGCTTCTTCTGCCGACTCATTTTTTGCCTGCGCATTCACACAGCTCATCAAAGCAAAGGAGATCAGCACCAGCATGATCGCTTTCGTGGAAAAGCTGCGCGGCCAGGCGTGTCTGGAATGTAGATTGTTCATTGATGGGTTCGTCGCCTCCGTTAATAAAGATGCGGCAAATTAAGAGAGTGTTAACAAAGAAATTCTGCCCACACCATCAGGAGGCTCATGATAAATCTTTGACCGGCTCACAACTTTTGCAGGACGAAGTCGTCCAGCCAGAGGCTGCCGAAGATGGGGCAGACCGCGCCGCCGCAGTTTTGGCGCTGAAGGCTGATTTCGATGGCGCGCGTCCCTGCCCCTGTCTGGAACTCAAGAGCGTATTCGCGCCAACCATCGCTGGATTGTGGAAGCGGCGCGGCCTGTATAAAGGGAACGTTTTTTTCCTTACTGTCGGCATCAAACAATGCAACCAGAGGCAGACCGCCGGAGACAATCTCTTTTGTACGCGCCGCATAGGTCAGGCGATAACGTGAACCTGGCTCGACAGGTGTGAGCTGCTTGAGGAGCGAGATGGTCGGCGCAGAATTTCCATTAAAGTCCAGGCGCAGGCTCTGCGCGCCCGTGTGCGGCTCTGTTGTGTCCAGCGAAATATGAATAGACGGAGTATCCTTGACCGGACGCCAGCCGAATCCCTGTTCGTCCAGATCGAGTCGCTGCTCAAAACCTCCGTCCGTCATGCGGGCCATCGCCTGACCATTAGCGTTTTGTTCGCCCCCGGCCCATACTTCATAAGCGGCTTCGTATTGTGACTTTGCGATCAACTCTGCGGTCAGCGTGCGCCGCTCTTTCGCCGTCAGGCTGCCCGCCGCGCGATAGAGATTGGCGGCCTCAGCATATCTTTCATGCTTGACGAAAAAGCGCGCCAGCTCAAGCCGCCACGCACGCGTGTCCGGCGCAACCGTTTTCTCCGTCGCCGTAGCATCGCCTGCGTGCGCATTCCACGCCAGCTCAAAAAGGTTTGGTAGATGCCTGGGATCACTCCTTGCCGCAAGTCGAAGCTCTGTGAGCGCCTCTTCAAAACGACGCGCACGGAAGAGCAGATTTCCACGCAGCCAGTGTGTCCGTCCATAAAATGGAGCAAGCCGCAGCGCCTCTTCGCAGGCCGCGAGCGCTCCCGCTTCGTCCTCGGCCTGATCGCGTGCGATTGCCAGTTGATACCAGATCGCGTAATCGAGGGGACGCAAAATGGCAGCGCTCTCGAACTCCTTAACGGACTCGGCAGCGCGTCCCAAATCAAGCAGCACGAGTGCGCGCGAGAAATGCGCGTCCGCGTCAGAAGCGCTCAAGCGCACGGCACGATCAGCAGGAGCAAGCAGATGTGTCGCCCGCGCAGACCTGGACAACAATCTAGTTAACCCCGCGCGTCCCGCGCTCCAGATTCCATAGAAGCAGAGCAGCAGACCCGCAGCGGCGATGATGTAACGAAACTTTTCTACGCGCATTCTTCAGGCTTCAAAGAAAAATGCCCTCTTACTCGAAGAGGGCATTTCGGGTTCGTTTAAGGACAGAGAGCTTTAACTGTCGCTCGGATTATCTCCCATGAGCGAAAGCGCTAGCGCAGTGCCGCCGCCGAGTGTGCCGAGGACGATGAAGAAAACCTGCGTGCCCGTCAGTCCGCCGCCGCCCGTCACCGCGCCGATTCCGGCAGTCCCCTGATTGAGCGTCACTACTCCGTTCTTGAAGCAGACATCCAACAGGCCCTCTTCCTTTTTGTCATTCTTCGCAGCTGTTCCCTGCTCAGTATCTATTTGCGCGTTGGTGTCCTTCTTTTTATGAACGGCGACACAGCCTTCGATCAGCGTGACGCGGACGTTGCCCTTATCGTCGTACTCCAGCTTGAGCTTTGTACCCGGCGCGATGTCCAAAGAGCCTAGCGAGCCGAGCGAGATGGTCGCTCCGGCATTGTCCGGCGTCTCGATAATGGAGTCCGTCAACACCGTCCCGCCCGAAGTAATGCTCGTCCCGTTGACGTTGATCGGCTGGTTGTTGGTCGTCGTGAGCTTGCCGATTGTGCCTTGCAGCGGGACCAGGGCAGCCTCAGGCGCGACGGCCCGCCCGACCTGTAGAAAGGTTTGCGCGACGGCGAAGACGAGGAGAATGGCGGTCGCGTTGATGGCCCATCGTCGTTTTGTAATCATCACGCGCTCTCTCCCTGAAAGAATTTATACTTGGTGATCTACTTTAAAGTCTACGGCTCTGACAAAAGCAGCGGTGGTTTACCGGCATGGAGTGTACTGCCGCACAACCTCGCGGGTCAAGACTTTCACTCCTCTGTTCACACACAATTTCCTCAAAAGCCGTTTCGGCCTAGCGCTTCGACTTATTTATCAAATCCAGAAGCTGCGCGGCCTTCTCCGGGCTCGTAGACTTGAGAATATTGTATTGCTCCATAGCGGCGCTGCGATTACCGACGGTCAAGTATGCGACCGCTAAGCTCAATCGTGCGTCGGCAAAGTCCGCGCGCAAACTTATCGCCTGCTTGTAGGCTTCTATCGCTTCCGCGTAGAGCTTGGCCCTGTAATACGAGTTGCCTAGATTATTAAAGCTATCGGCATCGTCGGCCTTAAGACTGACGGCGCGTTTGAAAGCCTCTATCGCTTCCGTAAACTGTCCGGCCTTGTAGTTGGCCGCGCCCAGATTGACGAATGCCTGCTGGTAATCGGGTTTAAGAATCGTCGCCTGTTTGAAAGCTGCGACCGCATACTGGTACTGTCCGAGCCCGTAATGAGCCAGCCCCAGATTGTAGAAAGCAATTGTGTAGTCCGGCCTCAGCCGCACAGCCTGTTTCAAAACCTCAAGCGCTTCCGCGTAGCGACCGAGCTTGTTAAGGACGTAACCCAGATTGTTATGCGCCTTCGCATAGTCCGGCTTCAAACGTATCGCCGCGCGATAAGACTCTATGGCCTCTGCCTGACGGCCAAGCTTGTCATACGCATAACCCAGGTTGTTGTAGGCGACGGCAGTTTCAGGACGTAACTCGACGGCGCGTTTGAGCGCAGCCGCAGCCTCTTCGTACTGCGCCAGATTATTGTAGGCGCTCCCCAGATTACTCTGCGCGTCGGCGTAATCAGGCTTCAATCTGATCGCTTCCGTGTACGCCGCAGCGGCCTCTTTGAACTCGGTCGCCATGTAATAGGCGTTGCCCAGATTGTAGTAGGCCTCTGTGTATTTAGGATCAAGCTGAACCGCGCGTTTGAAAGCTTCAATCGCTTCCGCGTATTGGCCCGCCCCGTAGAGCGCCGTTCCCAGATTGGCCTGCGCTTCGGCATCCGTGGGTTTAAGTTCGACCGCTCGTTTAAAAGCAGCGACCGCTTCCGCGTACTTCCCTACCTTGTAATAGGAAGCGCCAAGATTGTTGTGGGCCACAGCGTCTTCGGGTTTGAGCCGCACGGCCTGACGCAGTGCTTCAATCGCCTCTGGGTATCGCTGCTGCCTGTCATAGAGATGGGCCAGGACTTGATAAGTATCGGCCTGATCGGGTTTGAGGCGCAGCGCAGTCCTGTAGGCTTCGATGGCCTCCGCCTCTTTGCCGAGATCGAAGTAGGTCTCTGCGAGACTTTCAAAAGCCTCCGCCCAATCGGGTTTCAAACGCGTGGCCTGACGGAAAGCTTCCGCCGCTTCCTGATTTTTCCCGTCGACGCTCGTCAGGGCATTACCCAGATTAAAATATGCTTCCTCGTCGTCGGGCTTGAGACGTACCGATTTCTGAAAGGCTTCCGCTGCCTCCGCGAACTTGCCCGTGTTGAAATAGGCCGCGCCCAGATTGTTCAGCGCAAGCGCATTGCCGGGCTCGACCCCCAGCGCTTTGCGATAAGCATCAATCGCCTCGACAAATTTTCCCGCATCGTAGAGAGCGTCTGCGCGATTGAGCGCTTCAGCCGTCTCTGTCGCCGCTGCGATGGCCGTTGTCGTATGCTCGCTCGCATTGACGGCACCGTTTCCGCCGCGAGGCGTGCGCTGCTCTGTGCGGCGATTGCTTGCCACCTGCATATTTATGGAAGCGCGACGAACAATTGGTCGCACGACGTTTCTAACGATACGGTTAGCGCCGCCCGCTAGGTCTCCCAAACGCGCCGCGCCGCCAGTGATGTCGCGTATCCTGTTAAATCTTTTGAAAGCGACAGACGCGCCGCCGATGATGTCCTGTGACACGAGCGCATTTGCGCCACCACGCAAGTCCGCCGAGCCTGCCCTCAAATCCTGCGGGCGTGCCATGGCGGTCAAATTACATAGCAGGCTAAGGGAGAGAACGCAGACGCAGATGCGTGCTGATAATTGCGGCTTCTTCATAAATCCTGACCTCTTACCGACGCTCCAATTATTACATGCCGGGCAGCAATTCACCACAGAGACACAGAGAGCACAGAGGAGGCACAGAGAAATAGTTCAATCCTCTGTGTAACCTCCGTGACCTCTGTGTCTCTGTGATGAACAGCAACTTTCCTGACATTCGACAATTCGCTCCACGTATCGAACGCGCGAGACACAGGATTTTGCGCGAATGCTTCCAGTAAACCACTTTTTATAACTCTCAAAGAAATCACCGGCGCAGCGCGGTCGCATCTTTGCGTTTTCTTTCAGCCTGATCCGCCGCACGCACCTGCGCCGTCGCGATGACGATCAAAAGTGTGCAAACGAGAGCATTAGCCATGATATGTAGCCCAAAGTCAAAGATGCTGTGAACGGCTACGCCGAAGAGTCCGACCGTCGCGCCGAAGGCCGCTGCGCGACTAAACGTGTCACCTTCCGCGCGAAGCCTGCTTCGTATGCGGCGAATCAATTCAAAGAGAAACCATGCGGCCAGCCCCGCGCCGATGATCCCGCCACCGGCCAGGATTTCCAGATAATCGTTGTGCGCCTGCTGCGGCGTGTAGAAACCAGATGCATCGTGAAAACGTGTGATCGCAACCCAGTAACCGTTTAGTCCTGTGCCGACGATGGGCTGCGATTTTATAAGCTCCCACGTCGCTCTCCAAATATCCAGTCGGCTCGCGCCGTAACGCCCCTCGGCCTTAAAATCGCCCGCAACCGTCTCAAACCGAGTGACCGTCGGCTCGCCGCCGATCCACACAATACTTACCATGACGCCCGCGCACAGGCACAGGATCAAAAGCAGTCGAACCACTCGCAGACTGCTGATACGACGAAGGCGTGCGAGCCAATCATTTTCCGGCTCTGTTGTTGCTCTGTCGCGTCGCATGCTCTGCCAGAGGAGCGCGATCATCAGAAGCTGCGTGAGCGCGCTCAGGATGCCGCCGCGCGAGGCCGAGAGTGAAAGCGCCGTCCATAGCGGTAAGACCGCTGCCAGAAAGATCAACAGCTGCTCGCGCCGCACGCCTTTGCCTGCCAGCAGTCCAAGCACAAGGCCGAGCGCCAGCTCCATGAGAAAAGCGAAATGATTGCGATTGACGAACTGCGCGTATCCCTCCCAGGGTTTTAGTCTTGGCAGGATGGCGAGCGATGCCTGGCCTTCCGTCGCCTGACGCAGGATTCCAAAGAGCGCGCTCGCAGTAGCGACGCACATCACTGTGTAAACGAGCGCACGCACTCGCCGCTCCGTCGTGGTATAGCCGAGGAGCATCGCGCAAACGAGCATCAGCGCCAACAATCTGAAGACGAAGAGACGCGTTTCAAAAGGGTCTGCGCTGATCGCCCACCATGTCTGCGCACCTGCGCCCAATGGACTGAGAGTGCCGCGCCACAAAGGCAGGCTTTGCAAAAAAGCGAAACAGGCGAGACCGATCAAAGGATAAAAGAGTCTGCGCTGCTCGTACGGCACACGCCAGCGCCCGCATATCATGCCTTCTATTATCCATAGCACTGTCAGTGCATAGACGGCACACGCGACGAGCGCTTCCCACCAATCTTCGTTTGATCCGTATGGAATACTGGCGAGCGTCACCAGCACAATCAAAGCATAAAAGACGAATGTTTCCAGAAGACGGGCCGTGCGTTCTCGCATCTGTGTGCGCGAGCGCGCTGCCGGATCACTCGCGCTCGCTTTGCGCTTTACGCTGCTGGCCAAGCTATTTTGTCCCGCTCAAACTTAAAGCCATCTCTGTGGCCTTTCCTTCGCGACTTTCATTCGCGCACAGCACTCTTTCGACGGCGCGCGACAACTCGCGCTGAAAATGGTTGCACATATAATTGATGTCGAGCAGCAGCGGCGTCGTTCGACCGAACTCTCTGTAAAAATTGATATAGCCCCATTCAGCCGTCGCAGTCGAGAGCGGCAAACGCAGCGTCCAGAAATCATTCGACCCCTTCACCTCGCGCGCCCCCATTGCGTCTCCATACCAGTTCCAGCCGATCAGCTGATCGCGTAAGCTGATCGTGCCGCTCAATCCCTCCAACGATTTCTCCCCGGCCAGTACAGCAGCGTTTCTCTCCGCGTTCGAGGAATGACCGACCTGCGCGTTGGCGTAGGCGAACTCTCCGTGCTCCAGCATGCGCTCGATAGTGACGAATACTTCCACTATCGTCGTCGCCTTCGATAAAGCCTGGCACGCGCGGCGCACGCGCAGATTATTGACACCGCGCAGCCTGCGCTCTGCAAGGTTGCGTCTCATGCTCGCCCTAACCTCTGCCACTTCGTGATAACGCAGGCGACCGATGGCGAACCAGACGGCAGTGCCCACGACGAACAGCACAAGGCCCGTCATGCGTCCGTCCCTCTCGTTGACGAAGAGCAGGGCCATCAAGCCAAACAGCGCGCAGACTCCGTAAAGCACCATCGCCACGCGCCGCTCAGACCAGCCGCGCGCCAGCAGCATGTGATGAAAATGTTCGCGGTCGCCTTTGAGCACGTGCTGCCCGCTCAGGAAACGACGCGCTATCGTAAAGGCCGTGTCCATCATCGGCACGGCAAACGTCATAATCGGAATCGCCACGGCAATCGCGGTAGAGGCTTTTTGCGAGCCGCTCACGGAGAGGGCCGCGAGCGTAAAGCCCACGAAGAGCGAGCCGGAATCTCCCATAAAGATCGAAGCCGGATTAAAGTTATAGCGCAGGAATCCCAGCAGCACTCCGCAGAGCGCAATGGCCGCCATCGTCACAAGCGTAAGGCCGCTCATAATCGAAACGACCATGATGACCAGCGAAGAGAAGAGCGCCGCTCCGGCTGCAAGCCCGTCAACACCGTCGATCAGATTAAAAGCATTGGTGATGCCGACGACCCAGATGATCGTCAGGGCAAAGCCGACCCAGGGCGACAGCATGACAGAGCCGACAAAGGGCACGGACAGAGCTTCGACTCGTCCCCCCAGTACGTAAAACACGATGGCCGCCGCGATCTCTACGCTAAGTTTAAGAAGAGGCCCTGCGTCGCGCAGATCGTCATAGACGCCGAGCAGAAAGACTAGAGTCGCCGGCAGTAAAATAATCAGCAGTTGTCTGCCCTGTGCCCTGACCGCCTGCGTCAGCAGATTATCGACGATCGGCAGAAACGGGAGCGCGAGCGTAATCAGCATGCTCGCAAAGATGGCGACTCCCCCTAAGCGCGGGATGGGACGGCGCTCTTCGTCGCGGCGCTGAGCCGCGGGACGATTAAGCCAGCGCGTGCGCTCGCACAGGCGACGCAGCAGCGGCGTCAACAAGGTGGACGTCAAGAGGGCCGCGATGAACAGCGCCAGATATGTTTTCAAGGCGAGTTCTCCTCCAGTCTTGCAGCCTCATTGAGCATGTCGCGAGAGTCGTTCTTCAGGCATCTCTCGAATGTTTTCAGATAAGCCCTGACGGCCTGCCCGCGCTCGAAACTCTTTTCAAAAGCCGCGCGCGCAGCACGGTTCATATCCTCTAACTCTGCGCGATCATCCGCCCAACTCTCGATCACCTGTGCCAGTCGCTCGCTTTCGCCCGCCGCCACGACAGCGCCGCAACCATGCTCTTGAACCATCCGCGCTACATCGCTTTCGCCATCGCCGACGTAGAGCAGGGCGCGACCGGCGGCCAGAATAGCGTAAGCCTTGCTCGGCACGCTCAGGCCCGCAAGGCCCTCGCGCAGCGTGACGAGCAGGGCGTGACCGGCGCGTAGACTGTAACGTAACTGTGTGCGCGGTTGATAGGGCAACAGCCGCACGTTTTCAAGATGGTGACGCGCGACGAAATCTTCGATCTCAGATTTTTGCGCGCCCTCGCCGATAAAAAGAAACAGTATCTCGCGCCGCTCGCGCAAGCTTCGTGCGGCCTCAAGGACTGTGCGAAATTCGTTGACGCGCCCGAGGTTTCCGGAAAAGAGCACGACGAAACGGTTTTCCAGTCGATGTTCGGCGACGAAGGGATTTACTTCTTCTTCATCTGCATTATCGAACTGGTTTGCATCGGCCCAGTTGCGAATCACATCCACACGCGACGAGTTGGGCTCGCCGATTTTTTTGATGATTTGCTCGCGCATACAATCGCCCAGGACGATGATGCGATCCGCGCGACGTAAACTAAATCGGCTCAGGTAATCAAGGAGGCGCGTCGCGGGATTTCCCTTGGAGAGTGTGCCGAGCGCGACGGCTACATCCGGGTAAACATCCTGCACGAGCGCGACCGTTCGCGTTCCGCGCAAACGTCCGACGACGATAGCGACGAGTCCGATCAGCGGAGGGGTGGTGAGCGCCAGCACGATGTCCGGGCGGGAGGTGCGCGCGAGCCGCCACGTTGCGCCGATAAAGAACGAAAGATAATCCGAGAGCCGACCCGCAAGGCTTCCTTTGCCAAAGCTGGTCGCCCACGCGCGCTCGATGTGTACGCCTCGGAACTCTTCGCGCGCAGGCAAAGGACGACCGCCCTGATAAAGGCTGCGGCTACTGAGCGCAGTAACCTCTACGCCCTGCTCCACCAGACTCTCTGCCAGATCGGTCATCAACTGGCTGGTCGCCGAATGATCCGGATAAAAGAATTGGTTGAGGATCAGTACGCGCATGCTTTCACGGTTCGGAGTAACATGAATGGGAAATTGAAAACTCACCACAGAGGCACAGAGGACACAGAGATAACACGGAGGCTTGAATTGTTTTCTCTGTGCCTCCTCTGTGCGCTCTGTGTCTCTGTGGTGAATTGCATCTCACATTACTTTCAATTCTCGCTCTACTTTCGTCGCACGACATGATTGCCCAGGTAGAGCACATCCATGCGAGTCTTCATAAAACATTCGACGGCATCTCGTGGAGAGCAGACCACCGGCTCATTCTCGTTAAAAGAGGTATTGAGCAGGACGGGAACTCCCGTCAATTCGTAAAAGTCCGAGATGAGCTGATGATAACGCGGATTCATTTCACGCGTGACGGTTTGCAGTCGGCCAGAGCCATCCGTATGTGTGACGGCTGGAATCTCTGCGCGCCGCTCAGGCTTGATCTGGTAAACCATCAACATCGTCGGTGCTGGATGCGTCTGCTCAAAATAATCGCCCACGTGCTCTGCCAGGATAGAGGGCGCGAAGGGACGAAACGGTTCGCGCCGCTTGATACGCTCGTTCAAAATATCTTTCATCTCAGCCCTGCGCGGGTCTGCTAGAATAGACCGATTGCCAAGCGCGCGCGGGCCAAACTCCATCCGCCCCTGAAACCATCCGACGACCGAGCCACGCGAAATCTCCAGTGCAGCGTCGCGCGTCACTTCCCTGTCCGACAATCTTTGAAAGTGTAAGCCCTTGCTCTCAAGCTCCTGACCGATCTGCTCATCGGAAAACTCCGGCCCTGTGTAAGCGCAGTCAACTGATAAGGGAGTGCGCGGCTGATTCAGCAGGGCGTGATATATCTGGTAGCAGACGCCGACCGCCGTCCCGCTGTCGCCCGCCGCCGGTTGCACGAAGATGCGTCTGAAAGGGGTCTTGAGCAGAATCTTTCCGTTCATCACGGAATTGTATGCGACGCCACCGGAGAGGCCGAGATCGGTCGCGCCCGTCTTTTCATAAAGATGATTGAGTAGATGAAAGCAGACCTCTTCGAGCCGCAGCTGTAGGCTCGCCGCGAGATCAGCATCGCGCGCCGTGAGCGCCTCGCCTTCTTTGCGCGCTGGGCCAAAAATTCGCGCGTACTCGTCGGAAAAAATTCTTCCCACAGTGGGCGAGCCCGCGTCCCAGGTCATCTCTACGCCTTCAGTGTGATGACGAAAGTAATCCAGATTCAGTTGAAATCGCCCGCCCTCTTCCGTGCGTATGATGTCTCGGAACTCCGCGATAAAACGCGGCTCGCCAAAGGGCGCGAGCCCCATCACTTTCCCCTCGTCGCCGTAATGAGGGAAACCAAGAAACTGCGTCGTCGCCGTATAGAGAATCCCTGTGGAGTGCGGGTACTCTACCTGACCTAACAATTCAATCGAAGAGCCTTCGCCGATGGCCCACATCGTCGAGATAAAATCGCCGAAGCCGTCTATGGAAAGAAGCGCCGCGCGCTCGAACTCTGAGACGTAAAAGGAGCTGGCGAGATGCGCTCGATGGTGTTCGATCTTATGAAAACGCGCGCGAAGGCTGCTGCGTGTGACGCCCAGAGCCTTCATCAAATCATCGCGCAGGTCAAAGACCCTTGCCGCATTATTTAATCTTTCCGCGACCGCATTAAAAATCCCGCGCCGCGCTCCTTCGCCGCGTGCGTGTGTTACATCAGTTGCTCCGACTCTTTTTGCCGCGCGCGTCGCCGCGTAAAGAATCTTTTTGTGCAGGTGCGCCGAGGGGTCGCGCGAGACTCCTATGTGATCTACGTCTTCAAGACGCACGCCAGCGGCAGACAGGCAGTAGCGCACGGACTCTATTGGAAAACCCGCGGCGTGCTTGCAGCG
>Ga0190273_10000748_pt1 | contig 11787 bp, 8 predicted proteins | sample Popmic504IS_FD_134513 | JGI IMG/M metagenome (GOLD analysis project Ga0190273, IMG submission 134513) | Populus adjacent soil microbial communities from riparian zone of Shoshone River, Wyoming, USA - 504 IS | ecosystem: Environmental > Terrestrial > Soil > Riparian zone > Trees stand | place...
ACTCGCTAAGAGGTCACCTGGTCAAGGAAATCAAGCCGCAACAGTATTGATAAGGCGTACGAATGAGAGATTGCCCTTCAGTAACGCGACAAGTATATTCGATGTTGGGTGCGGATCAGGTACTTTGGTGTTTTTAATCGTTGAGAAGTATGGCTTGGACATCCCAACTTCCACAAACATTCTCGCAGGTGACTTCAGCGAACACATGCTTGACAACGTACGACAGACTCAACAAGCCAGAAGCAAAGAAGCAAATGATATCTGGGATCGTATTGAGGTCCGTAATGTTGATGCGCACGATCTTTCAAGTATTTCCGCAGGCACAATCTCACACATGGTTAGTGGAATGGTCTATTTCATGCTACCAGACCCTCGCAAGGCTCTTCGAGAAGCACACAGAGTTTTGTGTGCAGGCGGTATCATTGGCATATCAAGTGGCAAAAGTAGCCAGCACATTGATGCGCTTTGCAAAGCCGTGGAGCGTGTTAGACCAGGAACAAACCTTGAGCTGATGTCTGAACCATGGCACTTCGAGGACGGTGTGAAAGCAGAACTGGAAGCAACCGGATTTGTGGATGTTGAGACACAGGTTGAGGAAACATCCATGGACTATCTCAGCCATAAGGACCTCGCATCGACACTGCAGCAGATGCCTGTCATAAAGAATGCCACAAAGAGTTTCTCCATGGATCAAATGACAGATCTTGAGCAAGTAATTGTTGAAGAACTGCGAAAAGTCAGTCCTGACGAGCCTGGCAGAATATTGGGTAAGATGATCGTCGCCGTGGCCAGGAAGCCAGGCACGATGGCTTGAAGTTCGTTAGATCGTAACATGTTGTGTTTCCAGGATCAAGCTTTACCAGTTCCAGAAGTTTGCAGAGCATTTCTGATCTGGAGCTCGAACGTGTTTCGCTTCGTTCAAACATAGAACTCGCATGGATAAATGAGATCTATCAAATCAGTTAGTATGCCTACTGCAAGAGGCTTTATCCCTATCACGAGAAAGTTAAGTAAGGTAGAATTTTCTAGAAGTCCAATATTGTGATTGCCACGTTAAATAGATGGCTTAAATAGAGATGCCACGTGCATTGCACAGAAGATACACCTATAAAATGGTATCTCTTAGCATTTTGCACTTGCGCACAGTCCGTTATTGACGCAGCTTACTGCTGTCTGGTTCAGCTTCATTCTTCCATTTGTCAACACATTCATTTCACCAAGTTATCCAGTTAGCTTCAGACTACTCAATATGCTTCGAACTACGTTATTGCTTCTGCTGGTTTTCCCAGTATACGTATCACATAGTCGGTCTCCCTATCCAAACACTACCAGACGGACCCTGCCCCTCTTTGGCGACTGCCACTTCCCCTACCTGCTTCATGAAACGCAATGCCGGTTTATACGGTCTGGAATCCGTCTTGGTATCTACCTTCAATGGATATCGTCATGTTGCTTATCACTGGGTGCGTGAAGAGGCTTTGGGTCTGCTCGATACGAAGACCATTTTTGGATCGGCTGTCTTCTGCGCACTTGTTACGATGACAATAAAGGAGAAGCTCACCGACCTGGAGGATATCATATTGGTCAATATGTGTTTGGGATTCACCGGACATGGCGTTCTACTGACCCGCGGTCACTCAATTCTCGGCGCAATGAGCCGAAGCGCGATTGAGGCTGGAATAATATCCTTTGCAATCTGGCTTTGGGCTGCTGATTGTTACAATTTACATCACAGTTCCTCTTGTACTTCGTACTTATTTTTGTTTGCCAAGGTCACGACTCACGGTCCTGCCAGAACTTTCAATGTTAATTTCTCCAGTCTCTTGCTCCTGCCCTCGCTACTTATTTTGACCGAATTGCCGCATGACTTTGCAAGGCTGGCGTTCGCCCAACTCAAGAGGTCGCCTACCAACACCGAATATCTAGACCACGTTACTCCTCGGCACCGCCTGAAATTGAGAGTATGGTGGGCACTTCTATGTTCCGTAGATGTTAAGTCGGATGAACTCTTCAAGTTCCTGGCCGAAAGACACACTCCAAAGTCAGCCGAGGGAAATGCACCAAAATTGTTACGAAGACCGCAGCAAGACCACGCAGCAGGAACAAATCCCTCTGTCCGGATGGCTAAAGTATCTGTCTTGGATAATAGCAATCCCCGTTAGCATTATAGTGGTCTTTATAATAGGGGTTGCCCATGCGGTGTATGCCTTGTCTCCTGCGAATCTGTCTGGGGTGTCAAGCAAAGATGCAGGCCACGCACTAATTCTTAGATACGTCTACCTGGAGAAAACTGCCAGAGGAGACAGAGAAAGGACCAAGCTACAGGCCCTACTCTGGGTCATTTAGTGTATTATTGGAATGAGTTCACGTTGTCTTAGAACGATATCCGGAATACCAACAAAATTCAGTCTGTAGGGCAGTTGATCCCTTCCATCGTCGGTATTGTTAGAGCCGCCAGGGTCTTACACATGGCACTTGTTCTGAAGATCCAGGTAAGTTAGCTCTCGCCGCGAACCTCATAAATGTAGGCTGCGACTGACCTGCGACTCTTATGCTCCTCGAACTTAGAGTCGCCTGTAATCCAAATGGAATAGAGAATAGACACTGAGACCTACTCCCTACTGCGGTCTTTGCGTTCAGTCTTTGGACCTCCCTGACACTGATGGCCCAGCCGACGAAAGAACCATCAAGGACCAAAGACGGTGGCAAGACGCCTGTTTCGCTGTTTTACCCAGCCACCCATTCAGTGTAGTGCTGAAGAACTGGTTAAGCCTTCGTCCGCCCCTTCGCGAAGTTGATCTGCGTGACACTACTCCCTAAAAGCCATTGGCCAGTCCTTAGCAACGTTCAGGCCATGGAATTTGAGGGTGACTGAGGTTAGAGAGAGGGTTCCTGAGTCGGGCGCAAGCGTTGAGCAACCTCGACCGGAGTTCATAAGCGCGATGAGCTCGATGCAGATTTTTGACGTCTTGGCGGCTCTTGCTTGCTATAAAATAAAAAAAAGAATATTTTCGCAGACTTCCTTGCAAACATCACCTAAGTCACGAAGTGATTTCCAACATCCAGCAGCTTACTCCTCCCCTGAAGAATTTATGTTTCAATCATCTGATGTTAGCTTGAAGCGAATTGTGTCCATCTGCGGCATTCGATTAAGTACAGTCATTTTCATGCGAAGGACACCTTCCTTGGTGAATGTTTTGAGGGTAGCATCATAGGAACACAGCACTGCTCGCAGAAGGCCGTGTTCTTTACCACATGCCATAACAATGTTGGGAGGCTTTTTCGCTGTGAAGCACATCGCGGTAAGGCTAGCAGTGTCGATCAAAGTGAAATGATGGCAATCGCCTTCAGGCACAACGCCGTCTTGTTCAGCATGTTGCAATCGCCTTCCAGGATGGTCGCTGGACACCCACTGAATGCGTCCCCGGTCACGACCGAAAAGTATCCTTTCGACATGTTCGAGCTCAGGGTGCCCTTCGATTCCAAAGAAACGAGCCTGGGTATCCTCGATGTGTTGACTGAAAAGTCCCCTCAGTAGGGAAGGGCTGAACAAAGCAATTATGAAGGATATAAGGAACATGATTCCTAGGCCGATCGTAATCGCGATCAATACAACAAATTTACCCTCGTCGTCTGCTGTAATATTCGTCGTCACATACACCCAGATAATAGCGAAGATCATCCAAGTTGCGATGCTAGCCGTGCACATGACAGGCCCTCGTCGTGCATAAAACCAGGAGTATCTTCGAGAAGACTCAGCCACATAGTCGACTGGAGTAAGATAGGACCAATTAATCATTGCGCCTTGAGCACCACCAAGAACGAGGATGTTCTTATCAGCAATTTCAGATATTTGGCATAAAGGTTCGATGTGGAATAGCCGAGCGTTCCATATATCTCGCATATCGTACCACGGAGCACCAGGTTCACTTGGTCTCAGGCAAAGAAGACGTTCCAGATATCTACCGTTGTCATTTGCCAAAACAACTCGAGCGAAGGCCTCGAAGAAGGAATTCTGCTTGTCAACTTTGGGCCGCCGCCGCAGTAGGCCCATAAGAGCATACGCCACATCGCCGTTCGTCCGCTTCGCTGTCTGGCGTCGTTGAAAACATTCGAGAGCGATTGAGATGAATTCAAGTTGCCCAGGGTCAACATTTGATTCGTAGTAATCTATCAGCTGTAGCAGTGTCCCGGCATCATTCCACACAGTGGCCAATTTGCGTCGTGCTACCACATCGGGTTTTGTATTGCCAACAGAGTAGACGGTGACTGGATGTTGAGTCGAACACAGGAGAGCTTCTGGCACAGTCCAGAGACGCTCTCCCCAGTCGTGAAGCCATTTAGCTTTGTAGGCTGCTGAGGCATCACTCCGATCATGTTCCTTGTCAGGTAGAAGCTGTGGCCCAGCGATAATGACCAGGGAATATGCACCCCTGACGATATCACAGATGTGGTACACCTCTTCGTTGAAATTGTCTGGTGTCTTTTCAATACACTCGAAGTCTATCCAGAATGCCTCTACACCAGCTGCTATCGTGGCACTTACCGCGAAGCTAGTCAAAGTCGAGGTGTCCCTGTCAGCCGCTCTCTGATTCCTTTTAGCCTCTTCTTCCGGCAGTTTCGGGTCGCCCGAGAGCTGGGTACAAAATTGGTCGCGCGTGTATGAGATGAAGATATAATTCGATGTACTGCCACTTCCTTTTGCTGTGTTCCACTCTTCTGTCTTCATAGTCTTAAAGCCACTAGGTCTCGACTTATCGAGATAGCATAGGAAAGTTGGTTCAAGACGTCGTTCTAACATATCATTGCCACGAACAGTGCGGTTGAGGCCTTGCCCAGAGTTTGCATTGCTTGAAACTCGCTCCAGGTTGACATGGTTAGTGCGGATCGACGAGGAAGATGGTACATCACCATCAGTGAACGGCTTGAGGTAGTTCCAGTCATTAAACTCTGAATTCTCGGACAAATATTCTTTTCTAGGCTCACCACCAAGCCTAGTAGAGAACGTGATTGTGGGTATCAAAGCTGCAACTCCAGGAATCCATTTGAGAGCCGTGAATAATTCGTTGACCAAATATCCTTCTGAAAAACGCTCACCAGGTGCAAGAAGTGGACGATAGATCCAATGAACAATGGACGCTGTTTTGTGGCCTTGCGAAGATATTTTCCGGGCGTGATTGATGATGGATGGAGCCATCAACTGCTGATTCGGCCATACCGGGTCAGACCGTGAGTCGAAATCAATGTAGTTGAGCCTGCTTTGTTGCTGCCAGACCCAGGCGCCATATGTGGTAGCTATGCAATGAGCCAATCTACCACATTATTAGTGATGAGATTGAAGCAAATGGGATCATGAGAGCTAACATCAGAGTGGCTGCTAAATCTAGATCCACATGGCGGACTCTGCTCCGGTGCATATATCGTATTAACTGGTCGTACGATGCGAAGGCCCAGACGCTTGCTCGAAAACACTGAGATAAGGTATAGAATCGCGGATGGAGGCGACGTTCTCGGAATCTTGAGATTTCTGTGCATACCAGCCACAAGCCTAGAATGTCGACCGCCCTCCATAGAAGGAATAATCGTCTACCCTACCGTCAGATCAGGGGTGTGAACGGAGAGCATCACTCACCCTTGCCAAAGTGAAGCATAATTGCTGAATATCCAACGCACGGTGTTGATGATGCCGGCAAAAACGTTGTAAGCTAGAAGAGGGGTTTCAACAATCCAAAAAAACGTTAGCAGCTTTGCATTCAACATCATGCGAGGTAGGCGATTTCAGCCTAGTAAGGTAAGCAGTAACCTGCTTCCAGTCCAGAGGTCGAATAACAGCATCCAATCCTTTATCTTGTAGCCGCGAAGGTAGCTATAGCGAGGAGGTGCCCCATGATAGTAAGAGTCTCACTATAAGGGAGTTGCTCTTTATAGCTGGGCGCCAGCGCTGGGTGCCTAGAGTTGCTAAATTGGGGTGAATATCGGGTGAGTTTCGCCCACGTGACACTGCGATGAGGGTTCACGCCAATCGTCCTTGGCAATTCGTTACTACCTCTTCAATCACTGCTTGCAGCTCAATTCGTTGCCCAACTTTCTTTTTTCACAGCTTCTCATTGGGGTCTCCTTTGGAATGAAGTATGTAGTCCAAGCCAAGTCTGCTACGATGACTCTGAATTCGCAGAATGCAAACATCATGTCCACATGATCCAGCCTTCATTGACAAGATCATTCTGGAAGCGCATCGGAACTTGCGCGCTGTTCTCTGAGCAGTTATTGTCTGAGTATTGCAAGGGCTCAAACAATATCTCTTCATCTTCGACCTTGCCTTGAGCATTGCTTTGGGGGAAGAACGCAGCCTTGATGCGTTTTCGCGCACGTGTCAATTTCCTACGGATATGCGCCTCTGCTCCATTGCTGTTGATGCATGTAAAGATCTTGCCGCTAGTTGTGTGCATAGCTTCTTCTATGGGTGCTGTCCTTTATCCTTACCGTTTGTGAACGACGGGTCGATGTGTGGTACGCAGGGTCGATGTTGTCAGCGGAGCCGAGGTCTTGGGATCGTGTGCAACTTGCAAGCTGCAACACTTCTCTTATGGCTTCTAGTCGCAGGTTGGCGCATGACAGAATGTAGATGAACCTCGAGAGAAGTATAGGTAATATTATACAAGGTTCAGGTATGGATGGCACTGTTGACGCAGACACTTCACATCACTGAAAGAAATGGACGTCCAATGTATAGTTGTCGTCTCCGATTCTGCTGTCCTGTCAGAGCTTGGAACGACAAGATTGCGCCCCATTTAAACGTGCCTAAAGAGGGCTCTTAGCTTTCTTGAAGATGCAGCAGATGCACACACTGCATGTCGTCCTCTGATTGGACTTCACTGGTCGGTGGACACGGCACAATGCAGTGCATCTAGCATCGTTTCAGGAAGAACAAAACTGGCTCTTTGGATACTAGGAAAGTGTCTAGACGAAGACCTCGGATGTTGCTCTCTTCTTACGTGCCATTGCATCACTTAATACTTGAGAAGTTAAGATATCGTACTACATTAAGGCGGACTGGCAGCCCATGGTGACTCAACGAATAACTAATGTTATCACAATGATTCGGGACAATCTAGCCCATCCCTAAACATCTCACCAACGGCATCTCCAATCAATGGCTAGTAACAGCTGCGTTGAAGGGCAGATCATGGTAGTCCCCAACGAGACTCAGTTACGCTTCGCTAGAGAAGGGGTGATTCGGGGGTGAGCAAGAGTGGTAATACATTAGCTCCAGACTAGAGGTGGTTAATATAGATTTTCTAAATCTTAACTGCACAAGACGAGTAAGTCCATATCAAACATAAAATACCATCATAAGTGCTGTAGACATTCTCAGTTTGCAGAAAAGCCGATGAGACACAAGCTACTCTTGATCGACGTGATTGTCCAGAAGGACTTGGTCCGGCGGCGATGCTGGTCATATCCGCTGGTGACAGATCTCCGGTAAAAATGCACTTATGCAATCATTGAGCTTCTCACGATCTCCCAATCCCATGGCTGACCACAACTGAGATGCTACATGCCAACCCCCGTGCTTTTGCGTTTCGAACAGACCAAGATTAGCAACGTCCAAAAAGACTTCCAGATCTGACCGCTTGTAATCAACCACAAGCTTCTCTTTCCATTGTGGGACCAACTCACAGAAGCCATAGACTTTGTCTTTAGGCTCTCGACAACCGTGGTGCTGGGCGTACACCCCAATTACCTCGTCAAGCATTGCGCCATCACCCTGTCCCGCTATCCCCGTGCTTGCCTGCCACGCCGTCTCTAGGCCTACCTGATATGGCATCTCAACTTCAGGCTCCCTTCTTCGTCGGTGCCCACGAATCGCTCGGATAGTGTTCCAACCTCTCGATTCTGGTTTCAGCATCTGATAAGTTCCAGTGTCGAACCCCTGCTCAAATGAGCCCCAGTCAAGGCTTAGTCCATAAATATCGTCGAAATTGATGTATTTGTCTCCACAGCAGACAACTACCGTTTTTGCCAGGACCAGCTCTTGGACTATCCAGACACGGCGCCAGTAACACCGTATGTACAGAGGACGAAGCCAGTTGAATTCTTCGTGCAGCATGTCGTCATCTGAGTTCCTCTTTTCGTGTAAAGTGCCGGCTTTATTGTAGTAGATTTCGCGAAACCGCTGCCGATGGCAAGAAAGTTGTTCAGCAGCGTCAAACTGGATTGGGAGGCTCACTTCGGTTTTGACATCTCGAAACTCCGTAAGAACATCAAAGACAAGGCTAGTTTCATCGTCTGTTTCTCCTAGCCAGGCATAGACTTGTGCGGCCTTGCTATATATCTCACCCATTAGTGGCACTTGCACTGATTTCTCGTTTCGGTCGTTTTGGTTAATACAAATCATGTCTATCCATACTCGTGTCACTTGATGTTGACAATGGAGTTGGCTGAGCATTGCATAAACATGTCCCCGAAGCTTGACATTACGGTCGTTGATTAGGACGTCACAAAAATTTTCAGCATTTCCCCAGCGGTAGGATATTGCGACATAATGCGGGTCATCCCTCAAGCATGCCTTTTCAAGAGTGAAGCTGGACTGCGTACAGAAGGTGAGCAGACGGATCTCCCCAACGTTGCAAGGTCTAGCGGTATTGATTGCTGCACAGTCATGTGGGACCTGCTGATCTGTGCTAGTGTAGAGTGCTTGAAGTGATTGCAGGTCCAGCTCTTGTTGCTGCTTTGGGTAGTTACAGTCCAGCATCCTATGGTAGCAAGACCTGTGACTCTTTTTGCCCTCGTATACTAGTGAAGGCCGCGTGAAGACGAGATAGGCCCAGGCTCGGTAAAGATGTAGTTTTGTTGACTGGTATCGTCGCAAGTGCATGGTCTGCTCTCCGCATGCGGTCACGATTCATTGGGCCACATTGCAGGAAGGCTAAACGTTTCGGCAAGGCTTATCGCTTATCAACGTGTAAACAGAGAGTAGTTGCCACAGAAGTCCTCCGAATGGCAGGTCTGTCTTCATATGGCCGGGTCTCAGACCAACCTTCGCCAACATCAAAGTGAATATCGAATGCCAGATATCTGTTCTTACGGGAGGAATCATGTCCTCTAGAGTCAGTTCATACGTAACAATGACAGTAAGCTCATAGAATCACTAATTAAGCCTAGAGCACATACATGCCGATCGTTATAGGTAGGCTCCAGCTAGTCTCATGGTACATCACGGCTCTTGTCGAATTCGATAAACTATCCGTTTTCCTCATCTGTGAAGGATAGGACTTGGCCGATAGCATGTCCGAGAGCTCAAGATTTTGAGTGACTCTGTATATAACGACCAGCCAACAGCACATCACTGCAATCCGCAACTTGCGTCAATAGCCACACAGCCTAGAGTCTTTCTAGTAGAGACTAAGATCGGGAGAAGGCTATATAGCTGAGTTCGGAGGAGGGGCCGCCAAGCTCAAGCATAGGCCGGAATTTATCCGCCCTGCGCTAGCATCAACCAACGCTGGCTGTTATCAGAGCCCATGTTTGCGATAATGAAAACAGCGGTCTGTACCTGCCTGCCGTGATGTCGCAACATATCTCTTCGACAAGCTGAAAATGCATGATGGCACGCCCAAGAAAGACGTCGGTAACCTCGGAGACCTCCACGGTCCCCGAGGACCAGCAGGTAATCCAATTGCATTCTCACCTGCTTCTGGTCGCAAGCTAAACCTGTCAGGAGCTGGGCAGCATGTATGATTATCTGGCAAAGATCGTACTACTCGGCCCATCTGGGTCAGGCAAGTAGGTCAGCAAGCGCCGGCGCCGAAGCACAACCCTCCTCTGACCACACAAATCAGATCATGCCTCCTCCACAGATTCGTCAAAGGTGAATGGCGGGTGCTCTCCTCCCAGACTATTGGCGTCGAATTCTCGTCTAAGATCGTGAAGATTGGTACGGGCCCTACGAGGAGGAGAATCAAGCTGCAGCTGTGGGATACAGCTGGCACGGAGCGCTTTCGATCGGTTTCGAGGTCATATTACAGAGGGGCAGCAGGAGCAATACTGATATATGACGTTGCGTCGATAGCATCCTTCAGTGCCTTACCAACCTTTCTCACGGACGCGAAAGCATTGGCCTCACCATATCTTGTGGTGGTCTTGGCTGGCAATAAGGTTGATCTCACGGATTCACAGCCAGATCAAGAGCTGGATGCCACGCCTTCAAGCGTTTCGAGTCACCTGTCATCGTTTCCACTAGACGGTGGTGGATCGGCAAGATCGGTGCTACCTGGTTCAAGATGGACTGCAACCAAATCCGGTGAAGGCAGAGAAGTCCAACCAGATATCGCGACGAGATGGGCTTCAAAGGCAGGCGTCCAAATGGTAACAGAAGTATCAGCCCTATCTGGCGAGAACGTGGATGAACTGTTCAACAAGCTTGCAAGAATGATCATTACGAAGATCGAGCTTGGAGAGATCGACCCTGATGATCCACAAAGTGGGATCCAGTACGGAGATGCAGGAGCGTGGGACGGAAGCAGCATACGATCGGGTCTAACCACCGATGACACACCAGTAAGGCGGCGAAAGAAAGGGAAAAATGGGTTACTGAATGGGCTCTCCGAGTTTGGTGATGTGTTTCACAAACCTGGCAGAAGAGGCTGTTGCTAACCAGCGAGTGTCTACATTACCTGTCCAATGCTCCTTTCCTCGAGATACGATTGATGGTGCGAAATCGAAGCAGTAAAGCGCTTGTTGGCGACCGTCAAGCTTAATGATAATGCTTAATGACCTTAGCAATTCGCCATACCGTGCAACCTCCACCATCGCACGAAACGCTGACTTTTCCTAAGGACTATACAACAGCTGCAGGCACGATTGACTCTCGGTTGACACTTCGTTGCCAGTCTCTTCTCATTCTCATGAAGACGACCTACAAAACACTCGTATCTTGTACATTTGAGAGCGCGATCGCCTAACTTTCTCAACACACCAACAAATCCTCTCTTGACACCTAAGATAAAGCTGACAGGCACTCTTATCTCTAGAACACCCAGTCCCTTACACGGCGCAGTTGACATCTAACACGAACACCGAAGTCAGGATTGGTATGGAGACCTCCTTAGCTGCATCTCAGTAGCACCTCAAGTACCGATCACCCAGCTGAATACAGCTATCACACGTATACCTCGCACTCGAGCCCACCGGAGTTCATCATCGCGAAAGTGTCTTCGTGCTGGTCCGTCCAACCAACACCCGCACCCATACTTTAACATATTTTCCGCAGCAACACCGTATGTCTCAAATCGAAACCCTGGACCCTTGCTCACGTATCGCATTTGACCGTTTGAGTCCTGAAACTTGTGGAGGTAGTGGCCGCCATCCAGTGATTGTCGGTCTCGAAGAGTCTCGTCTGGCTGTGGCAGCTCGAGTCGCGGTGTGTCGATCGCCGAGGACGGTTGTCGGTAATTCGTCATTGGTGGGTTGCTTGCGTGTGCGCGTGTCACGAGGTCAGAGTGGGATACGGTCTTCTGGTTGCATGTCAAAGCGTGGCAACGTTCATGCCGGTTGTGTGGGCATAGGTGGGTTTTTGGCCTAGGATGAAACTGCTCGTGGTGATGAATATGGTGCGAATGGTGACCAAGATCATTGCTGTTGATGGATTTGCCATCAACGCGGGTCTGGACTGGGGCTCGACTCAAGTGATAACCATAACCAGACATAACCAGACATGTACGCATTCGACGCCATCGGCGAGACCTTGAACGACGCAGCCAAGCAATACAACAGCACAGACTGAGA
>Ga0190273_10000749_pt1 | contig 11782 bp, 4 predicted proteins | sample Popmic504IS_FD_134513 | JGI IMG/M metagenome (GOLD analysis project Ga0190273, IMG submission 134513) | Populus adjacent soil microbial communities from riparian zone of Shoshone River, Wyoming, USA - 504 IS | ecosystem: Environmental > Terrestrial > Soil > Riparian zone > Trees stand | place...
ATCCGAAGGCAAAGTAGTGGCCATGGCAGGAGATGGCATCAACGATGCGCCCGCCCTGGCACAGGCTGATGTCGGCATTGCTATGGGGACGGGGACCGATGTGGCTATTGAAAGCGCGGGGATTACCCTGCTTGGTGGTGACCTGCAGGGTATCGTGAAGGCCCAGGAGCTGAGCCATAAGGTTATGAGCAATATCCGCCAGAACCTTTTTTTGGCATTCATCTATAATGTCATTGGCATTCCTGTGGCTGCCGGTGTACTTTACCCCAGTTTCGGCATCCTGCTCTCCCCAATGATAGCGGCAGCGGCTATGAGCCTCAGTTCTGTTTCAGTTATACTCAATTCCCTAAGGATACGGAATATCTAAAAAATATCATTATGAAAAAACACCTACACCTAAAATATCTCGCCTTAGCGTTCCTGCTGTCCTTTTTTCCGGTATTGGCGCAGGCGCAGCATGGCGGCCATACGGCACCTAAAACAAGTGAAGCGCCAAAAAGCACAGCAGCATCCTACACTTGCCCGATGCACCCGGAGGTCCGTTCGGACAAGCCCGGAAAATGCCCTAAATGCGGCATGGCTTTAGTAAAGGCAAAGGCACAGCCCGCCAAAAAGAAACCGGCAGCCAAAAAGAAAGCCCCTGCCAAACAGCCTGCCAAAAAAGTGCAGGTTAAAAAAGAAGAAAACAACATGGCACCCCAAAGTTCACAGCACCAGGGCCATGCGCCAGAGAAGGCCGCTGCCGAAAAGCCTGCGCCTGTAGCGCAAGCTATTGTTAAGACAAGGCCGAAGGCGGTGCGCTACGATCTTTATATTACCGATACGATCGTGAATTATACCGGAAAGGCTGTGGAAGGCATTGCCATTAACGGCAAGATACCCGGCCCTGAGCTGCATTTTACCGAAGGGGACACCGCAGTGATCCATGTCCATAACAAAATGCACCATGAAACCTCTGTGCATTGGCACGGGCTGCTGCTCCCCAACGAGCAGGATGGCGTATCGTATCTCACAACCGCGCCAATTAAGGGCATGTCGACGCATATATTTACGTTCCCACTGATACAATCGGGCACCTATTGGTATCACTCCCATACAATGCTCCAGGGGCAGGTGGGTATGTATGGGGCCTTCATCATCCATAAAAGGGATGTGCCCGCAGCTCCTGAGTACACGGTCATGATCAGTGACTGGACCGACCAGGACCCTGATGACATAGAGCGGTCGCTCCATAAGGCCAATGACTGGTATGGAATCCAAAAAGGGGCTACCCAGAATTACCTTGAAGCTGCAAAAGAGGGAAAGCTAGGGACAAAGTTCACCAATGAGTGGAAACGTATGCATGCTATGGATGTGAGCGATGTTTACTACGAAAGGTTCCTGATCAACGGTAAGGAAGAAGACCATGCCCCGCAATTCAAAGCAGGGGATAAGGTACGGCTGAGGGTCATCAATGGAGGCGCTTCATCCTACTTCTGGCTCACCTATTCAGGAGGTAAGATAACCGTTGTCGCAAGTGACGGCGAGGAGGTGGAACCTGTGGAAGTGGACAGGCTGATTGTCGGAACATCTGAAACATACGATGTGGTGGTGACCATCCCCGACAACCAGAGGGCGTTTGAGTTTGTTGCAACAGCTGAAGACAGGACCGGGCAGGTATCGCTATGGCTCGGGCAGGGTATAAAGCAGCTGGAGCAGCCCCTGCCGAGGCTAAAGTATTTTGAAGGGATGAAAATGATGAACGATATGATGACTACAGGCGGGCAGATGAAAGATATGGGAATGGATATGAGCCTGCAGACAATGGACATGAACTCTGTGATGTACCCTGAAATTACAGGCGGATCCACAGCCAGTGCTACAGCAGGCATGGATACGGGTATGGATCACAGCGCACATGGCCAGATGGATAGCGAAATCATTACCCTGAACTACAATATGCTGAGGTCGTCAAAGAAAACAACATTGCCGGAGGGGCCTGTCCGGACCATACACTTTGAGCTGACGGGCAACATGAACCGCTATGTATGGACTATTGATGACAAGGTAGTGTCAGAGACAGATAAAATATTGATCAAGCAAGGGGAAAACATCAGGATCGTAATGACCAACAACTCCATGATGCGCCACCCGATGCACCTGCACGGGCATTATTTCAGAGTCGTTAACCAATATGGCGACTATTCCCCGCTAAAGAATGTCATCGACGTAATGCCTATGGAGACCGATACCATAGAATTCCATGCCGATGCAAAATACGGCGACTGGTTTTTCCATTGCCATATCCTTTACCATATGATGTCGGGTATGGGAAGGATATTTACCTATGAGAATTCACCGCCCAACCCACAAATACCCGACGCGGAGGAAGGACTCAGAATGGTATATGCAGATGACAGGAGGTACTATTTTTCAGCCGATGTAGGCTTGGAGAGCAATGGCAGCGACGGGGATCTGAGACTTGACGGCACACGCAATTTCGCCGACCTGGAATGGAGGCTCGGTTACAATGATGGCTCAGGCTATGAAGCTGAGGCGCATATAGGCAGGTATCTCGACAAGATTCAGTTCTTATCCGCTTATGCAGGGTTTGATTTCCGGTATCATGATGCCAGCGATGCTGAAAGGAACCTTTTCGGTCAGATTAATACCCAGGATCAAAGGGCTGTAGCGTGCCTGGGGTTAATATATGTGCTGCCGTGGTTTGTAGAAAGCGACCTTAGGGTTGATCACGAAGGCAGGGTCAGGCTGCAATTCACAAGAGACGATATTCCGCTGACATCACGGCTTAGGCTGTGGGGGATGTGGAACACTGATTACGAGTACAGTGTGGGAAGCAGGTACATACTGACAAAGTTCTGGTCGTTATCCGCCCACTATGACAGTGATATGGGGTTAGGAGGAGGCCTTGCATTTACGTATTAATGCTTTATCCGTTGTCATAATAAATTGCCTTGCAAACCATCAATTAACTCGCCGTTAAAAGTAAAATTCTATATTTGTAAACTTATAGAGTTCTTTAGATCAAGGTTAATTAGGTCAAATTTTTGGCAAAATCCTGGCACATGAAACCTAAGTTATACGAGACCTAGTGCGGATTTCAGAGATGGGGTTCGACTCCCATCTTATGTCACTTGAAAAAGTTTGTACAGAAGCTGAAATTGAAGTAACACTAACGTTACCCTCATCTTACTTATTGATCTGCCCGACACTAGCTGCTCGATCTTCCTATGTATGTTTTTACAATTAGACTATATGCCAAATTCGATAGGATAAGTTGTTATGTGACATCGGCAATAATTACAATGGAATTAATTTCGTCTTGTCGTACAGAAATCGTGCCGAAAGTAACAGAAAAATCGCAACTAACTCGTAATGAATTTATTGCGATTTTAATATGTGGAGCCGCCGGGAATTGAACCCGGGTCCAAACAGGGAAGCGAAGAGCTTTCTACACGCTTAGTTTCCGATTGGATTTTCGTGATCATGCAAGGCCGGAAACAGCCACATGAACCTTATCTCCTGTTTTCTCAGGGCTTCCGCGAAGCGAAGAAACCCCCAGGTTTATTTTTACGGTTCCCCTGAACAAGACGCCACAAACCAAGGCTTCTTAGGAGAATCTCGCTTTCCTGCCTTGCAGGAACGAGGCTAATCTTACTTTAATTTAGATTATGCAGCTAGAGCGTAGTTATTTTCGCCGTTTAAAATGTTAGAGCAATGATGTACGGGAACAGCTCCATTTCCCGGCGTGCTTACTGTCCGGTTCGGCCTGCTGTCAAAACCAGTCGACCCCATTAGTATTTCCAACATACTATTTCAAGAATAGTACCATTGAAGCCTACAAAGGTAAGAAATATATTTAGTAATTAATAATTGGCTATACCGGCAAATTCTGTTATATTTGGGCAAAATTATTGAAGTTAGCGTGATATTTTTATAATACAACGTTTGCGTTCACGTTATACTAACAATAATGCTGTATAAAGTTGCAATGCTATGAAATTCGGGATAATAAAAGAAAGGAAGTCGCCGCCTGACAGAAGGGTTGTATTCACGCCCCAGAAACTCGCTGTGCTGAAAAAGATGTATCCGCAAGCGGACATTAAGGTTGAAGCTTCAGACATCAGGATATATAAAGACGAAGAATATCGTGCGTTGGGCTTTGAAGTAAGCAATGATATTAGCGACTGCGACGTCTACCTGGGCGTTAAAGAGGTGCCGATAGATTACCTGATACCTGAGAAAAAATATTTCTTCTTTTCCCACACCATAAAGAAACAACCGCACAACCGCGAACTTCTTCAAACCATCATTGATAAAGAAATTGACCTGTACGACCATGAGACCATTACCGACAGCAGTCATAGGCGGCTTATTGGATTTGGCAGGTATGCGGGCAATGTGGGGGTTTACAACGGCTTCAGGGCTTTTGGTCTGAAATATGAACTTTTTTCTTTACCAAAAGCAGAAACGCTGGCCGATAAGGACATGCTTGTTGCGAAACTTAAGCGCAACATGCTTCCGCCAATTAAGATCGTTCTTACAGGCAGGGGAAAAGTAGGTATGGGCGCCAGGGAAATGCTTGACGCAATGAAGATCAAGGAAGTATCGGTAGGTAACTTCCTGTCCAAAAATTATGATGAACCGGTTTACGTGCAGATTGACGTGCTGGACTATAATAAAAGAATAGATGGGAAACCTGCAGCCGGTAACGTAGATTTCTATAATAACCCAACCGACTACGTATCAGACTTTGAGCGCTTTGCACGAGTGTCGGACATGTATATTGCGGGACATTTTTGTGGTAATGACGCGCCGGAGATATTGACACGTTCCATGCTGAATAGTAAGGATAATAAGATAAAGGTTGTGGCGGATATTTCCTGCGATGTAGGCGGTCCGCTGGCATGCACACTGCGTTCTTCAACAATAGCTGAGCCATTTTATGGTTACAATCCTTCTACCAATAAAGAGGTAGATGTAAGCCATCCGGCAGCCATAGTAGTGATGGCCGTAGATAATCTGCCATGCGAATTGCCAAGAGACGCAAGCGAAGGCTTTGGGGATATGTTTTTGGAGCACGTAATCCCCGCATTTTTCAATAACGATAAAGACGGTATACTGCAGCGTGCCAAAATAACGGAAGGCGGGCGGCTCACTGATAGATTCCAGTACCTTGATGGGTACGTTCACGAAATTAAAAATGTCTCCCACTAAGGAGACATTTTATTTTATTGCCAGATAGGATTACTTTGTTAAATTTGAGCAGCAAAATCCGCAAAATGAAGGCCAGACTACTTTGCTTACTGTTTATTACATTCTTTACCCATCACAATCTTCGTGCGCAGGAATTGCTTCCTTTTGTAGAAAACTTCACTAAATCAGAATACACCGGCGACAACCAGGTGTGGAATGTAGCGCAGGGCAGCGACAATGCAATGTATTTTGCCAATCACCATCACTTTTTGCGCTATAACGGCGTGAAATGGGAGAAATACTCACTTCCTAACCGGACCATAATACGATCAATTTTTACCGAAGGCGACAGGATATATTGTGGCTCGTATAAGGAGTTTGGCTATTGGAAAAGGATAAAGGGGAGGATGAAATATTTTTCTATGTCGGCAAATAAGGGCCTATTTTTGGGTAATGCTGACAACGAAGAGATATGGAAGATCTTCAGGCACGGCGATAAGTTATATTTCCAGTCTTTCAATGAAATATATATAAGCGAGGGGGAAAAAATAGAGAAGCTGAAGTTTCCTTCGCAAATCTCCTACTGCTATCCTATTGATGATAAGCTCTACGTGGCGTCGGTGCATAATGGTGTCTTTGAGCTGCGCGGCAGGAAGTTCGTAAAGGCAGATTACTGGCCTGAGCTGGTGAACCATATTATCCATGGAATGCAGAAACACAAAGGCCTGATATATGTTTTCACCGTTAGCGACGGCATATTTACAGGAGATGAAGGGGGGCTGAAGCCATGGATCAATACACTTAATTCGACCCTTATAAACGACAGGATACTTACTGCAAAGTTTACTGGCGATAATACCTTAACCGTTGGGACAGCGTTAAATGGATTGTATATAATAGACATGAAAACGGGAACGTATCGTAATATCAACAGGAAAAATGGCCTAAAAAATAATGCTGTCCTCTCAATAGCTGCTGATAAAGAAAATGACTTGTGGGTGGGGCTGGATAATGGGATTTCGCATATTGAGGTTAATTCCCCCATCAATATCTTTTCTGACAACTCGGGAATATTAGGCTCTGTTTATTCGCTCTCTACGCTGGAGGACGGCTATCTTTTTGTAACCAATCTGGGAATATTTACATACCGCGATAAGGAGATTGCCCCCGTGCCTTATTCGCAGGGACAGGTGTGGGATATTTACAAGCATGATAATATGTTTGTGATTGGCCATAATGACGGAACATTTACTTACGACGGCCATCAGCTGCGCCGCGTGAACCCCGTGAACGGCGGATGGAAGTTCCTTAAAAGCGATTATGACGGGGTATACTTCCAGGCCAATTATTCGGGGATAGCAGTTTACAAAGATATCAACGACCTCTCAAAATGGAAAATATTGGACAGCATTACAAAGCCGGTGCGAAACATAGCCCAGAACAGGCGGGGGGAACTTTGGGCAGCCGATAATTACAGGAGCCTTTACCGAATTAAATATGATAGCGACTTTAACGTAACGCAGGTAGAGAATATTTCGCGGATCAATAAGATAAACAGTGATTTTGGGGTTAAGATATTTAATTTCAGGAATGAAATACTTTTCCTGATCAATAACACGTGGTACAACTTTAACCGCATCTCAAACAGGTTGGAAAAGCACAAGCTATTTAATACTGTATTTAATGATATATCCGATATCATTCCGATTGATGATGACAGTTTTATGGTAATCAAGGGTGGGCTATTATACCTCATTTCGCAAAAGGGAGATGATTTTATATGGAAGCTCGTGCCTGAAAAGTACTACCAGGGGAAGCTGATCATGGAGAATACCCGGGTTTATAATAACAGCGGACAGTTGCTGATAAACCTTGATGATGGTTTTTTTACTTTTGAAGCAGGAAGAAACAAGATCAAAGAGCAATTGATCGTGGTAGAAGGCTATTATCAGGGCAGGCTTATAAATGATGCTACGGATATAGAATATAACCAACCTGTAGAGCTGAATGTGGTGGCAGGTTATTTTGGCTTCAACAGACCCGACCTGTTTTACAAACTGAATGAAGGCAAGGAATTCACGGCTGTAAAAGGGGGGAGCCTTATCCTGAATAACCTGAGCAGCGGCAGCCAGCACGCCGAAATCTATTTTAACAACGGCCTGAAGTTTGTAAAAATAGCGGAATATAAATTTAAGGTGGGCCGGCCCTGGCACTTCTCAGTCCCCATGGTGCTGTTGTATTTGGTTGCGATCTCGGGGGTTTTCTTTTTGTATTACAGATGGAATACAGTTCGATACCGGCAAAAAATCAGGCTGAATGATGAAGAGCTAAAACATCGCCGAATGATATTGGAACTCGAGATGGAGGCCGAAAACAAATTGCGACAACAGGAGTACGAAAAGCATATGCTGGAAGTTGAAGTCCAGACAAAAGCCTCTGAAGTTGCCGGCAAATCGCTTTCAATTGCAAAGCACAGTGAGATGATAGAGAGTATACAGGTGGCACTGGAAAGTGAGGTTTCTGGAGATCAATTGAAAACTCAGCTGAGGAAGATCATAAAAACCAATTCCATAAGTAAAAACGAGTGGCAGAGCTTTGAAAAAAACCTTGTAAAAAGCCATGATGAATTTGTGAACAGGCTATTAGCTCGTTTTCCTGTCCTGACCCCGAAAGATATTAAACTGTGCATCTACCTAAGGATGAATTTATCTTCGAAGGAAATTGCCCCACTGATGAATATTTCTTTTAGGGGAGTCGAACTGCATCGGTACCGTCTTAGGAAAAAGTTGGAAATCTCATCCGACGAGAGTCTTTCTAAGTTTATGATAAATATATAGATTAAGTTATATTTTTATCGAATTCATGATAAATGGTTATATAATACATACAATTATACTACATCACTACTACATCAACCTGCTAATTTTTTGTGTGCTAAAATGGCGTATAACCGTTTGATAATTAATACAATAAGTTACCTATCTGGTTTATTGATGTACTTGACAGATAAGTGGCGTGCGTTAACTATAACGTTTTAGTGGTTACATTTGAATATGTTAATCCTATTTAATGTACCCATGAGGAAAACCCTACTTCAAATTAGTTTCATTTTTATCGCCGCTTCGTCCTGGGCCCAGGTTCCTGTAACCCCAAACGATTCAATTGTTAACGATTCAATCGCTATGCAAAACGAGATGGAGGAAATCGTTGTCATTGGTTATGGTACAAACCGGGCTGGAGCCATTCCAGCTTCTGTTTCTCAAGTTACCGCCGCTGATATTATACGAACTCCTGCACAATCAGCAATACAAGCAATACAGGGTAAGGCGGCCGGTGTGAACATTGTAACGAATGACGAGCCGGGTGGCAACCCTACCATTAGGATCAGAGGTCTTGGCACTATTATCGGAGGGCGGGAACCATTATATGTGATAGATGGGGTAGAAACCTCAGGATTGAATGGGCTAAACCCGAATGACATTGCCACGATTGACATTCTTAAAGATGCGTCGTCCCTAGCTATATATGGACAGAAAGGCTCTAACGGGGTTATCCTGATCACGACCAAAAAAGGTAGGGCAGGAGAGATAACTGTTTCTTATGATGCCTACTACGGCCAAAAGCTAATACAAAATACAGTAGAGATGGCCGACTCTTATAAATTTGCTTATTATAATAATGCAGCCTTAGGTTCATCAACATACTTTAATTTTAGCCAGCCTTATAATACTGACTGGCTGGAGGAGATTACGAGTAATGGTGAGGTGATCAGCCATAATGTTTCGATTGCAGGTGGTGGTGAAAATTCTTCCTTTTACTTTGGCGCCTCAAATTACCAGGAGAAGGGAATCCTCAACGGGACGCAATTTGAACGTACCAACGTAATTAGCAAGAATGAATTCAGGTTGTTTGACGGCAAGCTAAAAATTAGCCCCTTTTTCAATCTATCGCTGTCCAAATCTACACCAAAGCCAACGAGTGCTTTCACCAATGCTTACAGGCAGTCGCCTATTATGCCTGTGCGGTATGCCAACGGCAGGTATGCAGCCCCACTAAAAAACGAATTAGGTTTCAACGATGTTACAGGAATAAGGTACAATAACGTGGCTAATCCCGTTGCACAGCTCGACCTGTTTACAGAGCAGAACAAATTTGCAAGGCTGCTGGGCTCTGTTAATGCAGAGTTGAAAATACTGGAGTACTTAAAATTCAATTCAAATTTTGGCGCCCAGGCAGAGTGGACAAGGGGTTATACCTACACTCCAACACGCGATATATGGTTATCTCAAAACCCTACCGAGGAGATTGCTGATTACATAGAGCAGAACCCTAACAATCCTATAATTAATAAGCTGGAGCAGCGCAGGGGTACCAACTACCGCTGGAACTGGGATAACTTTATAACATTTAACAAGTCCTTTGGCGAACATAACCTGGTAGCTACTGCCGGACTTTCAAGGACTACTTTCAATATTTCCGATTATCTCAATGCTACAAGGCAGGATGTGCCGCAGCAATCTAACTACTGGAGCCTGAATCTTTCATCCTACAATGGCGAGGTGGCACCGGGCTCGGTTGCGCAAAACAGGACGGAAACTCCGATTGTATCAGTAGCTTACTTTGCAAGGGCCGAATATGATTACAAAGGGAAATACCTCTTTTCGGCTTCAGTGAGGCGAGAGGGCATCAGTACATTCCAGGAGTCTAAGAAATGGGCAAACTTTCCCGCAGTTTCTGCCGGATGGGTAGTAACCAATGAGGACTTTATGGGCAATGTAACATTCTTAAACAGCCTTAAGTTAAGGGGTGGTTATGGCGAAGTAGGTAATGCTAACTCCCTAGCCCTGAATGCAATTTTGTTTAGCGCAGGCGAAGTGAATTATCCGTTTGGCCCCGGCCAGGATATCAATCCGGGATCGCATATCCCGTTTAACGTCGACCCGAACCTTACGTGGGAAACAATGAAAGAGATCGACCTTGGATTTGATTTTGTGATGCTGGATAACCGTTTTTCCGGAACGTTTGATTATTATGACAGGTTAACCGATAATGTAATTCTCCCTATTGCTGTACCCTCCGTACTATCGCCTCAAACCGTGCTCCTTAACAGCGGGCGCGTAAGCAATAAAGGGGTGGAACTTACCCTTAAATGGCAGGATAAAATTGGCGAAGACTTTAGTTATTGGTTTGGCGGGAACATTTCCCATAATAAGAATGAATTGGAAGAGATCACTAATCCTTTATTTGGTGACTATGTAGGAGGTGGCTTAGGCAATGGCCAAACCACCAAGCAGGTTCTTGAAGGCGAAGCACTGGGCAGTTTTTATGTGTATGAAACCACAGGCTTCAATTCAGACGGTGCATTTACTTATAGCGATGAGAGGGTAGTGGCAGGCTCTTACTTGCCTACCTATACCTACGGCATTAATATTGGTGCAACCTGGAAGAACATTGACCTGTCGGTTGATGCTTATGGGGTGGGCGGCAACAAATTGTACAACGGTAAGAAAGCACAGCGATTTGGTGGCGAGAACGTAGAAGCCGCAGTCCTTGAAAATTTCTGGACACCATCTACACCAAATGCGACAAACCCAAGGCCGTTTAACGACCCGCCAAGGGCATCTACCTACTATATTGAAAAAGGTGATTACCTGAGGATTAATAATATTACTTTAGGCTACACCCTGCCATTATTATTTAAGGGATTGGATAGAGTGCGTATTTATGCCACAGCGGTTAACCCGTTCCTTTTCACTGAATTTTCAGGTTTTTCACCTGAACTGCCCGGCAGCAACAGCGGCGACCCACTTGGGTCTGCAGGGATTGAGCTGGATGCCTATCCTACCAACAAGACATTTGCATTTGGAGTTAATGTAAGTTTTTAAGAAGATGAAAATAAATTTAAGCGATATGAACAAGAATTTTAGATATAGGTCTCTGGCAGCAATGTTATTTGTAACCGTTGCTTTTATTTCCTGTGCCGATGACCTTGAAGTTGAACCGCGGGACTCTATTAATGAGGTTGACTTTCTTAATAACCCCGACAATGCGGTACAGCTGGTTAATGGTGTTTACAATAAGATGCACGACTTTGATATGTATTCATTTTCGTGGATAGGAATCACAAGCATAACATCTGATGATGCTGATAAAGGTTCAACGTCAGGTGACAGCGGAACGGATAAAAAGAAACTGGACGAGCTGACATTTGACGCGTCTGACATTTCATTTGATGATGTATGGAAAGGGCGTTACGCGGGTATTTACCGGGCAAATATGGCATTGTTCTACTTAGAGCAATTGTCTATTGATGAGGCTTTGAAAGACAGGTTAATAGGTGAAGTGAAGTTTTTGAGGGCATTTTGGTACTTCGATCTTGTAAGGTGTTATGGGGGTGTACCCATTGTAACAGGTAACATCGACCTGAATGATACAGAAGCCATTAACGAACAAGTTTTTACCAGAAAGTCAGAACAGGAAGTGTATGCACAAATAGAGGCCGACCTCGCTGATGCTATCAATGCACTACCACTTAAATCACAATATGGCACTAACGACCTTGGCCGGGCTACCAAAGGGGCAGCAC
>Ga0190273_10000750_pt1 | contig 11773 bp, 16 predicted proteins | sample Popmic504IS_FD_134513 | JGI IMG/M metagenome (GOLD analysis project Ga0190273, IMG submission 134513) | Populus adjacent soil microbial communities from riparian zone of Shoshone River, Wyoming, USA - 504 IS | ecosystem: Environmental > Terrestrial > Soil > Riparian zone > Trees stand | place...
TGCCCATCTTGGCGCCGGATGCGGTGGCCAGGAGCGGCGTGGTCAGCCCAAAGGCCGGCTTCTGATCGACGCGCCGGATCAGCTCGACCCCATTGACGATATTGCCCCACTGGTCCGACCCGCCCATCTGCAGCACGCAGCCGTAGCGGCGGTTCAGCTCCAGGAAGTCCGTGGCCTGCATCAGCATGTAGTTGAATTCGATGAAGGTCAGCGGCTGCTCGCGGTCCAGCCGCAGGCGCACGCTGTCGAACGTCAGCATGCGGTTGATGGTGAAGTGGGTCCCGTACTCGCGCAGGAACTCGATATAACCCAGCCGGTCGAGCCACTCGGCATTGTCGACCATGATGGCGTCGGTCGGCCCGTCGCCGAAGGTCAGGAAGCGCTCGAACACCCGCTTGATGCTGGCGATGTTGGCGGCGATGTCGGCGTCGGAGAGCAGCTTGCGGCTCTCGTCCTTGCCGGAGGGATCGCCGACCTTGGTGGTGCCGCCGCCCATCACCACGATCGGCTTGCCGCCCGCCTGCTGCAGCCGGCGCAGCATCATGATCTGGATGAGCGAGCCGACGTGCAGCGACGGCGCCGTAGCGTCGAAGCCGATGTAGCCGGTGACCACACCTTTGGCGGCCGCCTCGTCGAGCTCGGCCGGGTGGGTGACCTGGTGGATATAGCCGCGCGCCTGCAGCGTCCGCAGGAAGTCGGATCGGAACTGCGTGTCGGCCGCGGTCATGGTCTCGGACTTTCTTGAATCGAGGCGCGCGTGTAGCACGGCGATGCTTTTCCTCGAAAGAAGATGCGATGCGCGTCCTCGGCCTCATCACCTCGCCCGGCGCCGCGCGGATGGCCGTGCTGGAGACCGACGGCCGCACCATCGAGGCGTTCGGGCCCACGGGCGCCGGCGATCTCGAAGGCTTCCTGGCGGAGAACGGCCCCTTCGACCTCATCGGCCTGCGCGGCGACGGTGACTCCCGGCAGCTGGCGCGAACCAGCGGCGTGCCGGTAGCCTGCGACTTCGGCGCCGGCCCGCTGAACGCCGTCTATTACCGGGCGCGGGTGAGGGCCTCCGGACTGGAACGCCCGGCGGCTGTGGTGGACGGCGCCGAAGTCATTCTCATCGCCGCAAACGGCCTGCTCACCGCCGGTGGTCCCGAACTTCTACGGCAGGCGAAGAGCATGGTCGAAACCCGTGAGTGGGGCGAGTTCGTGGAAGTCGAAGCCACCGCCTACCTCGCCGCCCGCTGCTGGAACGGCTGGCCGATCTCGTTTTCGGGCACCACTGGCGCGCCATACCCGGCGACTGGCGGACGGATCGTCAGGCCTTAGCCGCCTTCGCGCGCTCGATCCCTTCCAGCACCATCCGCCGCGCCTCAGCTGCATCACCCCAGCGGACGATCTTGACCCATTTGCCGGGTTCTAGGTCCTTGTAGTGGCGGAAGAAGTGTTCGATCTGCGAGATCGCGATGGCCGGCAGATCGGTGTAGTCGGCGACGTGGTCGTAGCGCTGGGTCAGCTTCGAAGACGGCACGGCGATTAGCTTTTCGTCCTCGCCGGCCTGATCTTCCATGATTAGCACGCCGACGATGCGGCAGCTCATTACGGCGCCCGGCGCGATGGCGCGGGAGTTGGCCACCACCACGTCGCAGGGGTCGCCGTCGCCCGACAGGGTGTGCGGGATGAAGCCGTAATTCCCCGGATAACGCATGGCCGTATAGAGGAAGCGGTCGACGACCAGCGCGCCGGCTTCCTTGTGCATCTCGTACTTGATGGGCTCGCCGCCGATCGGCACTTCGATGACGACATTGACGTCGATCGGCGGGTTGTCGCCGATCGACAGGGCATCGAGACGCATGGCCTAGACCGGGTCGGCTTCGAGGCGCTTGTCGAGGTAGGCGCCGACGCGCTTTTCGACCTCGGGCAGGTGCTCGGCCCAGAAGTGGGTGGCCTGGTCGACCAGCTCGTAGTCGATGACGATGCCCTTCTGGGTGCGCAGCTTCGAGACCACGCGCTCGACCTCGACCGGCGGCACCACGGTATCGGCGGCGCCGTGCAGGATCAGGCCGGAGGCGGGGCAGGGGGCCAGAAAGCTGAAGTCGTACATGTTGGTCGGCGGCGAGACGCTGATGAAGCCGTCGGTCTCGGGGCGCCGCATCAGCAGCTGCATGCTCACCCAGGCGCCGAAGCTGTAGCCCGCCACCCAGGTCTGGGACGCCGCCGGGTTGTTGGTCTGCAGCCAGTCCAGCGCGGTCGCCGCGTCGGCCAGCTCGCCGATGCCCTGGTCGAACTCACCCTGGCTGCGGCCGACGCCGCGGAAGTTGAAGCGCAGGGTCGCGAAACCGCGCTTCATGAACAGGTGGTAGAGCTGCACCGCCACCGGATGGTTCATGTGCCCCCCGGCCCGCGGGTGCGGGTGCAGGATCAGCGCGATGGGCGCATTCTCCTTCTTGCCGGGAGAATACCGGCCTTCGATCCGCCCGGCCGCGCCGGTCAGAACCACCTCAGGCATGACGTCTCCATCAGGTCTGCTGGCGGCCCGTAATACTTGACCGCTGCGCTTGGTTTTCCTACACCCCGCGCCTACCTGAAAGGCATCCGCCGCAAGGCGTCGCGCGAGGCGGCGGCTTGTAGCACAGGCTGCTTCCAATGCGCGCGGAATCTGTGAGGGAGGTGCTTTCATGCACCTGAGCACCAAGGGCCGCTACGCCGTGATGGCGATGACCGACCTGGCCGGGCGGCAGGGAGACCGCGCGGTGACGCTCGCCGACATCGCCGCGCGGCAGGAGATTTCGCTGTCGTACCTGGAGCAGCTGTTCGCGCGGCTGCGGCGGCGCGGGCTGGTCAAGAGCACGCGCGGGCCGGGCGGTGGCTATCGGTTGGCCAAGGCGGCCGAAGACACCCGGATCGTCGATATCGTCCTGGCCGTCGACGAGCCGCTGCATGCCACGCGCTGCGGCGGCCACGAGAAGCTCGGCTGCATGGCCAAGGGCGAGCGCTGCCTGACCCACGACCTGTGGGCCGAGATGGGCCGGCAGGTGCAGGACTATCTGGCGAGCGTGTCGCTGGCCGACGTGCTGGCCGGACGGCTGCGTCCGCAAGCGGCGGAGGCGGCGTGACCTCCACCTACCTCGACTACAACGCCACCGCGCCGGTCCGCCCTGAAGCGGCCGATGCCGTCGCCTGCGCGCTGCGCATCGGCGGCAACCCGTCGTCCGTGCATGCGAACGGGCGGCTGGCGCGGGCGGCGGTCGAGAAGGCCCGGGGCGAAGTGGCGGCGCTGGTCGGCGTCAAGCCGGGCTCGGTCACCTTCACCAGCGGCGGCACGGAGGCCAATGCGCTGGCCGTGCAGAGCGCGGTGGCGGGCGGCTCCAGGCGGCTGATCGTCGGGGCGGCCGACCATCCGAGCCTGATCGAAGGGGCGTCGGCGACCGGTTGCTGGACCGAGCTTTGGCCGGTGGACGGCGAAGGACTCGCCGACCTCGGCTGGCTGCGCGTGCGGCTGGGGGCCTGGAAGGCCGCCGATGGCCGCCCGTTCGTGGCGCTGTCGCTCGCCAACGGCGAGACCGGTGTGATCCAGCCGACGGCCGAGATCGGTGCCATCGTCCATGAGGCTGGCGGCTGGCTGCACCTCGACGCCGTGCAGGCGGCGGGCAAGATCGCCGTCGATTTCAGCGCACTCGGAGGCGACACCATGGCGCTGTCGGCCCACAAGCTCGGCGGCCCGCAAGGCGTCGGCGCACTGGTGGCCGGGACCCGCGCCACCGTGGCTCGCCGACAGTTCGGCGGCGGGCAGGAGAGCGGACGCCGCGCGGGCACAGAGAACGTGCCCGGCATCGCCGGATTTGGCGCGGCGGCTTCGGCTGCTCTGCGCGACCTGCCGAAGGTGGCTGCCCAAGCGACGTGGCGGGACGAACTGGCTGTTCGCGTGAAGGACGCCGGAGCCGAGGTACTGGGCGCGGGCGCCGAGCGCTTGCCGCAGACGCTGTGCTTCGCCGCGACAGGCTTCGGCTCGGAACTGCAGGTGATGAACCTCGACCTCGCCGGCGTCATGGTCAGCGCCGGTGCGGCCTGCTTGTCGGGCAAGGTCAAAGCCTCGCCGGTCGTGGAAGCCATGGGCCGCGCCGACCTTGCGCCCTATTCGCTGCGGATCAGCGGCGGCTGGGCCAGCACGGAGGCGGACTGGAAGCGTTGCGGTGACGTCTGGGTCGAAGCCTACGCCCGCTCCCTCTCGCGCAAGAGGGAGGTCGCGTAGATGGCCGTCGCCAAGCAGACCATTGACCAGGTCAAGGAACTCGAGAAGTACGAGCACGGCTTCATCACCGACATCGAGCAGGAATACGCCCCCAAGGGCCTGTCCGAAGACACCATCCGCTTCATCTCGGCCAAGAAGGGCGAGCCGGAGTGGATGCTGGAGTGGCGGCTGGAAGCCTACTGCCGCTGGCTGGTGCTCGAGGAGCCCGAGTGGGCCAAGGTCAGCTTCCCGCGCATCGACTATCAGGACAGCTACTACTACGCCGCGCCCAAGCAAAAAGTCGGGCCGATGAGCCTGGACGAGGTCGATCCGGACATCCTCGAGACCTACAAGAAGCTCGGCATTCCGCTGCGTGAGCAGGAGGTGCTGGCCGGCGTCCAGGGCGCGCCGAAGTACGCCGTCGACGCGGTGTTCGACAGCGTCTCGGTGGTCACCACCTTCAAGAAGGAACTGGCCGCCGTCGGCGTCATCTTCTGCTCGATGAGCGAGGCGATCCGCGACCACGGCAATCTGGTGCGCCAGTACCTGGGCTCGGTGGTGCCGGTCAGCGACAACTACTACGCCTGCCTCAACAGCGCGGTCTTCTCCGACGGCAGCTTCGTCTATGTGCCGCCGGGCGTGCGCTGTCCGATGGAGCTCTCGACATATTTCCGCATCAATGCCGCCGAGAGCGGGCAGTTCGAGCGGACCCTGATCATCGCCGACAAGGGCGCCTTCGTCTCGTACCTGGAGGGCTGCACTGCGCCCATGCGCGACGAGAACCAGCTACACGCTGCGGTGGTTGAGCTGGTCGTGCTGGACGACGCGGAGATCAAGTACTCGACTGTCCAGAACTGGTATCCGGGCGATCCGGAAACGGGCAAGGGCGGCATCTACAACTTCGTCACCAAGCGCGCCGATTGCCGCGGCGACCGCTCCAAGGTCAGCTGGACGCAGGTCGAGACCGGCTCGGCGATCACCTGGAAGTATCCCTCGTGCGTGCTGCGCGGCGAGGAGAGCGTCGGCGAGTTCTACTCCATCGCCATCACCAACGGCCGCCAGCAGGCCGACACCGGCACCAAGATGATCCACCTGGGCAAGGGCACGCGCTCGCGGATCATCTCCAAGGGCATCAGCGCCGGGCGGTCGAGCAACACCTATCGCGGCCTCGTCTCGGCCCACCCGAAGGCCACCGGCGCCCGCAACTTCACCCAGTGCGACAGCCTGCTCATCGGCAAGCAGTGCGCGGCCCACACGGTGCCCTACATCGAGGCCCGCAACGGCTCGGCCCGCTTCGAGCACGAGGCCACCACCACCCGCCTGTCCGAAGACCAGCTCTTCTACGCCCAGCAACGGGGGCTTTCGCAGGAGGAGGCGGTGCAACTCCTCGTCAACGGCTTCGTCAAGGACGTCCTCCAGCAACTCCCCATGGAGTTCGCCGTCGAGGCCCAGAAGCTGGTGGCGATCAGCCTGGAAGGCTCAGTCGGCTGATGCTCCGCGCCATCGACCATGTGCAGATCGCCATTCCGGTGGGCGGAGAGGGCGCCGCCCGGCCGTTCTACCGCGACCTGCTGGGCCTGACGGAAGTCCCCAAGACCGGCATCCAGGCGACGCGCGGCGGCTGCTGGTTCGAGAGCGGCTCCATCAAGGTCCACCTCGGCGTCGAGGAGCCGTTCCGGGCTAATCGCAAGGCACATGTGGCCTTCCTCGTTGATGACGTCTCTGGTCTTGGCGAGCGAGCCTCGACAGCCGGATACGAAACGAACTCCCAGGATGATCTCGAAGGTTACGAGCGCATCTTCATTGCCGATCCCTTCGGCAATAGGCTGGAGTTTCTGAAACCCCTCACAATGGAGAAGGGGCGATGAGCCTCCACGAAAAGTGGTTTGAGAGACGCTGGTACGGGTTTCGTCCACGCACCCCGCGCGTAGCGATCATCGGTGCGTGCGCGTTCGCCGCCTGTGTCGCTCTTTTGTTCACTGGCATTGCTCTGTTGAACGACGGCGAAGCATGGGGGTGGGTGTTAATCGCGCCCGTCGCTCTGTTGCTTCTTGCCTACAACACACTCGGCCTTAGTCACTCGGATTGGTAACGAATGCTCTCGATCAAGAACCTTCACGCCACGGTCGGCGGCACGGAAATCCTCAAGGGGCTGACGCTCGACGTGCCGGCCGGGGAGGTGCACGCCATCATGGGACCGAACGGGGCGGGCAAGTCGACGCTGTCTTACGTGCTGACCGGTCGGCAGGGGTATGACGTCACCTCTGGCACGGCAACGCTGGACGGCGAGGACCTGCTGGCGCTGGAGCCCAACGAGCGGGCGGCCAAGGGGGTGTTCCTGTCGTTCCAATATCCGCTGGAGATCCCCGGCGTGCCGGCGCTGACCTTCGTGCGGACGGCGCTGAACGCCCAGCGCAAGGCGCGCGGCGAGGACGAGATCGCCGCGCCGGCCTTCCTGAAGCTAGCCCGCGAGAAGGCGGCCGGGCTGAAGATGGACTTCGACATGCTCAAGCGCGCGCTCAACGTCGGCTTCTCGGGCGGTGAGAAGAAACGCATGGAAATCCTTCAAATGGCGATGCTTTCGCCGCGCTTTGCGATCCTCGACGAGACCGACAGCGGCCTCGACATCGACGCCCTGCGCATCGTCGCCGACGGGGTCAACGCCATGCGCGCGCCCGACCGCTCGATGCTGGTCATCACCCACTACCAGCGCCTGCTCGACTACATCCGCCCTGACCGGGTGCACGTCCTGGCCGGCGGCCGGATCGCGGCGTCCGGTGGGCCGGAGCTGGCCCACGAGCTGGAGCGCGAGGGCTACGACAAGTACGCGAGGCAAGCCGCTTGAGCCTGGCCCGCGCCATAGAGACCGGCGACGTTTCCGAGCTGCCGTCGCGTCGCGACGAGGACTGGCGCTGGACGGACCTGCGCGCGCTGCTGCGCGTGCTGCCGCCGCCGTCACCGTTGTACGAAGGCGAGATCGCGGCAGGGCCGTCCGCGGCCGAGAAGACGCTGCTGGTGGTCAACGGCCGGGGCGTTCAGCCGCTGCGGGTCAGCGATGACGGCGTGCTGGCCCTACGCTTCGTGTCGGCGACCGACGAGACGGCGCATCTGGCGCGGCTCGGCATCGAGGTCGAGGCCGGCCGCACGCTGACGCTGCTGGAAAGCTACGAGGGGCAGGGGAGCGGCTACGTCGCCCACGCCGAGCTCGACATCCGGCTGGGCGAGGGCGCGCGACTGGAGCGGGTGGTGCTCGCCGATGACGATGCCGACGCCGTCTCGGTCAGCCTGGCCAAGGTGACGCTGGCCGCCGGCGCGGCCTTCTCCCAGACCATCCTGACCAGCGGCGCAAAGCGCCAGCGGATCGAGACGCAGGTCGAGCATCCGGGGCAGGGCGCCAGCGTGCGGATGGACGGCGCCTATCTGCTCTCGGGCAAGACCCACGCCGACATCACCACGGCCGTCAGCCACAACGGCACGGACGGGACGACCGTACAGCTCACCAAGGGCGTCGTGCGCGACCAGGCGCGCGGCGTGTTCCAGGGCCGCATCACCGTCGCCGAAGGCGCTGACCGCACGGACGCACGCATGGGTCACCACGCGCTGATCCTGTCGGAGCGCGCCGAGGTGGACGCCAAGCCGGAGCTGCTGATCTTTGCCGACGATGTGCAGTGCGCCCACGGCAACACCATCGGGGCGCTCGACGAGGACGCCATCTTCTACGCCCGCCAGCGCGGCATGAGCGACGCGCAGGCGCGCAGCCTGCTGACCGAGGCCTTCATCGGCGAGGTCATCGACCGCATCGAGCACGATGGCGCCCGCGACGTGGCCCGCGCCTGGGCGGCGCAGCGGCTCGGAGGCGCCTGATGGCCTTCGACGCCGAAGCGATCCGCGCGCAGTTCCCGATCCTGCAGCGGCAGGTGAACGGCAAGCCGCTCGTCTATCTCGACAACGCCGCGTCGGCCCAGAAGCCACGGGCGGTGATCGAGGCAATGGTGCGGGCGATGGAGGGGTCCTACGCCAACGTCCACCGCGGCCTGCACACGCTCGCGAACGAGACCACCGAGGCCTACGAAGCCGGCCGAGAGAGTGTGCGGCGGTTCCTGAATGCCGCCTCCACCAACGAAATCGTCTTCACCAAGGGCGGCACCGAGGCGATCAACCTGGTCGCCGCCTCGTTCGGACTGGGCCTGAATGAGGGCGACGAGATCGTCCTCACCCAGATGGAACACCACTCCAACATCGTCCCCTGGCACCTGCTGCGCGAGCGCAAGGGCGTGGTGCTGCGGTTCGCGCGGGTGCTCGACGACGGCTCCCTAGACCTCGACCATCTGCGATCCCTGATCGGCGCGAAGACGAAGCTGGTCGCCGTCACCCACGTCTCCAACGTGCTCGGGACCATCAACCCGGTGAAGGCCATCGCCGACATGGCCCACGCGGCGGGCGCGGCCATCCTCGTCGACGGCTGCCAGGGCGCGGTGCATGCGCGGGTCAATGTGCAGGACCTCGACTGCGATTTCTACGTCTTCACGGGCCACAAGCTCTATGGCCCCACCGGCGTCGGCGTCCTCTACGGCAGGGCCGAGCGGCTGCAACTGCTGCCTCCCTACCAAGGTGGCGGCGAGATGATCGGCGCCGTCTCCGAAGAGCGCATCACCTATGCCGACCCGCCGCACCGCTTCGAAGCCGGCACGCCGCCGATTCTCGAGGTCATTGGCCTCGGCGCGGCCATCGAGTGGTTCGAGGCGCTCGACCGCGACGCGATCCTCGCCCACGAACACAGCCTCTATGACCGCGTCATCGAGGGCCTGAACGGCGCCAACTGGCTGCGGGTGATCGGCGACGCGCCCGGCAAGGCGGCGATCCTGTCCTTCGCTGTGGAAGGCGCCCACGCCCACGACATCGCCCAGATCATGGATCGTTATGGCGTCGCCATCCGCGCCGGGACCCACTGCGCCGAGCCGCTGATGGCGCGTTTCGGCGTCACTTCGAGCGCGCGCGCCTCTTTCGCCCTATATAACACCGAGACCGAGGCCGACGCGTTCGTCGAAGCCTTGACCAAGGCCCAGAGCTTCTTTGCGTGACATGACAGACACCACGACCACACCGCTGACGCCCGAAGAGCTGAACAAGCTAACCGATCAGCTGATCGAGCGGCTGAAGAGCGTCTATGACCCGGAAATCCCGGTCGACATCTATGAGCTGGGCCTGATCTACAAAGTCGATGTCTCCGACGACAAGGACATCGCCATCGACATGACCCTGACCGCGCCGGGCTGCCCGGTGGCCGGCGAGATGCCCGGCTGGGTCGAGGACGCGGTGCGCGAAGTGCCGGGCGTGCGCAACGTCAAGGTCGACCTGGTGTTCGATCCGCCGTGGGACCCCTCGCGCATGAGCGACGAGGCCAAGCTGCAACTGAACATGTTCTGATGGAAACCGTCCTCCGCCAACGCCGTCCCCGCCCCAAGGTCGTGACCCTCTCCGACCGCGCCGCCGAGCGCGTCAAGGAGATCATGGGCAAGGCCGAAAAGCCCTACGCGGGCCTGCGCGTCGGCGTGAAGAACGGCGGCTGCGCAGGGCAGGAGTATGTGCTGGAGTACGCCGAGGCCGCGAACCCGCTCGACGAGGTGGTCGAGGACAAGGGCGTCACCATCCTGGTCGAGCCCAAGGCGGTGCTGTTCCTGATCGGCACCGAGATCGACTACGAGACCACCCGCATGGCCGCCAAGTTCGTGTTCCGCAATCCGAACGAGACCGACGCCTGCGGCTGCGGCGAGAGCGTCACCATCGTCCCGGCCGGCACGGAAGCCTAGGTTGGCGGTGAGCGCCGACTTCGTCGCCCTCATCGAAGAGCAGCTGGCGCCGCTCGGCCCCATCAGGATCAGGAAGATGTTCGGCGGCGCGGGCGTCTATGCCCACGACCTGATGTTCGGCCTGATCATGGGCGAGACGCTCTACCTGAAGGCCGACGACGTCAGCGAGCCCGAGTTCGCCGCCGCCGGGTCGGAGCCCTTCGTGTTCCAGTTCAAGGACGGCACATCAGGAAGCCTGCGCTACTGGCGTCTGCCCGAGGAAGCGGCCGATGACGCCGACGCCGCCGAGCGTTGGGCGCGGTTGGGGCTGGACGCTGCGCTGCGGGCAAAGAAGCCGAAGAAGGGCTCGCACGCCGACATCGGACCGGGGCCGTGGGACGGATGACGCGCTCAGTCCTGGTCTATTCCATGGGCGAGGTGATCGGCGACGGGCTGATCAAGCTGCCCTTCATCGCCGGCCTGCGGGCGGCGTTCCCGGAAGCGAAGATCAGCTGGTGCGCGGCCAAGGCCTCGACGGTCTACGCCGGGCCGCTGAAGGGCGTCGTCGAGGGGCTGATCGACGAGGTGATCACCGACGGCGTGATGGGCGCGGGAGCGCTCGACGTCCTGCCGTGGGTAAAGCCGTTCGGCGGGCGCACCTTCGACCTCGTCATCGACACCCAGGAGAACGTCCGCCGCAGCGCGGTGGCCAAGCGGGCGGGGCGACGGTTCGTTACCGCCTCGGGACGCAGCAAGGACTGGCCGGAGGCGGTGGTGGATAGGCTGGGCGCGCTGCTCGCCGAAGCCGAGCCGGGGGCGACTCTGCGGCCGCTGACGCTGACCAACGAGCGCGCCCTTCTCGCCGCCGAGGCGCTGCTGCCCCGCGGCCCGACCTATGTGGGCTTTGCCCCTGGCGCAGGCGGTGCGGAGAAGCGCTGGCCGCTGGAGCGCTACATCGAGTTGGCCAGGGCGCAGGAGTCGAGGGGGCGTACGCCGGTGTTCTTCTTCGGTCCTGACGAGGATGAGGACGCCGCCAGGGCCGCGACGGCCATCCCCGACGCCGTGTTTCCCGAGGACGAGCGCACCGATCCCTACACCGACATCAAGGGCCCGCTGCTGGTGATCGCGCTGGCCGGCAGGCTGGCGGCGGGCGTCGCCAACGACGCCGGCCCCGGTCACATGCTGGCGGCCGGCGGCGCGCCGCTGCTTTCGCTGCAGAAGGATCGGCGCAAGGCGGTGAAGTTCCGCCCGGCGGCGCGGCGGCTTGAGGTTCTCATCGCCGAAGACTACGGGAGCGGTATGGACGCGCTGCCCCTCGACCCCGTCACCGAGGCCCTCGAAAGACTGCTGGCATGAGCATCATGGCCCCGATCTCGGCCGGCGAGCTGGTCGACAAGATCACCATCCTGCGCGTCAAGGCCGCCCGCATCGGCGACGCGGCCAAGGAGGCCAACGTCCGCAAGGAGCTGGCCATGCTGGAGGCGCTGGCCGAGACCGCGCTGCGGGCGACGCCGCAGATCGAGCAGCTGACCGCCGAGCTTGCCGAGGTCAACGGCGCTCTCTGGGACATCGAGGACGGCAAGCGCGACTGCGAACGCCGCCAGGACTTCGGCGAGGCCTTCGTGCGCCTCGCCCGCTTGGTCTACATCGAAAACGACCGCCGGGCCGCCATCAAGCGCTCCATCAACGAAGCGGCGGGCTCCGATATCGTCGAAGAGAAGAGCTACAAGGCGTACTAGGCCTTCCCCCGCTTGCGGGGGAA
>Ga0190273_10000751_pt1 | contig 11773 bp, 13 predicted proteins | sample Popmic504IS_FD_134513 | JGI IMG/M metagenome (GOLD analysis project Ga0190273, IMG submission 134513) | Populus adjacent soil microbial communities from riparian zone of Shoshone River, Wyoming, USA - 504 IS | ecosystem: Environmental > Terrestrial > Soil > Riparian zone > Trees stand | place...
CCGTTTGGATGATATCCAGCGTAAACTGTACGTCCTTAATCCAAACTTGTGTACCCGGTTCTACATATTCCAGTAAGGATATATTGTTCTCCGTGAGGAACTTAGATTGCACGTTAGGCACTATGGTAATCGTCTTCACCTGTTCTACCGATAGCTGGCTTTCGATCTCAAAGGTGCGGATAGATTCTATCTCATCGCCAAAGAACTCCACCCGATACGGCAGATCGTGCGAGAACGAAAAGATATCCACAATACCCCCGCGGACAGAGAACTGCCCCGGCTCGTATACAAAATCCACGCGGTCAAAATCGTATTCCACCAAAAACTCGTTGATGAAGTCGATACTGAGCTTATTGTTAACGGCTATCTCCAGCGTATTCTTCTCCAGCGATGAGCGGTCTATCACCTTTTCGGCCAGTGCCTCGGGGTAAGTAACAATGAGCTGGCCGTATTCGGTAGAGTGGTTCAGCTCGTTCAATACCTCGGCCCGGGCAAGCACGTTGCTGCTGTCGGGCTGCGTAAATTCAAACGGCTTGCGGTACGATGAAGGGAACAGCAGGATGTCTTTCCCCGTAAGGTTCTCCAGGTCGGCCATAAAGTACGACGCTTCCTCGCGCTCGGGCAGTACAAATATCATGTGCTTGTGCTGCAAAAAATACAATGCTGCCGCCATGGCCGCATCACCCGATCCGACCAGCCCCCTTAGCTGTACCCTTGGACTTTTAGAAGCATTAAGCGCGGTGGCCAATGCTTTTATCCGTTCGTCAGCCTTATATCGCTCTAATATGTCACGGATGTTCAAAACGGTGCAAATATATATAAAAAGCCGTTTTTAACGGCCGGCCATTTACTGACAGAAAATTATAGCAAACAATTTGCCCTATTGTTTCCTTTTTATTGATATTTTCAATACCCATTCATCAAACTTTATACAATATGAAAAACTCAGTGATATTCGGAATTTTAATTGGTGTGTTAAGCGCCATATGGCTGTTTGTGATGAGGTACAGCGGTTATGACCTTTCTGATAGTAAGGCCTCGCCTATTGAGTATGTATCGGTGCTTATCCCGCTTATCGGGTTATATTTTGGCGTAAGAAACTTCAGGAATGGGGAGCTACAGGGTAAAATGGGGTTTTTAGAGGCCCTTATTCAAAGTTTTAAAATATTGCTGGTAGGCGGCGCGCTGGCCGTATTTGCGGGCATAGTATTCATTAACCTTACCAACTCAAGTACTGATACCAGCTTTCAAAGTTTTAGCGGGCGCATTTTTGGGGCCTTGCTTGTTGGCGTTATTATGGCGATAGGCGTATCTTTACTGCTTACCACCAAAAGTAACCGTGTCGATTAAACGATATTTCAGAAAATACTTCGAAATAACTTTTTGGATAGTGGCTTTGATATGCCTGGCGTTTACCAACCCGGCAGATCAAAGCCATTTTAGTTTATGCCCTTTAAAGGCTATAGGCATTACATGGTGCCCCGGCTGCGGCCTCGGGCATGCCATCTCCTTCCTTTTCCACGGCGACATCAAGCGCTCGTTGCAAGCCCACTGGCTTGGTATCCCCGCGGTGGGTATTATTTTATACCGTATTTACCTGCTATCGCGGCCGGCGCCTGCATTTTCACCGACGGAAAGAAATTAGCCTGCGTTTAACGGCTTATCTCACCGTAAAAATTACCTCATTTACCGATATATTGCCTTATACCGCCAACTTTACATTGGTGTTTTTTAGCCTGCGCCGTAGTTTTACATCATCAATAACAACTTAAATACTAAAACGATGAACACTTACAATCCTTACATGTCACTGCCAGGCATCACAACAGAGGAGATGACATTTTTATACCAGGCCACTAATGAGCTTAACGATCAGCAAAAACAAAGCTTTTACATGATCTATTCGGCCAAAAGGAAAAGCCCGCAGGAGATCCTGATCTTCACTTTAATCGGCTTTTTTGGCGTGGCGGGCGTACAGCGCTTTGTAACCGGCCAGGTAGGCATGGGGTTGCTTTACTTTTTTACCGGCGGCCTTTGTTTCATCGGTACCATAGTAGACCTTATTAACCATACATCAATAGCGCTTGATTATAACCAAAAAATGGCCTACGAAAGCTTCCAGATAGCTAAAATGGGAATGTAATTAATTTAACCACCTTATATACAATACAACATGAAAACAAACCAAAAACCCGCCACAATAAAGTTAGTATCAAGGTTCGATAAAGAACTCATGAATATCCTAATGAGTGATCTGAAAACTATCAGGTCTAAAAAAGCGAGGGCATAAGCTATAACTGCTGCCCTGCGTAAAAGATCAGAACGAGGTGAGCGTTGGAAGGTTAATACCTGAGCCAAAGAAAATATCGCCTTCCGTTTTGATCTTTTCTGTTTTATCGAAATTTATCCGGCTTTAGGCTGTAGCGCAAAATACTGTCTATATTAGGGCTCCCAATTTAATTTTTATGGATAACCTTAAGATAGCTACCGCACAGTTTGAGAACAAAAGCGGCGACAAAGCGTACAACCTTTTGGTAATTAAGCAGCTGGCTCAAAAAGCTGCTTTGCAGGGCGCTAATGTGATCGCCTTTCACGAATGCTCTGTTACCGGCTACACTTTTGCCCGCCACCTTGATAAACAGCAAATGCTGGATGTGGCAGAATATATCCCTGATGGCCCGAGCGTAAAGGCGCTTACCCAAATTGCCGCCGAAACCAACATTACCATCCTGGCCGGTCTGTTTGAAAAAGATGCGGAAGACAACTTGTACAAAGCTCACGTTTGTGTTAATGCAAACGGCCTTGTGGCTAAATACCGCAAACTGCATCCCTTTATTAACCCCCATCTCATCCCGGGCGACAGGTATGTGATCTTTGACCTTTTTGGATGGAAGTGCAGTATACTTATCTGTTATGATAATAACATTATAGAAAATGTACGTGCTGTTAAATTAATGGGGGCCGACATCGTATTTATGCCTCATGTTACGATGTGTACACCTTCTACACGCCCTGGCGCAGGCTTTGTAGACCCGCAGCTTTGGCATAACCGCGAAAAAGACCCAACCACGTTACGCCAGGAATTTGACAGCCTTAAAGGCCGTGCGTGGCTAATGAAGTGGCTGCCCGCACGGGCTTATGATAACGCGATATACGCGGTATTCTCAAACCCCATAGGTATGGACGACGACCAGTTAAAGAACGGCTGCAGCATGATACTTGACCCGTTTGGCGATGTAGTGGCCGAGTGCCATACTTTTGATGACGATATAGCCATCGCGACAGCTACCGCCAGCAAGCTAACCGATGCCGGCGGTTACCGGTATATTAAAGCGCGCCGCCCGGATTTATATGGCGATGTGATAGCACAGCCTCATCATTCCGAACAAAAAGTGGTTTGGTTGGATGCAGAAGAGTAAAGGATATTACCTCAATTGATACATGAAATTAGCACAGTTAACCGCCTACCTCGAAAGCCTTGCCCCCCTGGCTTACCAGGAAGATTACGATAATTGCGGCCTTATTGTGGGCCGCCCGGACCAGGAAATATCGCAGGCGCTGGTATCGCTGGATTGTACCGAAGCGGTGGTGGACGAGGCCATAGCTACCGGATGCCAGGTCATCGTATCGCACCATCCCATCGTATTTAAGGGCCTTAAAAAGTTCAACGGTAAAAACTATGTTGAGCGCGTGGTTGAAAAAGCGATTCGCAATAACATCGCTATTTACGCCATCCATACCAACCTGGATAACATTATGGCCGGTGTTAATGCGCGGATCTGCGAAACACTGGGCCTGGTTAACTGCCATATTTTGGCCCCAAAGGGGAATTTGTTAAAAAAACTGGTAACCTATGTGCCGCTTGCACAGGCCGACCAGGTGCGCAACGCGCTTTTCCACGCGGGTGCCGGGCATATTGGCAATTACAGCGAGTGCAGCTTTAATGCCGAAGGAACAGGCACTTTTAAAGGCGACGAAAATAGCGACCCATATGTAGGCGAGCCAGGGGTGCGCCATCATGAAGACGAGTTAAGGATAGAGACCGTTTACCCCGCCAATTTGGAGAGTAAAATTATTATGGCGCTGGTACTGGCGCACCCTTATGAAGAGGTAGCTTATGACCTGTACAGCCTTACCAACCAGCACCAGCAAGTAGGCAGCGGAATGATCGGTGAACTGGAAATACCTGTTGATGAACAGGATTTTTTAGCCGAAATAAAAGCCAAAATGCACACCGAAGTAATACGCCATACCGCATTTACCGGTAAACCAGTTAGGAAGATTGCGGTTTGTGGCGGCTCCGGAGGCTTTTTACTAAAACAAGCCATGGCTGCCGGCGCCGATGTTTTTGTTACCGCCGATTACAAATACCACGAGTTTTTTGACGCCGAAGGAAAAATACTTATTGCCGACATCGGACATTTTGAAAGTGAGCAATTTACGCAGCAACTATTGTATGAAATTATTCAGAATAAATTTGTTAACTTTGCGGTCCGTTTAACAAAAGTGAATACAAACCCCGTCAAATATTTTATTTAATGGAACAAACCGTAGAACAAAAGCTAAAAGCTTTATACGACCTGCAAACCATCCACACCAAAATTGACAAAATACGCCAGGTACGTGGTGAGCTGCCTATGGAAGTTGCTGACCTGGAAGATGATGTTGCCGGTTTGGAAACCCGCATACAAAAGATAAAAAATGAGCTTGACGACCTTGAAGATGAGATCGTAACACGTAAGAATCTTATTAAAGATTCGCAGGCTAATATTAAAAAATACGAAACTCAGCTTAACGAAGTAAAGAATAACCGCGAGTATGACGCTATCTCGAAAGAGATCGAGATACAAGGCTTGGACATACAGGTAAGCGAGAAAAAGATACGTGAATATGGTTTTGAGATAGCTTCAAAAACTCAGATCTACGAAAAAGCGCTTGCTGACCTTGAAGCCCGCCGTGCCGACCTTGAAGCGAAAAAAGCCGAGTTAGGCACCATTACCGCCGAAACTGAGAAAGAAGAAACCGAACTGACCGGACAGGCAGAAAAAGCCACCGGCAACATTGACGAGCGCCTGTTATTTGCTTACAACCGCTTACGCGGTAACGCTAAGAACGGCCTGGCAGTGGTTACCATTCAGCGCGATTCATGCTCTGGTTGCTTTAACCAGATACCACCACAACGCCAATCAGACATTCGCCAGCGTAAAAAGGTAATTGTTTGCGAGCATTGCGGCCGTATATTGGTTGACGAGCAAATGTCTTTGGAAGAAGAGAACGCATAGCACACCTTATTTAAAAGTTCAAGGCTCCTTTTTAGGAGCCTTTTCTGTGTAAGCTCGTTTAAGATGCGGCTATAGATTGCATTATAATATTTTCAAATAAAACTGGCGTGTTGCCGTTAAGAGAATATCTTTACAACTGGAGGATGATGACTAATGGGATTGCCACTGCGAATAACTTTTAATGACAAAGACTATGTTTACCAAATAGTAAACAGCCGCTTGATCAATCAAAATACTACAGAGCTTGAGCTGTTGTTGGATGGCGAAAAGCTGCAATTGGTAAAAGAGAATACCATCTGGATACAAAAAGATGGCGAACAACCGCTCGACCCAAATTTTATACAGGCATTAGGGCGGTCGGTATCGTTACGGCTACGGATGTAAGGATTTTACTTGATTAGCGCGTTAAGGCAGGGCAGGCAACTAATAATCAAATTTGAAACTATAGCCCTCTACAAAAGCTGCCCGGGAGTAGCTTATTTGTATTTTTTGCTCAGCAGATCCGCCTAAAGTTTCCCCACTTTTAAACTCGGCACCGGTCAATAAACTGTAGTGCGCTGCGTTATACAGAAAACTGTAAACATCTTCGAGGCTTTTACCCGAGTTTACTATTTCAAGTTCCGTTTTGTTAAAGGCGCTTAAGCCATATGTGTAACCATTACTTAGCGACTGCGCGCTTCTAAGTCCAAAATATATCCAAAGGTTTAAAGGCAAAGTATCGTCGCTCATAAGGGCTGCACTTTCCAAATACTCTTTTTTAGCGGTAAGTAAAGATTGCCCGCCGTTGTACACTCCAATTGCATCATCTGTAAGTCCGCAGCAAATAAGGTTTGTAAGTAATTTAAAACGGCTTACGGGGCCGGAGTCGCTATCCATTAGAGCGATGATCACGTGTGATCGGTGATCCTTTAAATCGTCGGTTGCGCTTACCCAGTTATACGCGTATTTAGCCGTTCCCTCAATATCTCCGTCAGGAACAGGCGCGTTAATGTGCATTATGCTGACACTATCGTTTCCAATAGTAAACACACCAGCTGTGTTATCGCCGCTTTCGTCTTTTATTTCAAACTTGCTCTTAACGTTTGTTATGAATGTACTGTAAGAAAAAGAGTTTTCGTTACCCAGTAAAATCATCGACATAATAACATTCGATACCGGCTTGGCTTTTGGCTTAAAAAGCCTGGCTAAAAAATTCATTGTCGAAATATAAATAATAACAAATAATTCGCATTATCATCCTTCAAACATATTTGTTTGCCTGCCCGCTTTCGGCGAGAATAATGTAAGGTCATACGGCGGCATCTCCCGTCCTGCCAAAAAGCGGATACAAGCCATACGGTATAATTGATGTATCGAACTGGCCACATGCCCGTCGCCGCTCATGCGGCGGCCAAAATCGCTGTCGTTAAGGCTGCCGCCGTGGCAGGCTTTGATCATGTTAAGCACCTTTTCTGCCCGATCGGGGAACGCTTTGTGCACCCAATCGTTAAATATCTCTGCGATACTGCCATTAAGCCTTACGATGGTAAACCCTGCCGACACAGCTCCACTATCTGCTGCAGCCTTAACAATATCAGGTATCTCGTTGCTGTTAAGCCCGGGGATAATTGGCGCTACCATCACGCGTACAGGAATGCCTTTATCGGTAAGCTTTTGTATCACGGCCAGGCGGCTCATACCCGTTACAGTGCGTGGCTCAAGCTTTTGCCGCAACGATTCGTTAAGCGAGGTGATGGAGATATTAACGTGGGCCAGCCGCATATGCGCCATCTCGCTTAAAATGTCCATATCTCGCAGCACAACGTTATTTTTTGTGATAATGCTGACGGGGTTTCGGTATTTTAAGAACACCTCTAACAGCCGGCGGGTTATTTTCAACTTGCGCTCGATGGGCTGATAGCAATCTGTATTACCTGATAAGACGATGGGAACCGGCTGGTAATTTTTTTTGTTAAAGTATTGCTCCAATAACTCGGGCGCGTTACGCTTTACAATGATCTTGCGCTCAAAATCCAGCCCGGCACTAAAACCATAGTATTCGTGGCTGTTGCGGGCGTAACAATAAATGCAGCCATGCTCGCAACCCTGGTACGGGTTTATGGAGTGCATGTGGCTAAGATCGGGGCTGTTAGATTCACTTACGATCTTCTTTGGGTTCTCCTCAAAAAGCTGCGTCCGGGTGTTTTCGAGCATTTGCTCGTCAAGTCCCTCGTCGTGCTCGCGCACATACTTATTCTTCAGGAACTTGTTATGGGTGTTTACCTGCGCCCCTCTTCCCTTAAAAAATTCGGGATTCTCCTCATGTGCCATAAAGCAAATTTGCTAAAATAATTAGCAAATTACAACTGTACCAGGTTATTTTTAATGGCGTATAAAACGAGGCCTACGCGGCTTTTAATCTGTAGCTTTTCAAAAAGCTGGTCGCGGTAGCCATCAACCGTACGGGCGCTGATGCACATTTTATCGGCAATTTCCTTATAAGTAAGTTCGGTGCCTGCCAGTTTCAGAAATTCCAGTTCGCGGGCGTTCAACTTAATTTCGGCCTCGGGCCTGCTAAAGCTTTTAACAAGGTGGCGGGTAACAAACTCGGGGTAGTATAACTCGCCCTGCGCAACTCTTTTAAGCGCCTGCTCAAATTCATGCGGCTCGGCATCCTTTAAAAGGTAACCTTTCACCCCTATCTTTACCATTGCCAGCACCTTTTCGGCATCCTCGAACATCGACAACACGATAACTGATACATCAGGATAAGTATTGCGCAGCCATTCGGCGGTAGAAAGCCCGTCCATCACGGGCATATTGATGTCAAGCAAAACAATATCAGGCTTAAACTTAGGGGAGATTTTACGCGACAATTCTTCGCCGTTACCAGCCTCAAACATGATCTGGTAGCCGGTAAAACTATTGATCAATGAAACCATACCGCTTCTGAACAGGCGGTGGTCATCAACCAGAACTATCCGGATAGGTTCCGTTAGCATAAAACTGTTGTAATAAGGGGTCAATAGTAATTTTAATACAACAACCCTTACCCGGCGCGCTGTCTATTACGGCAACGGCGCCAACCAAGGCCGCCCTGTTCATCATGTTCCTAAGCCCCGACCCGCCGGAAGCCGGCGCATCAGGCGAAAATCCATGCCCATCATCTGCGATGGTTAAGGTAAATAATTGCCCGGAGTATTCCAAATTGATGGATAAGCGCTTAGCACGGGAATGTTTAAGCACATTATTAAGCGCTTCCTGGAATATTCGGAATAGCACCAGTTCGCGCTGATTGCCTAACGGGTACGCTTCTCCCGTTACCTTTAAATCCACATTAACAAGTTTGCTCTTGCTTATGCGCTCCACTTCAAAGCCAATGGTTTTAACCAACCCTAATTGCGAGATATGCTCAAAGCTTAGGCTTTTGGAAAGGTCGCGCAAATCTGTAATGGCCTGGGCAACCAGTTGCCGGCTCTCGTTTACCATGGTAAGGCTCTCCTCCCGGGTTGCATTAGCGGCCATAGCCAGGTTTAACTTAACAAACGACAGCACCTGGGTGACGTTATCATGCAGTTCGCGACTGATATGGGTGAGAGTTTGTTCCTGGATCTCGTTCTGAGTTTTCAGCAGCTCCTGGCTAAATTGCGATTGCAGCTGCTGCTTTTCGTCGGCATGCTTTTTCTTCCGTTTATTGTAGATGTACACGTAAATAAGCAACGAGGCCGGCGCCATCATGAAAATGATGGAGAGATATATGATCAGTTCTTTCAGCTCGGATACGCCCATCGTTTGCAAATTATCGCATAGCTCCAGCAGCTATACAAAACAAGGTTAAGCACGTTGTAAATATAATACGTTGATATATAGTTTTTTGCGAATGCAGAGTAGAATAAATTGCACGCAGATGCCCCAAAGTAAAAAAACAACGCACCGGCAACCCACCAAAACTCGCCCGAGCGGCTTAGCACAACGTACTCATCGCTTTTTAACAACGTATAAAAATAGAACAAGCTGTAAAACACCACCATTACAGATAGTACCGTGTTGGTAAGATTATTATAAAAGTACCGCGCGTTTACCTCAGGATTGTAAAAGCGGTTGTTTACCGTTTCGTAAATATATACTACACCAACTAAAACGGCCCCTATAACTATTAACGGGGCCTTTTTAGCGGAGTATAACAAATGCCGGAACATGCTTAACAGAAAACTGGCCTGCGCTATCAGCAACAGGTTATATACCCAGGCATTAGGCTGATGAAAAACTTTCTTAATATGTATGCCGGCCATCTCTGCAATTACAGTCAGCAGTAAAAACAGGATAAAGCTTTTCCATACTTTATCCTGCTGTTTAGATAAGTATATAACCGCTATAATAAAGCACACTAGCTCGGCAACGGTGTTTACGGTAAAATAGCGCAGCATCAAATGTTAATTACAGTTGTTAGGGCAAAGTTCGCCGTTGTTTAACGGTGGAGGTACCATGGTATGTTTCTTTTCAAACTCTTCGATCATTGTTTTGCAATCGAAGTAATCCTGATAATAATTTCCTGCTGATCTTGTTGTGGTAAATATGATACAATCCATGTCACTGTCACTCCTTTGGGCATCGATAGGCCGCCTCGCCAGGTACGCCCTAATTCCTGTAGTAGCCGGGTCGCTCAACATAAGTTGTAATGTTGCTAAACTAAACCATTCGGCTCGCGTTCTTATCGCATTTGTATTATATCTACCAACCATTTCTTCAGCTGTGGCTCTTCTTAAAAATTGCGGGTACTTTTCAAAATCACATGCCGGGTCGTCGGCGCAATTGGTAGTGCATTTCGTATATAACGCCGTTCCTCTTATGCTGCCTTTCGGAAAAAATGGAATTGCAAAATCAGTATTGCCCGGCTTATAAAGCTCATCCGCAAAAGGTAAACCATGATCAAAGTAATCGTCATGTGTTTTCTGCGGTGGTGATTTGAAACTTCGTGTGGCGATCAGTACGAGTTGGACCCTTGCTTCCTTAGTAGACTCTCACCCGAAATAGATGCGCAACCCATCTACAGAAGCATCTTTTGACTGTTCCTCAGACAAAACTGCAACAATTTTCTTAAGAAGATCTTTGTTTAAGAAAAAAGTGCCCGCCGGTATAGGAAGTGAAGCGCTGTTATTATAATTTTCGATCAACCTTGTGGCGCTATCTTTGGTTAGCCCATTAAGCGTCATATTGTTATATGCCTTTTTGGAGACGTCATCTCCTGTCCCCTTTTTTAAGGAACTCTCTTTACACGAAGCCATTGCTATAGTGATGCCAGCAATAAAAAATAATTTATTCATTTGTTGGGGTTTAAGTTTTGTCTAAAGTTATTAAGTGTCTGCAAAAGCCCTACCCCGTGTTTTCACGGTATTTACATGCGTCAATCGACGTTAAAAGAGGGGTGTTAATCTGCTTTTTTGAAGATCAGCGTATCCTCAATTTTGATTCGTCGATCAAAAGTAAACACCATGAAAAAATTAATGCTCATATGCCTTGCCACAGCTTTAATAAAAGCTAGTTACAGCCAGGATGTTAAAGCCCAGCCGCTTAATGGCGTTACATTTGGGTTTGGAGCGGGCTACAGTTATACATTCGATGAAACGTACGATTATTCCCTAACAACTGACGGCAACTACAATCTTACGGCACAGGGGTTAAGTAAAGGGGGCTTTGTTATATCAACGGTGATTATGGTAAAGCTTGCCAAACTAACTTATCAACCTGGCGATGCGACCAAAAGCAATCTACGAAAATCTTCAGACAGAAGTAAAAGTGCTGAGTTCTTTGACAGGTTTTCTATAAATCTTGCCTTGAACCTGATAGATGTTAAGCCCGACGTATCGTTTAATAAAAATATTGATGGTGGTTTGGGATTTGGATTTTTCTTTAACGATAACCTGCAATTAGCTGCTTTTTACGACGTATCGAGAATAAGGCAATTGCGTGATTATGTTATGAATAGCTACATGAATAGGCCCATTCCTAACGGTGCCGGAAAAATATATAACGCGTTAGATCCGGCCAACAACGACCTGTTCTATTATAAAACCATAAGTGGTATATCCTTAAAACTTGTTTATTCTATCGGCAACAAAAAACAGTCGTTATAAAGCCCTAACAAAAGAAGCTCTTCAGCAATAGTTGGCTACCCCCTATATTGGGGAATTTAGGGGTGGGAGGATGGATTGGAGGGGTCGATTGATCCCTCCGCCGCCTTCCGAATTATAATTGATCCTGCATCTGCCTGCAACAATTTTTAGCGGCGCATGTTAACTGCACATGCGCCGCTTTTTACAACGCCTCCTTTATAAACCCGTAGTAAAGCTTGCTGACCGCTATTCGTCGAGGCCCGACAAGGGGCGGGTGAACCGGGCGCTTAACGCCTTATACAAAAGCATTACTTCCAACCCCGGCAAAAAGGGCCTGGTTATCCCCTTTGATGCGCAACAAGACAGGTTCATCATCTTATCCGATCAGCATAAAGGGGC
>Ga0190273_10000752_pt1 | contig 11772 bp, 14 predicted proteins | sample Popmic504IS_FD_134513 | JGI IMG/M metagenome (GOLD analysis project Ga0190273, IMG submission 134513) | Populus adjacent soil microbial communities from riparian zone of Shoshone River, Wyoming, USA - 504 IS | ecosystem: Environmental > Terrestrial > Soil > Riparian zone > Trees stand | place...
ACCTCGCCCTGGAACCGCTTCTGGGTCCCGTAGACCACCCAGGTGGTGTCAATTTCTCCGATCTCCAGGTCGAGCCGCAGCTCATCTTCGTGGTCGGCGAGGTGCTCGAGGTGAGTTAGACCCGCGTCGTAGCGTCCTTCCAGCAGCTCGTGGGCGACGATCGGCTTCGACTGGACGTCGATGATCTCCTCCCAGTCGGAGCGGCTGATGTAGCCGGCGGTTGCGGGCACGAGACCGAGGGATCGGGGCCTCTCCACCTCCCGGCGCGTCAGCACGGCGAGCGCCTTGGTCGGGTAAATGAACGTATCCACTACGAAGACCTCGCTCCAGTAGCGCTCGGTGACCTCGTGAACCTTCGGATGAGCGCTGCACTGGACTAGGAAAGCATTGTCCTGGCCGCGCACCTGCTCCAGCCCGTCGAGGAAGTCGCCGATGTACTCGATCTCGTAAGAGGCGATCCCCTGGAACTCCATGTAGCGCCTGACGGCCCGCTCGTGGCAGGTTCCCTCCGGGCCGAGCGTGACCAGCTTGGGAGTTCCCTCGGTGGGGGCCATTGCTATAGAGTAGTTGATCGCTCAAGTCCCGGCCGGGTGACAACCAAGCGGGTTCCTTGACATGGTCCACCCCGTTCTTTAACTTCTAGGGGTAGCGCGCCAGGGACGCGCCGGGACTTTCAAATGGGTACCGGAGGGGACAACGTCAGGGAGGACCGAGCCACCCGAGAGGCTTCGAGCATGCTGCTCGGCTCTTCTAGCGCCATGTGCGCAGTCGTCCCGCGACCATGTGGTCAGCGCGCGGATCGGAACACGATTAGGAGGAATAACGAATGCTCTCTCGGATGCATCAGAAGCTCGGCACGGCCGGTTTGGTCGTGGCGGTCGTGGCGCTCGTCGTCGCGCTGACCGGCGCCGCTTTCGCCGCCGGCGGGCTCACCAAGCAGCAGGAAAAGCAGGTCAAGAAGATCGCCAAGAAGTTCGCCGGCAAGCGCGGTCCGGCGGGTCCAGCGGGTCCAGCGGGTCCGCAGGGCGCGAAGGGTGACCAGGGCGCGAAGGGCGACGCTGGCGCTCGGGGCGAAACCGGCGCCCGGGGTGAAACCGGTGCAACCGGCGAAGCCGGCGTCTGCAGCGTGACGAACCCCGAATGCCAGCTGCCCCCCGGCGGCACCCTGGTCGGGGCCTGGTCGACGACGGGCAACAACCCCCTCAACAACGAAGTCGTCAACTCGAATGTCGTGATCTCCTTCAATCTACGGGTTTCCCCCGCGCCGATCGCGCTGACGGAAGCCTTCTATGGAGCAGGTGCTGACGAATGGCTGCCGATCGAACTGGTCGACGGCGACAAGAACTTCTTCGGCCCGGCTGCTCCCGGAGAACCGGCAAACCAGGTCGCCTTCGAAGAAGTCTGCCCCGGAAGTGCCGAGGATCCGCAGGCGGAACCCGGCTACCTCTGCATCTACAACGGCGATTTCGAAGGGTCGGGATACTCGCAGGGACCGTTCAACGGCGAAAACAAATCTAGGATCGAAGCCGCGAACGAATACGGCATCGTCGTCCCCTGGCTGACCGGAGGCGAAGACGCCGCTCGCGGTAGCTGGGCGGTGACCGCTGAATAGCAGCGTCTAGAAACGGCACCTCACTCCAGGTGTCTCGAGAGGGCCTCGCTACGGCGAGGCCCTCTTTTTTTGTGGCCGGCTCTCTCGAACACGAGGAAACCTGATCGTTTAAGCTCCCCTGATCAACCATCAATGGAGGGATGTGGAGCACGTGTCTAAGGGAGTGTGGGGATCGATTGCAGCATTGCTGGCCGTCGCGGCCATCGTTGCCGCGGGGTGCGGAGGCGGTGAAAGCGAGGAGACGCTGACCAAGGCCGAATTCACCAAGCAGGCCAACGCCATCTGCAAAAAGACGGCGGAACAGAGAGGCAAAGTCATCGCAGAACTCGCCCAGCAGATGGATCCGAAGGGAAATGTGGAAAAGCAGCAGGAGAAGCTGGTGCAAGAGGCCCTGCCCACTTACGAGTCCGCTACCCAGCAGATCGACGAACTTGGCGCCCCCGAGGGCGACGAGGAAAAAGTGGAGGACATCGTCGAAGCGATGGAAGGGGCCGTCGCGAAGGCCGAAGCGGATCCCAAGGCCGCCTTGGTGAACAGTGCCGCCTTCGAGGACGCGAACGACCTACTGAAGAGCTACGGCCTCAAAGAATGCCTCGCCTGACGAAGCGGTCCGCTTACTCTTCGTAGGCTGCCGGCCCCTAGAGGCCGGCTGGATGACGCGCTGTGAAGCGCCGCGGGTCCACCCACCCGCGGTGCCAGCGCGGCCCGGGGATGCCAGACGGGTTGCCGCGGGTGTCGAAGCGGATACCGGCGACGACCATGTAGACGTGCTCGCGGTTGGCGTAGACCGTGATCCAGCGGCCGGGACCATCCTCGCCCCAGTTCGAGAGCTGCCCCGAGACCATCGTCACTCCCAGCAGCCCGGCGCCGTGCAGCGCGTAGCTGACGGCCCCTGAGCAGTCGTAGCCCTTGCTGGACCAACCGCGGTGGCCGCCGCCCCAGACATACGGCCGATGGCGGATCTCGTTGGCGGCCCGGATCACCTGCTTCACCGCCGCGGGGGCACCGGCCGGCGGGATAGCTGCGCCGCTGACCACACTGGCACCACAGTTCGCCGCGGTTCTCTGCGCCCCTCCGGCAACCGGAATGCAGCCTCCGCCCCAAGGGATGTCGGCGGCAGAGCAGCTAGGCCAGGAGAGGGCTCCCAGGGCAAAGAGAAGGGCGGCCAGATGGCCGCCCTTCTTCAATCCCGCGTGTCTCAAGGAGTGCCCTTGGACGGTATGCCTACCTACTTGCCCTTGCAGGTCCGGACGATGCCGGCCGAGGCCTTGGTTCCATCGTCGAAGATGGAGGTGGCGTGAGCCTGGAGCTTGCCGTCCGGGCATTTCGCCATCAGGACGCCCTTTTTGTTGATCGTCAGGTTGAAGTCCAGCACCGAGCCGGCGCCGTTGGCGATCTTCGGGATCGTCGCGACCGATTTGAGGCCGTAGCGGCCGTTGTGGACTTTCTTGATTTTCACGGTCGTGACGATCGCCCCGGTCACCGGCGCCGAGAAGTAGGCGTGGATGTAGAGGGTCGTCTTGCCGCCCGAGGTGCCGCCGTTGAGGACCAGCAGCTTCGAGTTGACCTTGACCGGGTTCTGTTCCGGGAACTGGACCTCGACGTTGGTCACGCCGGTGCCGATGATCGACTTGCCACAGGCTTTTTCAGCCGCCTTGGTGTCGCGAGCCTGCAGCTGACCGGACTTGCAGACCGGGATGCCCTTGGTGTTGATGGTGCCGTTCTTGTCGGTTTCGATGACGGCTTCCTTCAGCGCCGGCGGGTGGGTCCCGTCGAGGGTCTGGATTTTGCCCGAGGCCTGAAGGCTGATCGGAGCCAGCTTCTTCTTCGGCAGCGTGGTCGGACTGAATCCGCCGTTGAAGGTGAATTTGAGGTTTCCTTGCTGAACGGTGACCGGCGTGTTGGCGCCGGTGGCAACGCCCACCAAGCTGACGGCAATCAGGGCCCCGAGGGCCATCGTCAACATCAGGTACTTACGCATATCCCTTGTGTCTCTCCTTTGCGGCCTGCCCGTCCCAGGGCCGATGCCGTCGGAAGCTTGCTTGCAACTTCTCTCCAGCGGGTGAAACTACCACCCGGGCGTCCTTCGTAAACCCGCCGGTCCACCAAAAGGAGCGGTTTCGGCCCTCAGGATTGCTGCATCGAGAGGCGAACCCGCTCGCGTTGCGCGGTGGCTCCTTCGGCGCCGAGATAGGGCAGGGAGATCCAGAACACCAGATCTGGGAGCCGGCTCGGCAGCCGCGAGACGGCGCCATGGAGGATCTCGCTGTAGAGGAGCTCGTTGACGCCGCCGGCGACGGCAATGGAGGTGATCCCCGGGAGCTCGATGGACGTCTCGGAGCGCCCCGACTCGAGAAAGCCGGTGAACTGGCGCAGCGCGGCGTCTCGCCTGGTCAGAGCCTTGGGGCCCGCCGCGAGAACCTCGACGATCGCGAACCGCGCCTCGTCAGGATGCTTCGAGAGGTGAGCGAGAAGAGCCCCGAGAGCGGCGGTGACCCGCTCGGCCCACGGGGACCCCGAGGTCAACTCGAAAGCCTCGGTGGCCTCTCCCAGCAGATTCCCGAGCAGCACGTCGTAGGCGGCGAGGAAGCAGTCCTCCTTGCTGTCGAAGAGTTCGTAGAACGTCTTGCGCGACACGCCGGCAACGCCGATCACATCCACCACCCGCGTCTCCGGGTAGCCGCGCTCGGACACGACCTCGATCATCGCCTGGTGGATGCGGCTGCGCTGGGACTCAGTCACCGCCTCCCTCGGCAAGCCGTGCCTTCCCCGGGGCAGCCGCTCGTTCAACCTGGCAGAGCGTCTACTGGAAGCCACTCACAGACTGTAGAGGAGCGCATGATCGATTGACGAAATTTGCGTAAACTCCCCTCGATGGGAGGGATGGTGAAGTTCTTCGGGGTCGCGCTGGTCCTGCTGGTCGTGGTGGCTTCAGGTTGCGGCAGCGATGACTCGAGCACCGTCGGCGAAAGCAACGGCAAGCAGCGCCTGTATCCCTGGCTGAAGGGGCCGACGCGCGAGTTCCTGGTCTCGGTCAACGGAGATAACGTGATCCAGATGTTCGGGGAGGAGGGGACGCTGCGGGAACGTGATCAAGCGACCGCCGTGATCGCCGCCTGGCTGCGGGCGCGGGCGGCGAAAGACTGGCGCAAGGACTGCTCCTACCTTTCGCGCGCCTACGTCAAGTTGATCGCCGAAGACGCCCACAGTGTGACCGACGGTGAGGTCAAGGAGACCTGCCCCGCGGCACTGGCCTTCTTCAAGGGAAATGCCTCGGGGAGCTTCGTCAACACCCTGAGCGGGTCAATCGACAGCCTCCGGGTGGGAGAAGGAGAAGGGGTCGGTGGGAATCAGATGAAACTGGGCTTTGCCCAGTACCACGGCAACGACGGCAAAGACTGGGTGGTCCCGCTGGAATGGGAAGAAGGCGAGTGGAAGGTCGGCAAAGCCACGCCGATCAACCGGCTGCGCTAGCTCGGCCGGTCGAGTCCTCCAGCCAGATCACCTGCTCGCGGTCCGGCCCGACCCCGACCAGCCGCACCGGCACCCCGACGAACTCGGCGATGAAGCCGAGGTAGTCGCGCGCCTCCTGCGGCAGGTCGTCGGCGCTGCGGCAGGCGGTGAGGTCGAGGTCGAAGCCCGGCAGCTCCTCGTACTCGGCGGTGGCCGAGTGGAGGATCGACTGGTGGTAGGGGAAGGTGTCGAGCTCGGCGCCTTCTTTGGAGCGGTAGCGAACGGCCACCCGCAGGGGGCCGATGCCGCTGAGGACGTCGAGCTTGGTGATCGCCAGCGCGTCCATGCGATTGAGGCGGACGGCGTAGCGGAGCGCCACCAGGTCCAGCCAGCCACAGCGGCGGCGGCGGCCGGTGGTGGTGCCGAACTCGTGGCCGCGCTGCAGCATCTGCTCGCCGACCTCGTCGAACAGCTCGGTCGGGAAGGGGCCTGCGCCGACGCGGGTGGCGTAGGCCTTGGCGATCCCCCAGACCTCGTCGATGTCCTTCGGCCCGACGCCGGCGCCGACCGTTGCCGCGCCGGCGATCGGATTGGACGAGGTGACGAACGGATAGGTGCCGTGGTCGAGGTCCAGCAGGGTCGCCTGCGCGCCCTCGAAGATCACCGTCTCGCCGCCGTCGAGGGCATCCCAGCAGAGCCGCGCGGTGTCGGCGATGTGGGGCTCGAGCCGGTGGCCGTAGTTGACGTGTTCCTCGACCATCGTGTGCAGGTCGAGCCGCGGGTCGGGCTCCGGCGCGCCGGCGTCCCCCGGCTTCGCCTCCTCGCCCGCCTCCTTCAAGCGTTTGCGCCGCTGCACCGAGAGTTCGCGCAGCGCCTGCTGCTTTGGCTCGAGCGCGGCCCGGATCTTCGTCCGCAGGATCTTCTCGTCGAGCAGGTCTTGGACGCGGATCCCCAGCCGTAGCGCCTTGTCGGCGTAGCAGGGGCCGATCCCGCGCCGGGTCGTGCCGATCGAGAGCTTCCCCAGCTTCGTCTCACCGGCCGTGTCGAGCAGCACGTGGTAGGGCATGATCAGGTGCGCGTTGGCGGAGATCCGCAGGTTGGCGACGCTGATCCCGGCGCGTTTGAGGTTGTCGATCTCCCCCAGCAGCACACGCGGGTCGACGACGACGCCGTTGCCGATCACGCAGGTCTTTTCTTCGTGGAGGATCCCGGAGGGGATCAGGTGGAACTTGAACTCCTCGCCGCCGCGGACGATCGTGTGGCCGGCGTTGTTGCCGCCCTGGAAGCGGACGATGGTCGATGCCCGCTCGGCGAGCAGGTCGACGACCTTGCCCTTGCCCTCGTCGCCCCACTGGGCTCCGACTATGACCACGCCCGGCATGCGCGGGGCATTGTGACGCGGTTGGAGGTCGGGTTGCGGTGAGCCCGCCGCTAGGCGACGCTGCGGATGCTGCCGTAGCGGCGGTCCTCGCCGCGAACCTCGACCTCGTCGCAGATCTGGGTCAGCCGCGAGACGGTGCGGGAGCCGATCTGCTCCTCGAGCTCCGGGTGGGGGAGGTTGGTCGTGATCAGGATCGAGCGCTGCGCCTCGTAGCGCTCGTTGACCAGCGCGTAGAGCTGCTCCAGCACCCAGTCGCTTCGTTTCTCGGCGCCGAGATCGTCGATGTGGAGCAGGTCGACCGAGGTCAGCCGCTCGAAGAAGGAGAGATAGGAGTCGCCGCCGGGTTCGGAGTCGTAGGTGCGGCGGATTCGCGCCAACAGTTTCGGTAGCGAGTAGATGGCAACGGTCTTGCCGGCTTCCAGCGCGGCCTTGGAGATCAGCATCGCGAGCGTGGTCTTGCCGGTTCCGGTGTCGCCGAAGAGCCAGAGCCCGCGGCCCTCCTGCAGGCGCGCGTCGAGCTCGTCGACGAAGGCCTTTACTTCGTTGACCGCGATCTTCGTCTGCAGGTCCCGCACCATGTCGGAGACCGGGGGCCGATCGAAGGAAACCCCCCGATACCGGGGCGGGATCACCGAGGAGATGCCACGGCTGCGGCCCTTGTTCATTCGCTCGGCGCGGCACTCGCAGGTACGGGCGACGTCTTCGGGTCCGAGGATCCAGCCGGAGCCGTCGCAGACGCCGAGCGGGCAGGCCTGTTCGCGGAAAGGCTCGGAGCGGGCGATCGCCGGCATCAGAAATCAGGCCCCGCGGCGGCCGCGGCGTCGAAGGGCGGTTCTTCGCCGGCCGGCTGCTCGATCGGCGGTTCCTGATGGGCGTGGTCGGCGAATTTCGGGAAGCGGTCGAGGAAGACCAGTTGCCTGGTCCCGATCGGGCCGTTCCTGTGCTTGGCGATGATCACGTCCGCGAGGCCGTCCGGCTCCTCGTCGGGATCGCGGTAGTAGTCCTGCCGGTAGAGGAAGGCGACGACGTCGGCGTCCTGCTCGATCTGCCCGGACTCGCGCAGGTCGGAGAGCTGCGGTTTCGGCGGCGTCCGCTGCTCGGGCGCCCGCGAGAGCTGGGAGATCGCGATCACCGGCACCTCCAGCTCGCGGGCGAGGATCTTCAGCCCGCGGCTGATCTGGCCCACCTGCTCGACCCGGTTGGCGCGGTGGTCGTCGGAGCGCATCAGCTGCATGTAGTCGAGGATGATCAAGCCAAGGCCGCCGCGCTCCTGTTCCTGGGCGTGCAGCCGCCGCGCCTTCGCCCGCAGGTCGAGGATCCCCAGGTCGGAGGAATCGTCGAACCAGAGCGGCGCCTCCGCGAGCTCGTTGCAGGCTCGGATCACCTTCGAGAAGTCCTTTTTGACCTGCCCCTTGCGCAGCTTGTCGCCGGAGATTCGCGCCCGGCAGGCGATGAAGCGCTGAGCAAGCTCGACCTCGGACATCTCGAGCGAGAAGAAGGCGACCGCTTGTCCCTGCTTGACCGCGACGTTTTCGGCGATGTTGGCGACGAAGGCGCTCTTGCCCATCGCCGGGCGGGCGGCGACGATGATCAGGTTGCCGGGCTGGAAGCCGCCGGTGACGGCGTCGATGTCGCGGAAGCCGGACGGGGTGCCGGTCATTTCGATCTCGCCGGTGGAGAGCTTCTCTAGCCGGTCGACCTCGTCGTGGAGGATGTCCCCGAGGACGCGGAAGTCGCTGGCCTGCTCTTTGTGGGCGACTTCGAAGAGCAGCTTCTCCGCCCGCTCAGAGAGCTCACGTGGTTCGCCGTCGCGCTCGTTGACCCAGCCCTGGATCTCCTGTCCGGCTCCGAGCAGCCGCCGCAGCAGCGAGTTCTGCTGGACGATCTCGGCGTAGTGCTTGGCGTTGGCGGCGGCTGGGACCTTTGCCGCCAGCTCGGAGACGTAGTGCCTGCCGCCTGCATCGTCGATCTTGTTGCGCTGGGTCAGCGCCTCGCTGACGCTGAGCTCGTCGACCGGTTTCGCGGCCGCATAGAGGTCGTGGACGACCCCGAAGATCTCGCGGTGCTTGTCGAGGTAGAAGTCGGCCGCGTTCAGCTTCACCTCGTCGATCACGCGGGTCAGCGTCGACTCGGCGACCAGCATCGCGCCCAGCACCGACTCCTCGGCCTCGATGTTCTGGGGCGGAACGTGGCTCGTCGGTGGCTGCGGCATCGGTCTCTTAGTAAAGGCGCCCCGGCGGCGGATTCAGGGGGGAAACGGGGTGCTCGTCAAGCAAACCAGAGGGCCGGCACACTCTCTTGTGCCTTCCGTGCAAAACCCGTAGAAAGTCGTTGACGCTTCCGCGCGCTTTCGCCTGATTTACGCGGCAGTTCCGAAGGAGAGCTGGTGGGGGTGCGCCGGCGGTATCAAGCCCTCCTGCTCCTGCCGCTGCTCGCCGCGGCGCAGCATGCGCAAGGTGAGGATGGCGATGCTGAGGATCGCGGTCGCGCCCAGGCTCAATTGGACGCTGAGCAGGCCTTCGCGTGACCAGTAGACGTCGCGCAGGTCGAGCAGGAGCGCGGCCTCGTCGAAGGTGAGGCCGATACCCGCGCCCATCGGGATCGCCAGGCGCTGCTCGACCGCATCGTCATCCGTCAGCAGCGCCGCGGTGCCGGAGCTGAAGGCGAGCAGGATGCCCGGCACGAAGTGGTGGATATGGCGACCGCCGATGTGAACGTTGCGCAAGGGGCCATGGCCGTCGCGAATCGCCCACGTCGATATGCGGACGAGGGCGAAGGAGCCGAGAAAGCCGGCGAGCAGGTTGAAGAGGACGGTTTCGCTGCGCGGGGCCTCGGTGTAGCCGCGGACGGCGACGCCGACCGTGTCTGCGGCCGCGGCGGGCGCCGATTCGATCAAGGCTTCGGGATCGAGGACCGCTTCGTGGTCGTGAGCCTCAGAGGCGCGGCGCGCCAGCATGCGGCTGAACTGGCCGGCGACGACGGCGCCGGCGGCACCGAGGGCGACCGCGGCCAGGCCGACCGTCGCTCGCTCAGAGCCGACCCAGCCGGACCTGCGACGACGGAAGGGGACTACTTCTCCTCGCTGATGATCGTCTTCACGGCGGCAGTGGTGCCGTCGGAAAGGTGAATCTCGACCATGAAGGTGCCGAGTTCGCGCAGCGGCTGCTCGAGCTGGACCTGTTTTTTGTCGATCCGCAGGTCGCGCGCCTCGCGCAGAGCGTCGACGATCTCCTTCGGACCGACCGAGCCGAACAGCTTGCCGTCCTCGCCCGCCCGCTGGTGAATCGTGAGGACGGTTTTGCCGAGAAGGCCGGCAGCTTCGGTTTCGCGTTCGCGGCGCTGCTCGGCCGCGCGCTCGGCTGCCTCCATCCGGCGTTTGGCTTCCTCGAGGGCGCCGGCGGTGGCCGGCTGGGCCAGCTTGCGCGGGACCAGGTAATTGCGCAGGTAACCGGGGGCGACGTCGACGACGTGGCCGCGCTCGCCGAGGGACTCGACGTCCTGAAGCAGGATCGCCTGTGCCATCAGCGCTCTCCGACGTAGGGAAGCAGGGCGATTTCGCGCGCCCGCTTCACCGCCACCGAGAGCTGACGCTGGTGGCGGCGGGAAAGGCCGGTGACCCGGCGGCCGCGCGTCTTCCCCTTGTCTGAAAGGAAGCGCCGCAGCAGGTTGAGGTCCTTGTAATCGACGACCTCGGAGTTGACCCGCGTGTATTTGCGCGGACGCGCACGATCGGCGCCGCGCCTACCGCCGCGCCGCGCGCCGCCCGTCCGTGATGAAGACTCAGATGCTCGTGCCATCGGCCGCGCATGGTACAGAGCGCCGCCCAGCGACGCTCTGTGAGGCCTGTCTGTAGAGGTCCCTTAGAAGGGGATGTCGTCTTCGTTGTTGCCGCCGCCGCCGGCGGGAGCCGCTTCGAAGTCGCCCATATCCGCCGGGACGTCGCTCTGGGGCGGGGCGAAGCCACCGCCGCCACCGCCGTTGCCACCGCCGCCGGAACCGTCGCGGGAACCGAGGAACTGGACGGTGTTGGCGATGATCTCGACGCTCTGTCGTTTGTTGCCGCCCTGGTCCTCCCACTCACGCCAGTCGAGCCGGCCTTCGACCGCCACCGGGCGGCCTTTCGAGAGGTAGTTGGCGCAGTTCTCGCCCTGCGCCCCCCAGACGGTGACGTCGAAGTAGTTGGGCTTGTCGACCCAGTTGCCGCTCTGGTCTTTGCGACGGCTGTTGACCGCGACCCGAAGCTTGCATACGGCGGTTCCACTGCCGAGATGACGCAGCTCCGGATCCCGGGTCAGGTTCCCGGTGATGACCACCACGTTCACATTCGAAGCTGCCAAATCCCTCACTCCTTGCGCATTCGCTTGTCTGGACTCCAGTCTAAGGAGATGGGCGGCGCGACTCTCCCCCCTGCTGAGGGGCTTTCCCGCAAACAGGGCGACCCGCGAGGCCGCTTACTCGTCGGAGTCGTCGAAGGAGTCGCCGCGATCCTCGCGGGCTCCCTGGGCACTGCGCTCGCGCGGGCCGGGGGCGGCCGTGGCGGCGGGCGGGACGATCACCGGGGCGTCGGGATCGACTTTGAAGATGCGGAAGCGGAGGACGCCGTCAGCGATCTTCAGGTTGTGGTCGAGCGAATCGAGCAGCTCGCTCTGAGCCTCGAACCGCATCCAGCGGTAGTCCGCCTCGGTGCGGCGATTGATTTCGTAGGCCATCTTCCGCAGGCCCCAGGAATTCTCGTGCTTGAGGCTGCCCGAGCCCTCGATCTGCCCACGGGCCTCTTGCGCCAACGCGTCGCGGGCGGGGGCGTCCAGCTGGGGGTCCAGCATCAGGACGAGCTCGTATTCACGGGGAGCGGCCAAAACGGCGAAGGACTATAGCGGCGAGCTGCCGCCGAGGACGCCCGCTCCGCACCGCAATCAACTGTCTAGTCTCTGAGAGGTGAGCTCGTCACCGCTGATCATCGTCTCCAACCGGGGGCCGCTTCAGTTCGATCGCGACGAGAACGGCGAGCGGACGGTGCGCCGTGGCGGCGGCGGTCTGGTCACCGCCCTCTCGGGGCTGGTGTCCCACCGCGACGCGCTCTGGATCGCCTCGGCGATGACCGACGAGGACGTCGCCGTCTCCAGCGAGGCGGGTGGGCCGGTCGAGCAGGAGCTGGACGGGGTCGACTACCGCGTCCGCCTGGTCGGCAGCGATCCCACCGCCTACGACCGCTTCTACAACGTCATCGCCAACCCGATCCTCTGGTTCATCCAGCACTACCTCTGGGACATCTCCAACGCCCCGGACATCCGCCAGCAGGAGCTCGACGCCTGGGACCACGGCTACC
>Ga0190273_10000753_pt1 | contig 11771 bp, 7 predicted proteins | sample Popmic504IS_FD_134513 | JGI IMG/M metagenome (GOLD analysis project Ga0190273, IMG submission 134513) | Populus adjacent soil microbial communities from riparian zone of Shoshone River, Wyoming, USA - 504 IS | ecosystem: Environmental > Terrestrial > Soil > Riparian zone > Trees stand | place...
CAGGGCGAGCTCGCCGGCCTGCTGGCCATTCGCGCCTACCACCTCGCCAACGGCGAGGCGGCGCGCGACATCTGCCTGATCCCGGCGTCGGCGCACGGCACCAACGCGGCCTCGGCGGTGATGGCGGGCATGCGGGTCGTCGTGGTGAAGGCGGCGACCGACGGCCGGGTCGACATGGACGACCTGCGGGCGCAGTGCGAGGAGCACTCCGACGACCTCGCGGCGATCATGGTGACCTACCCCTCGACCCACGGCGCGTACGAGGACGGCATCAGCGAGCTGTGCAGCATCGTGCACGACCACGGCGGTCAGGTGTACGTCGACGGGGCGAACCTCAACGCGCTGCTCGGGCACGCCAAGCCGGGTGAGTTCGGTGGCGACGTGTCACACCTCAACCTGCACAAGACGTTCTGCATCCCGCACGGCGGCGGCGGCCCCGGGGTGGGTCCGGTCGGCGTCCGTGCGCACCTCGCGCCGTACCTCCCCTCGCACCCGGGCCACCCCGACCCTGGTCGGCGCGAGGGCATCGGACCGGTCAGCTCGGCGCCGTACGGCTCGGCGGGGATCCTGCCCATCTCGTGGGCCTACGTGCGGATGATGGGCGGTGCCGGTCTCACCGACGCCACAGCCGTGGCCGTGCTGTCCGCCAACTACATCGCGAAACGTCTCGGTGAGCATTTTCCCGTGCTCTACAAGGGACATGGCGACCTCGTCGCGCACGAGTGCATCCTCGACCTGCGCGACCTGACCAAGCGCAGCGGCGTCACCGTCGACGACGTGGCCAAGCGGCTGGTGGACTACGGCTTCCACGCTCCGACGATGAGCTTCCCGGTCGCCGGCACCCTCATGGTCGAGCCGACCGAGTCCGAGGACCTCAAGGAGATCGACCGCTTCTGCACGGCGATGATCGCGATCCGTGCCGAGATCGACCAGGTGCTGGCGGGGGAGTGGACGGTGGAGGCGTCGCCGCTGCGGTCGGCTCCGCACACCTCGCGCTCACTGATCGGGGAGTGGGAGCGCGCGTACTCCCGGGAGGTCGCGGTGTTCCCGGCCGGCTGGGACCCCGACAAGTACTGGCCGCCGGTGGCTCGCGTCGACCAGGCGTACGGCGACCGCAACCTCGTGTGCGCGTGCCCGCCGCCCGAGGCCTTCACGACGTCCGAGTGATGGGCGTCCTCCCGTCGACGGCCCGGCGGCTCGACGTCCTGCTGGCACGAGAGCAGGCCTCCGGGCGACTGCCGTCGGTCGTCGCGGGCGTGGTGCGGGACGGCTCGCTCGAGTGGACCGGCTCGGTCGGCGTGCTCGACGACCTGTCTCCCGGGCCGGACCTGCAGTACCGCATCGGCTCGATCACGAAGACGATGACCGCCGTGCTGGTCCTGCAGCTGCGCGACGAGGGGGTCCTCGACCTCAACGACCCGCTGGCCGTGCACCTGCCCGGCATCGCGTACGGCGACCGGAGCCTGCGCGACCTGCTCGCGCACGCGTCCGGGATGCACTCCGAGCCGGCGGGGTCCTGGTGGGAGCGCAGTCCCGGGATGTCCTTCGGTGCGCTGGCGGCCGCGCTGCCGGAGTCGTCGGCCTTTCCGCCCGGCGCCACGTTCCACTACACCAACGTCGCCTACGCGCTGCTCGGCGAGGTGGTCGCGCGCCACCGCAACGGCTCGTGGTGGGACCAGGTGGTCGCTCGGATCCTAACGCCGCTGGAGATGAGGCGCACCTCCTACCTGCCGGAGCCGCCGCACGCCACCGGCTGGAGCGTGCACCACTTCGCGAACACGCTGACGCCCGAGCCCGCCTTCGACGCGGTGGCGATGGCCCCTGCGGGACAGGTGTGGAGCACCGTGTCGGACCTGGCACGGTACGCCGCCTTCCTCCTCGAGGGGCACGACTCCGTCCTGTCGCAAGCCAGCGTGGAGGAGATGGCCATCCCACAGTCGGCGTCCCGCGTCGGCGCGCTGGCCGTCGCTCACGGTCTCGGCTTCCAGCTGCAGCACGGCGGGTCGGGGATGCTCTACGGCCACACCGGTTCGATGCCGGGATTCCTCGCCGGGCTGTTCGTCGACCCCGCCCGTCGTACCGGTGCGGTGGTGCTGGCCAACGCCACCACCGGCCTGCGCTGCGCACCGCTGTCGGTCGAGCTGCTCGAGGCGCTCGAGAAGTCCGAGGGCACGATCCCACGGCCGTGGACGCCGACGCGGGACGTGCCGGTGGCGGTGCAGGAGATCCTCGGGCTCTGGCACTGGGGCAACACCGCGTACACCTTCTCCTGGAACGGCGACGAGGTGGTGGTGACCGGGCTGGGCCGGGGCGGACGGATGCACCAGTTCGCGCTGCGCGACGGTGTGTTCGTCGGGACTCTCGGCTATCACCACGGCGAGCGGCTGGACGTCGTGCGCCGCGACGACGGCGGCATCAGCCACCTGGTCTGCGAGACGTTCGTCTACACCCGGACGCCGTACGACGAGGACGCCCCGATCCCCGGAGGGTGACCCGGCGCGTCACTCCGCTCCGGGCGATGCTCGCGGGGGCATGACCGCCAGCGGGAGGACCGCGACGGCGAGAGCGGCCACCACGAGGAACGCCGTGGAGAAGGAGGTCTCCTGCGCCGTCACCCCGACCACCACCGACCCGAGCCCCGTGCCGGCGTCGAACCCGACGTTCCACACGGCGCTCGCCAGGTTGTGGTGGCGCCGGGACACCACGGAGAAGGCGGCCACCAGCGTCAGGTTCTGCAGGGATCCGTAGGCCAGGCCCAGCACGACCAGGCCCGCGAGGAGCAGTCCGGCATCGGTGTCGTCGGGGTCGAGCACCGACCACGCGAGCAGGCCCGCACCGACGACGGTGACCAGCGTGAGTGGCCAGAGGAAGCGCTGGACGCCGTACCGGTCCGCCAGCCGTCCGACTCGCCACCTGCCGAGCGCGCTGACCAGGCCCATCACGAACAGCCCGGCCGCGGCCAGCAGCTCGTCGTGCGCCATCTGCGGCACGAAGGTGAGGGCCGCTCCACCGGCGACCGTGACCGACGTCAGCAGCGCCGTGGGGCGCAGCAGCCTCAGATACGCCGCGCCTTGCGGGTCCTCCGTCCGCACGGTGGCGTCGCCGGTGCGGTGCACCAGCTCCGGGAAGCCGCCGTGCAGCTCCTCGGCCAGCCGCAGCGCCGCTGGGATGCCGCACAGCGGCAGGGCACTGAGCAGGAAGACCACCCAGAAGCCGACGTGGTCGGCGACCCACGGGCCGGCGGGCAGCAGCACGAGGTTCGGCAGCGCGACCGCGAGGCCGTAGACGCCGATCGCCTCCCCACGCCGTGCCGTGCCGACCAGGGCGGCCGCCGCCGCGCTGCCGGTGACCGTGAGCACGCCGAACCCGACCCCCCGCAAGGCCGACAGCGCCAGGACCGGTCCGAGCGCGTCGCTGACCACGTACAGGGCTGCCGGCACGCCGAGCAGGACCATCCCCGCGGTCAGCACCAGGCCCCAGCCGAACCGGCGCAGGGCCCCGGGGACGAGCAGCTGCGTGAGCACGGTGGACAGGAGGAGCACGCCGTTGACGAGCCCTGCACCGCCGGTGCCTGCGCCCCCGTGCACCGCCCACAGCGGCGCGACCGGCAGCAGCACGGCGTACCCCGAGAACCCGGCGACGGTCATCACGACCAGTGGCCGCATGCCCGGCAGCCGCCACAGCGAGCTCCTCACCTGGGCCGACTCATGGCCCGGGTCGCTGGGCCACCATGGTGAGCCATCGCTCCAGCTGGACGGGACGGCGCACTCGGAGCACGACCGGGCCCTGCGGATCCGCGGCCCACTGACGCAGCCGCTCCCGCCTGTTCCGGAACGTTCGGAAGTGCCACCGCACGATCGAGTCGGCTCCCAGTGTCGAGCGCCAGGTCTCCCGGTTGCCGTTGCAGACCGGTTGACGGGCGACGATGCGCACGAGCGTACGTCGGAGCAGTCGCTGCAGTGAGAACCACCTGGGGTAGTCCAGGCCGACGACGAGCTCGGTGCGGGGCAGCACGACGTCGAGCCACGTGGAGTAGGCACTGTCGAGCACCCACCTGTCCCGGGCCACCACCGAGCCGAAGAGGTCGCGCTGGGTGTGCGCGGGCACCATCTGCCAGTCCGGCAGCCAGGTCAGCTCGTCGACCTCGACGAGTGGAAGTCCGGTGAGCCCGGCGATGCGGGCGGCGACGGTGCTCTTGCCGCTGCCGGTGACGCCGTACACGAGGATGCGATCGACGTCCGCCAGGGTGCGGAGGTCGGTTGCGGTGGCCACCGCGCCACCCTAGTCACGCCGAGGCGTCCCGTTCTGCGCTCGGATGCACGCTGAGGCGTCGCATCCTGCGTCCTGGGTGGTCGGCTTCGCCGACAGCTTCCGCAGAACCGGACGTCTCGGCGCAGTTCGGAGCGCAGGACCGGACGCCTCGGCGGGGGTCAGTTGGCCTGGGAGACGGTGGACATGTTGAAGTCCGGCACCCGGAGCGCCGGGGTGGCGGTCCGGGGGAAGTAGTCGCCCCACTCGCGCGAGAAGCTCGGCGTGGTCGCGGACGCCTGGGAGAAGCGGCGCATCAGGTCGACCGGGCTCTCGTTGAACCGGTAGTTCGTGACCGCACCGGTGACCTCGCCGTCCTCGACGAGGTAGACGCCGTCCCGGGTGAGTCCGGTCAGCAGCAGCGACTGCGGGTCGACCTCGCGGATGTACCACAGGCAGGTGACCAGCAGTCCTCGCTCGACACCCGCGACGAGGTCCTGGGTGCTGCCCGACGCCCCGTCCACCTCGACGATCAGGTTGTCGACGTAGGGCGTCACCGGCTGTCCGGTGAGTCCGGCGGTGAACCGGTTCTGCAGGAGCGCCGTGAGCGTGCCGTCCCTCACCCAGTGCGTCCGGGACAACGGCAGCCCGTTGTCGAAGACGCTCTCGATCTCGCTGCTCGTCGCCGTGCTGACGAAGGGCAGGGCCCGCAACCGGTCGTGCGCCGGGTCGGAGTAGACCTGCAGCGGGTGGTCGGAGAGCCGGTCGCCGATCCGGGTGCCGCCCCCGCGCCGCGAGAAGACGCTCTGGCCGTCGTGGGCCTGCCGCGCCGACGCCGACCAGTAGGCGTAGATCATCAGGTCGGCCACGGCGGTCGGCGGCAGCACCGTGTCGTAGCGACCCGCGGGCAGGTCCACCCGCCGCGACGCCCACCCGAGCCGTCGTACCAGCTCGGCGTCCATCGCGGTCGGGTCCACGTCGGAGAAGTCCCGGGTGGCTCCACCGACCCAGGCGCTGGTCGACAGGTCGGCCGGCTTCGCGGTGCACCCGTAATGGCCGGTCGGCTGCTCGTGCCGGAGCCTGACGCCGGTGCTGGTCCCGAGGTAGGTCGTCGTGACGTCGTGGTCCACGAAGCCGTAGAGCACCCGGCCTTCGGCCGTCGCCCGGCGGAACGCCTCACCGAGCGCCGGGGCCAGGTCGCCGTAGACCTCGATCGACGTGCCGCCGGACGGCTCGAACCAGTCCGTCACCGCGTCTCCCGTGACGAGCTCGGCCGCGTCCTCGGCCGGCGAGCCGGCTCGCGCGGCAGCGTCCGCCGCCTCGACGATGCGGTCCACCTGGTCGACCGCAGCCGCGCTCGAGGAGACCGACCCGGCCGCGGTCCCACCGGCGGTGCCGTGCAGCGCGACGACCGTGACGCTCATGGAGTGCATCACGCCGTTGGTGGTGAGGGTGTTGTTGGCCCAGCGCAGGTTGGCACTGGTGGAGTCGTGCACGATGGCGATGCAGTGGTCCGACCTCGAGGCCGCCAACGCGTGCTCGACGAGGTCCTGCGGCGTCGCTGCTGACATGGGTCGCCCTTCGCTTCAGCCGGCTTCGGCGGTGGTGTTCAGGACGTTGACGTCGCGGAACAACGACGTCGGGCAACCGTGCGACACCGAGGCGACCTGGCCGGGCTGGGCCTTGCCGCAGTTGAACGCGCCACCCAGCTCCCAGGTCCCCGGTCCGCCGACGGCCTCCATCGAGCTCCAGAAGTCGGTGGTGGTCGCCTGGTAGGCGACGTCGCGCAACTGGCCTGCCAGTCGGCCGTTCTCGATGCGGTAGAACCGCTGACCGGTGAACTGGAAGTTGTAGCGCTGCATGTCGATCGACCACGACCGGTCCCCGACGACGTAGATCCCGCGGTCCACCCGGCCGATCAGCTCCTCGGTGCTCGGTCCGTCCGGCGCGGCCTGCAGCGACACGTTGGCCATCCGCTGGATGGGGATGTGACCGGGGGAGTCGGCATAGGCACAACCGTTGGACCGGCCGCCGTTCAGCTCCGGCATCATCTGCGCCATGGGACGGTCGAGCTGGTAGCCGACGAGCACGCCGTCCTTGATGATGTCCCAGCTCTGGGTCGCCACCCCCTCGTCGTCGTACCCGATGGTCGCCAGGCCGTGCCGCATGGTCCGGTCACCGGTGACGTTCATGACCGGCGAGCCGTACTGCAGCGTCCCGAGGTGGTCGACGGTCGCGAACGACGTTCCGGCGTAGTTGGCCTCGTAGCCGAGCGCCCGGTCCAGCTCGGTGGCGTGGCCGATCGACTCGTGGATCGTCAACCACAGGTTCGAGGGATGGATCACCAGGTCGTAGTGGCCGGCGTTCACGGTGGGCGCGGCGAGCTTCTGGGCCAGCAGCCCCGGCAGCTCGCCCAGGGCGGTGTCCCAGTCGTACCCGTCGGTGAGGTACTCCCAGCCGCGGCCCACCGGTGGGGCGATGGTGCGCATCGAGTCGAACGCCCCGGTGGTCGCGTTGGTGCCGTGCACCCCGAAGTCCGGCTCGAGCCGGACCCGCTGCTGGGTGGTCGTGGTGCCCGCGAGGTCGGCGTAGAACTTGTTCTCGACCACCTGGCTCAGCGCCCCGGTGCTGTGCTCGACGCCGTCGGAGGCGAGCAGCCGGGCGGACCAGTCGGCGAGCAGGTCGACCTTCTCGTCGAGGGGTACGGCGAGCGGGTCGATCTCGTAGGCGGACACCCACTCGACGTCGTCGTAGGCCGGCTCGGGAGCCAGGGCAACCGGACGGGTGGTCATCGCGGCCGCCACCTGGGCCGCGCGCACCGCCGTCTCGGCGACACCGACGGCCACCTCGGTGCTCAGCCCCACCCCGGACGCGAAACCCCAGGCGCCGTCGAGGATCACCCGCACGGAGAAGCCGACGTCCTCGGAGTCCGCGGCGCCCTGGAGGCGGCCGTCTCGGACCCGGACGTGCTGTGAGCGGATCCGCTCGAAGCGGAAGTCGGCGTGGCTGACGTTGAAGTCCTGGGCGCGGGTGAGTGCGGACTCGGCCATCCGGCGGTAGGGCAGCGCAGTGAAGGAGGCATCGATGCCGTGCCGGGTGGTCATGCCGGCAAGGCTATGTCGGGTCACCGTGCCGTCGACCACCCGGCCCGGCCCTGCTCGAGACCTGGCACGACGGGACCGGATGCTGACGCCGATCCGGTCCGTGGCGCTCCGTCAGGTGCGCCCGTCGCGCTCCTGTGCCTCCCGCAGCGCCGAGTGCTCACCCATCCAGGTCGCCGGCAGTACGTCGAAACCGGCCTGTCGTGCCTCGTCGAGGACCCGTGGGTCGTCGTCGACGAGGACCACGACGGTGCGGGTCTTGGCCAGCCGGCGCAGCGCCTCCACCTTGAAGAACCGCGCGGGCCGGTGGTCGTCGGCAGGGCGCAGCACCAACGGGCCCGGCGGCAGACCGTGCTGGCGGAACCAGCGCTCCGTCACCTGGCGCAGCCGTTCGGGACGGCCGGACAGGTAGACGATGTCATAGACCTCCGCGAGGCGGCGCACCGTCTCCTCACCCTCGCCGAGGACCGGGTCGTCGGCGGCACCGGCGAAGAAGGCGCCCCAGTTCTTGGGGCGCTCGGTCACGTGTCGCAGCCGGTGGCGCACGTCGGCGACCACACCGTCGATGTCCACGACGGCCACCATGCGCACATCGGTCGAGGTCATGGCTGCCATCATGCCGCCTGGCCCGCAGCGGACCCGCCGCGAGGAGGGCTATCCGACCAGAGTGTGCACGGTGACCGTGGAGCCCGACCTGCCCTTGTCCACGTGCACCTGGGTCGCGATCCTGCTGCGCAGCTCGGTGACGTGGCTGACCACCCCGACGGTGCGACCGCCGGCGCGCAGCCCGTCGAGCCGGTCCATGACGTCGTCGAGGGTGTCCGCGTCGAGCGTGCCGAACCCCTCGTCCACGAACAGCGTCTCGATCTCGGTGCCGCCGGACTCATGGGTGACCACGTCGGCCAGACCGAGGGCCAGCGACAGCGAGACGACGAAGGTCTCGCCTCCGGACAGCGTGGACGGCGCCCGCACGTCCCCCGTCCACTGGTCGACGATCTCGAGGCCCAGGCCGGCCTGCGCGCTCCTGCGCTCGGCTCGACCGGTGCGCTGGAGGAGGTAGCGCTGGTCGCGCAGGTGACCGAGGCGCTCGTTGGCCGCGTCGACGACCTGGTCGAGACGAGTGGCCAGCACGTAGGCGGACAGCCGCATCTGCAGCTCGTTGTCGTGCCCCATCCCCCGGACCAGCCTGGAGATGGACTCGGCTCGCAGCGACTCGTCCCGCACCGGTGCCCAGGCCTCCATGGCGGCTCCGATCCGGTCGAGGAGCCCACCGAGGGCCGAGGCGCGGTCCTCGCGCAGCGCAAGCCGGCGCGCGGTGTCGGCCGCGTCGCTGTCGGTGCGGGCGACGCGCGCCGCGAGCTCGGCGAGGTCCTCGCCCGCGTCGTCGCCCGGGTCGGCCAGCTCCGGGTCGTCGAGGACGGCGTGCACCCGCCCTTCCTCGTCGGCGCGCCGGCGGAGCTGTCCGACGAGCCGCTCCAGCGCGTCGTCCGGCGCCTGGGCAGCCTCGAGGTCCTCGAGCGAGCCGAAACCCTGCTCGCCGGCGGCCGCGAGCGCCTGCGCGGACACCTCGGAGAGCCGAGCGTCCGCGGCCTCGAGCGCGGCGGTGGCGTGCTGGGCCTCGAGGAGCGCGGCACACCAGGCGGTCAGGTCGGCCACGGCAGGGACGAGCGAGCCGGTCGGCGGCGGCTCGGTGGTCCCTCCGCCCAGCGCGTGCCCGATCTCGGACGCGGCCGCCTCGAGGACGCGCTCGTGAGCCGACACCGACTCGTGCAGCGCGGCGACCGTCGCGGCGACCGCCGTTCGTCGACGTCCGAGGACGGCCTGCTCCTCGCGCAGGGCGCGGAGCTCGTCCTCCAGCCGGGCGTGCTCGAGCCTGGCGGACTCCGCCTCGGCGGCCCGCCGCTCGAGGCCGGCGACCTGCTCGGTGGCCTGCTCGACAGTCCGTCCGGCGGCGGAGACAACCAGTCCGTCGTGCCGACGCCGCAGGTCGAGGAAGGCCTCGTCGGCTGTCTCCAGGACGACGGCAGCCGCCGACAGGAGCTGCTCGGCGCGGCGGTGGTCCTGCTCGGTGACAGCGTCCAGGGACGCCTCGGCGCGGCGGGGGTGCGCGATGCTGCCGCAGACCTGGCAGGGGACTCCCTCCTCGAGGTCGCCGGCGAGCTCAGCCGCCATCCCGGCCAGCCGGCGCGCGACCAGGTCCTGCTGGTGCTCGCGGGCGTCCTGCATCCGGTCGCGGGCGGCGCGTCGGCCGTCGTCGAGCAGCTGCAGCTCGGGCCGCACCTCTTCGAGTCGCGAGGCCGCGTCCAGCCGAGCGCGCGCAGTCTCCAGCAGCGAGCGGAGAGTGCCCTGAGGATCGGCTCGCGCGGCTTCGACGGCCAGCGCCGCGACCCGGCTCCCGATCTCGAAGGGCACCGCGTCGGTCCGGATCTCGACCTCGCGCAGGTCCTCCTCCGCGACGCGCAGTCGGGCGCGGTCGGCGTCGCGGGCGCGTCGAGCCTCCAGGGCGACCTGCTCGCGCGGCAGGACCGCCTCCAGCCGAGCGATGCGGGAGCGCACCGCCTCGACCAGCTCGGAGAGCCGTGCGACCGAGGCGACGGTCAGGTCCGGGGCGTCGACCAGGTGGGGGTCCATCCTCGTCGGGCGCCTCGCTGCCAGCGCCTGGAGCGCGCGGTCCCGGTCGGCACGGGCCTCCTGGTGGGCGGCGCGGGCCCGGTCGACGAGGTCCAGCACCGGACGGCACCGCTGGGCCCGCTGGTGGGCGTCGACCACCTCGCGGGCGGCGCGCGCGTCCGGCTCGGAGGCCTCGAGCGCAGCCAGGGCGGCGCGCGCCGCGTCCCGGCGACGGCGGCGCTCGGCGGCGCGCGCTGCTTCCTGGGAACGGCGACGAGCCTCCTGTGCCGCCGCCCGCGCCTCCTCGTCGCGCGCGCGGGCCAGCTCTGCCTCGCTGACGGCCTCCTCGAGCACGGTCGCCACCCAGGGCAGCACGCGCTCGTCGGCGGCAGCCGCAGCAAGCGAGTCCCCGGACAGGTCGTCCGGCGTGGTGAGGCCGGCGCGGTCGGCGACGGTGTCGAGCAGCCGCTGGACGGTCGACCGGCCGGTGTCGGACTGCTCCACGAGCCGGCGGCTGTGGTCACTGACCCAGGACTCGATGCGGGCGAACCGGTCGGTGCGGAAGAGCTGCTGGAGGACGTCGTGGCGGTCCTGGGACGAGGCCCGGAGGAAGGTCTGGAACTCACCCTGCGGCAGCAGCGCCACCTGCACGAACTGGCTCGCGTTCATGCCCATCAGCGAGCCGACCTGGAGCCCGACCTCGGCCGCCCGCGAGGACAGGAAGCGCTCGTTGCCACCGGTCGTCTCCATGATCGATGCGGACGCCCTCTCGATGAGCAGACCGGCGCCACGTCGCTTCGGCCTGGTCCATTCGGGCGTCCGTCGTACGACGAAACGCCGGCCCTGCACCGTGAAGTCGAGCCGCACCTCTGGTCTCGCCTCGGACGGCGAGTGCTGGGACTTCAGGGTCTTCACGCCGCGGGCACCGGGCACCGTGCCGTAGAGCGCGAAGCACACCGCGTCGAGCAGACTGCTCTTGCCCGCGCCCGTGGCCCCGGTCAGCAGGAACAGCCCGGCTTCGTTCAGCTCGTCGAAGTCGACGTGCACCGTCCCCGCGAAAGGTCCGAAGGCGGTGATCGAGAGGTCGTGCAGCCGCATCAGCCCAGCGCCTCGGCGTCGAAGGCGCCCACGTGGAAGTCGGCGTCCCGGTCGTCGTCGATCCGGCACGAGTCGCATGCGAGCTGGAGCAGCAGCTCCTCCTCCGTGGTGGCCTCGAGCCGACGCACCTCGGCGACGAAGCCCAGTGCGATGTCGAGGTCGCTGCGCCCGTCGACGCGCGGCTGCACGGGGCCGCGGGGAGGCGCGGCTCCCTCCGGGTCGAACGTCAGCATCAGCGTGTGGGGGAACCGGGCGCGCAGCCGCTCCATGGCATGCAGGGGCCGGCGGGGGTCGGTCACGGTGACCTGCAGCCAGGCGTCCTCGGCGCCGGCGTGCTCGCGGGCGGCGAGCAGGTCCTCGAGGTGACCGCGGACGGTGGCGAGCCGGCGGGGGACCGGCGCGGGGACGAACTCGGCGGAGGTCATCGCCCGCTCGCCGAGCTCCACCAGCCACGAGCCCTTCGGCTGTCCCGCCTCCGAGAAGGAGTAGGCCAACGGCGAGCCGCTGTAGCGCACCGTGTCGGTCAGCGTCTGACGGCCGTGCAGGTGCCCGAGGGCCGCGTAGTCGACACCGGTGAAGAGCCGGGTCGGCGCGATCTGGATGCCGCCGACCGAGATGTCCCGCTCGCTGGCCGAGGACATCCGGCCCGCGGCCTCGGGGCTGCCCGCGACGAAGGCGTGGGCGAGGACGACGGAGCGGGTGCCCCGACGCTCG
>Ga0190273_10000754_pt1 | contig 11766 bp, 8 predicted proteins | sample Popmic504IS_FD_134513 | JGI IMG/M metagenome (GOLD analysis project Ga0190273, IMG submission 134513) | Populus adjacent soil microbial communities from riparian zone of Shoshone River, Wyoming, USA - 504 IS | ecosystem: Environmental > Terrestrial > Soil > Riparian zone > Trees stand | place...
ACCGAGCCCGACGCGAGCGACTACGACCTCGTGATCGCCCACACCCTCCATCCGGAGTTCGAGTACGAGTTCGACGAGAGCACGCCGCTGCTCGACTGCACTTACCGTCTTCCTGGCCGCAACGAACATCTGTGACCGGGCTGACCGGAACCTCCGAAGCCGCCGCAGGATCACAGGAGGAGCTCGACGGCAAGCAGTTGCACCAGGCCGGCAAGCCGGAGCAACCGCTGATCTCGCCGCAGGCTAAAACCTGGCTGCGGGCCGGTTTCGTCCTCGTCTGTCTCGCCCCGGTCACCGTCCTGCTCGGGATGCGGCTGGCGCGCTTCACCGACGACCCGATATTCGCCACCTACGGGGTCCTCGTCCTCTTCACCACCGCCGAGGTGATGTTCGTCGCCTTCTCCTTCTACCGCGACCCTTCGCAACGGGGGGCCGAGGTGGTCTCACTCGAGCAGCCGCTCGTCTCCTGCCTCGTCGCCTGTAAAGACGACGTCGACGTGATCGCCCGTTGCGTCACCTCGATGCTCGAGCAGAGCTACGCCAACATCGAGGTGCTGGCGATCGACGACGGCTCGACCGACGGCTCCTACGAGGAGCTGCAGAAGCTGGCGGCGCAGCACCCGGCGCGGTTCACGCTGCTCCGCAACGAGGAATCGGCGGGCAAGAAGCGAGCGCTGGTGCGCGCCAGCGCCGCCTCTCTCGGCGAGTTCATGATCTTCACCGACTCCGACTGCGTGATCGACCCCGAGGCGGTGGCGCAGGTGATGCAGGGCTTCCAGCGAGACCCGCGGATCGGCGCGATCTCCGGCGACGCCCGCGCCCTCAACGCCGACAAGAACCTCCTGACCAGGATCCAGGACACCTGGTACGACGGCCAATTCTCGATCTGGAAGGCAACCGAGTCGGTCTTCGGCTCGGTCTCCTGCGTCTCCGGGCCGCTCGCCGCCTTCCGCCGCGAGGCGATCTGGAACTACCTGCCCGCCTGGGCGGAGGACTCCTTCCTCGGGCAGGAATTCCGCTTCGCCACCGACCGGCAGCTGACCGGCTACGTGCTCGGCCAGCAGTGGATCGGCCGCAAGCTGAAGGAACAGCACGCCTCCTCCCCCTTCGTCGACTACGTCGACTACCCGGAGCGGCACTGGCGGGTCGAGTACGTGAAGTCGGCGATGGTCTGGACCAACGTGCCGCCATCGCTGCGGCTGCTGACCAAGCAGCAGACCCGCTGGAAGAAGAGCTTCATCCGCAACCTCTGCTTCACCGGCACCTTCTTCTGGCGCCGCGGTCCCCTGCCCGCGGTCCTCTTCTACTCCCACTCGCTTTTCGTCCTCGCGACCCCGTTCATGGCGTTCCGCCACCTCGTCTGGCTCCCCCTCCACGGAGCCTGGCTGCTCTGCGGGCTCTACATCGCCGGGGTCGCGATCAAGGGATGCATCTGGGCGATCGCCTACCGGATCCAGAACCCCGGCTGCTCGCGCTGGATGTACCGGCCGCTGATGAGCCTCCTGGGGGCCTTCCTCTTCTCGCCCCTGCTCCTCTACTCGCTGCTGACGGTGCGGCGGCAGATTTGGGTGCGCGGCTGATGAACGCCCGCTTCGTACAGCTCGTGATGACGATCCTGATCGGGTTCCTCTACCTGATCGTGCTCACCCGCGGCCACCTCACGGTGATCCCCCACTGAGATGGCCGCCCTGACGAACACCCGCAGGCGAGCGCTGAACCTGATCGTGAAAGTGGTCGGCCTGGGGCTGATCCTCGCCGGTCTGGCGGTTCCGGCCTACGCCTTCTGGTACGCGACCAGGCCGCCTGTGTACGGCATCGCGCAGCAGATCCCGGTGCGGATGCCCGAGCGCTCGCCGGTCGTACAGGTGCCGGCCTACCGCGACGGCGTGCTCGTCCTCTGCTACCACGACCTGACCACCCAGCCGCACAACGAGTACACCGTGACGCCGCGAGCCTTCGCCGCTCAGATGGCAGCCCTGCAGCAGGCGGGCTTCCACACGATCGGGGCCGAGGAGTTCGCCCGCTTCCGCAGCGGCGAACGGGTGCAGCTGCCGAGCCGGCCGCTCTTGATCACCTTCGACGACGGCGCCAAGGGAACCTGGATCTACGCCGACCGCGTTCTCGCCCGGCTCGGCTTCGAGGCCACCGTCTTCCTCATCACCGGCGACGTCTCCCATCATCAGCCCTACTACCTCGACTGGCCGGAGGTGGAAGCGATGCAGGCGACCGGCCGCTGGAGCTTCGGCTCCCACACCGCCGCCGGCCACGGCCTGGTCGCCGCCGACAACAGCGGCGACACCGGCCCCTTCCTCACCAACCGGCTCTGGCTGCCGAGTGAGAACCGGCTGGAGACGCTCGGCGAATACCGCGCCCGGGTGACCGCCGATCTCGATCGCTCGATCGAGGACATCCGGGCCCATGACCTGCCGCGGCCATCTCTGTTCGCGTTTCCGTTTTCAGCGGTCTCGGAGCCGACGAACGACCCGGTGATCGGGCCGCTGCTGGCCCACCTGCTCAGCACGCGTTTCGCGGCCCTCCTCGACAACACGAAGAGCGCGACTCTGATCGCCCCGGAGCAGCGGGGGCCGCTGCCCCGCGTCGAGGTCTTCCAGACCACGACCGCGGCGACGCTCCTGCACGAAGCCGCGGCGACCGTCTCGCGCTCTCAGCCCGACCCGAAGGGAGACCACTAACCATGTGCGGAATCATCGGCTATGTCGGCGGCGGCCCCGTCGCCGAGCGACTGGTGGAGGGGCTGGAAGTCCTCGAGTACCGCGGCTACGACTCGGCGGGGGTCGCCTTCGACCTCGACGGCTCGCTGGAGGTGCGGCGGGTGGTCGGCCCCGTGGCCCAGCTCTCGGAGGTGGCCGGGGGCAGCCGCGGCGCCAGTGGCGGTCTCGGCCACACCCGCTGGGCAACCCACGGTGCGGTGACGACGGAGAACGCCCATCCGCTCACCTCCTGCGCCGGCGAGCTCGCGGTCGTCCTCAACGGCATCGTCGAGAACTTCTCCTCCCTGCGCGCGGAACTGGAAGCGGACGGTCATCGATTCGCCTCCGAGACCGACGCCGAGGTCGTCGCCCATCTCGCCGAGGACGCCTACGCGGGGGACCTCGTCGCGGCGGTGGCGGCGATCGTGCCGCGCCTACGCGGGCACTTCGCCTTCGCGGTCTACCACCGCGACGAGCCCGGTCGCCTGGTGGCGACCAGGCGAGCGTGTCCGCTGGTGCTCGGTCGCGGCGAGGAGGGCAGCTATCTGGCCTCGATGAGCGCCGCCTTCTCCTCTCGCGTGGAGGAACTGATCTACGTCGAGGACAACGAGATCGCCGACCTGCGAGGCGGCGAGGTCCGACTGCACGGCCTTGGCGGGGAACCGATCGATCGCCCGGGGGAGGAGCCCGGGGCCGACCTCGTCAGCGACCGCGGTGCCCACCCCAGCTTCATGGCCAAGGAGATCGCCGAGCAGCCGGCGGCGATCCGCGGAACCCTCAGCGGCATGCTCGACAGCCACGGCGGGCCGATCGACTGCGGCCTGCCGTCGGCGCTGTTCGACGCCGAGCAGATCGTGATCGCGGCCTGCGGCACGGCCTACCACGCCGCCCTCTACGGCGCCTACCTGCTCGAGGAGTGGGCTCAACTGCCCTGCCGGGTCGAGATCGCGAGCGAATGGCGCTACCGGACCAAGCGCCTCGCCCCCGGCACCCTGGCGATCTTCGTCTCCCAGTCCGGGGAGACCGCCGACACGCTGCAGGCTCAGGCGCACGCGGCCGCCCTCGGCGCCCGCACCCTGGCGATCTCCAACGTCGGCGAGAGCCAGCTCGTGCGCCAGTCCGACGCCGCGCTGCTGACCAAAGCGGGCTTCGAGATCGGCGTCGCCGCGACCAAGACCTTCACCGCCCAGGTTGTCGCCCTGGCGGCGCTGGCGCTTCATTTCGCCTCACGCCGGGGCGCTTTAAGCGAGGAGCAGGCGAGCGCCTACGGGCAGGAGCTGCGCCGCCTGCCGATGCTGTTCGAAAAGTTCCTCGAAGCCGACCATCCGGTCTTCGAGATCGCCGACCGGATCTCCGAGCAGCAGTTCTTCCTCTACCTGGGGCGCGGCTACGGCCTGCCGATCGCGCTCGAGGGAGCGCTGAAGCTGAAGGAGATCTCCTACATCCCCACCGACGCCTACGCGGCCGGGGAGATGAAGCACGGGCCGATCGCCCTGCTGTCGGAGGACACGCCGGTCGTCTGCGTGGCGACCGCCAGCCCGACCTACGAGAAGCTCGTCTCCAACATCCTCGAGGTCAGGGCGCGCGGCGCTTCGGTGATCGCGGTCGCCTCCGACGGCGACGAGGAGATGCAGCACCACGCGGACGAGGTGATCTTCGTCCCCAAGGCTTCCTGCGAGCTCGGGCCGCTTCTGTGCGTGCCCGCCTTGCAGCTACTTGCGCTTCGCGTCGCGGAGCGTCGCGGTCTCAACGTGGACCGCCCAAGGAATCTGGCAAAGACGGTAACCGTCGAGTGAAAGGGAGTCCGATGTACAAGAAGAAACTGTTTTCGCTGGCCCTCGTGACCGTGCTGGCGACTATCGCCACGGTCGTGACGGCGCTGAGCGCGCTCGGAGCTCCCAAACCCGACCTTGCCTTCGTGACGCCGCCGCGCACCACCGCGGCCGGTGTCACCTCGGAAACGATCACGGTAGCGCTGCCGAGCGGCTTTACCGGGCCGGCGGAAGTGAAGCTCAAAACCTCCTCGGGCAGCGGCTCTTTCCGTAACGCGGCGGACACGGCGACGATTGGGATCACGACGATCCCAAGCGGCCAGGGCCAGGCTTCGTTCCGCTATCGCGACACCGTCGCCGGCAAACCGACGCTGACCGCCACGGCGATGTCGACGGCGTCGAAAAAGCAGTGGAACGGCAACCTCTCCGCCAGCCAGACGGAGACCGTCGTTCCAGCAGACCTCGACCACATGGCGCTCGCGCCGGCGACGGCGACCGTGGCCAGCGGCGCAGCCCAGGCCTACACCGCCACCGGCTTCGACAAATTCAACAACTCACGCGGCAACGTCACCGCCGGCACCACCTTCTCGGTCGCTCCCAACGGATCGTGCTCCGGCGCCACCTGCAGCGCCCAGGCGGCCGGCACCCACACCGTCACCGGGACCAACGGCAGCGTCAGCGCCAATGCGACGCTGAACGTGACCCCCGGCCCCGTCGCCAAAATCGTCGTCTCGCCGCAGCTGGCGACGATCGGCAGCGGCGGCACCCAGGCCTACAGCGTCGAGGGCTTTGACGCCTTCGGCAACGACGCCGGCGATCTGACCTCGAAAGCGAGCTTTGGAATCGCCCCCGACGGGTCCTGCGAAGGCGCCGTCTGCACGGCGAGCCATCGCGGCAGCCACAGCGTCACCGCCAGCTTCGGAAGCCTCAGCGACCAGGCGACGCTCGAAGTCGAATCCGATCCGGAGACGACCGTCTCGCTCACCTTCGACGACGGTCGCGCCGACCAGATGCAGGCCGCCGAGATTCTCGGCGAACACGGGATGGCGGGGACGTTCTTCGTCATCTCCGGGCGGATCGGCGCAGCCGGCTACATGACCCTGCCCAACCTCGAAGAACTGGCGGCCGGAGGCAACGAGATCGGCGGCCACACGGTCAACCACCTCAACCTGCTGACGGTCAACCGCGAAGAGGCCGAACGACAGGTCTGCAACGGACGCGTCCAGCTCGAGAGCTGGGGCTTCGACGTGCGGGACTTCGCCTACCCGCAGGGGGGTGCCGACACCGAACTCGAAGAAATCGTCGAGAGCTGCAACTTCAACTCGGCGCGCGGCGTCAGCGACCTGGTTTCGCCCGGCGCCTGCTCGGGCTGCGCCTACGCGGAAACGATCCCGCCGCAGCGCCCGTTCAAGATCCGGACGCCCGATTCGATCAAAGCCAACACGTCCCTAGAAGATCTGAAAGGGCTGGTGAGACAGGCGCAGGAACACGACGGCGGCTGGGTGCCGCTGGTCTTCCACCACGTCTGCGAGGAAGAATGCGACGCGGCCTCGATCGACCCTGAAACCCTCGATGCCTTCCTCGGCTGGCTGGCCGCGGAAGAAGGCAACGGCGTCAGCGTGAAAACGGTGCACGAGGTGATCGGCGGCGAGCACAAACCGTTGGTCGCCGGCCCGGCGGCGCCGGTCCGTACCGGCGAATTGATCGAAAACCCCTCGCTCGAGGCGGACGAAGGCAGCGCCAGCGTCCCCGCCAACGGGGTGCCCGACTGCTGGACGATCGGCACCACCGGCGTCAACTCCTTCGAAGCGACCCGGACCGCCGATTCGCACTCGGGCTCCTTTGCCGAGCGGATCGCGATCACCAGCTTCGAATCGGGCGACAAACGGCTGATCACGACCCAAGACACCGGCCAGTGCGCGCCGTCGGCGTCACCGACCCACACCTACACCGCCTCCGCCTTCTACAAGGGCGAAGGCACGATGCGCTGGGTCGCCTACCTGCGCAACGGCCAGGGTGGCTGGTCCTTCTGGACCCAGAGCCCGCTGCTCGCGCCGAGCAGCGAATACGCAGCCACCAGCTGGAAGACGCCGCAGGTGCCGAGCTGGGCGACGGCGATCTCGGTCGGGATCAGCCTCCGTTCCATCGGCAGCTTCACCGCCGACGACTTCCACCTGCAGGACAACGGCGAAGCCGACCAGTCTCCCCCCTCGGTCTCGATCACCGCGCCGGAAGGGGGCACCACCGTCGAAGGAACCACGCCGATCGACGCTGACGCGGTCGACAACGTCGGCGTCGTCTCGGTGCGCTTCTTCCTCGACGGCGTCTCGCTCGGCTCGAAGACCGCGCCGACCGCGACCGGAGGCTCCACCTACAGGTGGAACTGGGACACCACCGCCGCCAGCGTCGGCACCCACACGCTGACCGCGGTGGCCAGCGACGACGACGGCAACCAGACGACCTCGGCGCCGGTCGCCGTCGAAGTCGTACGCGACACGACCGCGCCGACGACCTCGATCCAGTGCAACGGGTCGAGTGCTTGCGGCGGCTGGCTCAAATCGCCGGTCAGCGTCAGCCTCAAAGCAACCGACAACGTGGCGCTCGCGGGCACCTACTACACCACCGACGGCAGCGAACCGTCAGCGGTCAACGGCACCCTCTACGCCGGTCCTTTCAGCCTCACCTCGACGACTGAAGTGAAGTACCGCTCGGTCGACGGCGAAGGCAACTGGGAGTCGACGCACTCGCAGCTGATCCAGGTCGACGGCACGGCGCCGACCAGCGTAATGACCGCCCCCGCCAACGGGGCGACGGTGACCCGCACCAGCACGGTGCCGATCCTGACCGAAGCCACCGACAACGTCTCGGTCGTCTCGGTGCGCTTCTTCCTCGACGGCGTCTCGCTGGGTTCGAAAACCGCGCCGGCGGTGAGCGGCGGCTCCACCTACCGGTGGAACTGGGACACCACCGGGGTCAGCGAAGGACAGCACACGCTGACCGCGACGGCGACGGACGCGGCGGGCAACCAGACCACCTCCGGTCCGGTGACCGTGACGGTCGTCCCCGACAACACCGCGCCGAGCACCTCGATCCTCTGCAACGGGTCGAGCACCTGCGGCAACTGGTTCAAAGCCGCGGTCAGCGTCACCCTGAAAGCCACCGACGACGTCGCCGTCGCGGCGACCTACTACACGACCGACGGCAGCGAACCGTCAGCGGTCAACGGCACCCTCTACTCGGGCGCCTTCAACGTCGGCGCCACGACGGAAGTCAAATTCCGTTCGGTCGACCCTTCCGGCAACCTGGAGACCACCCACGCGCAGCTGATCCAGGTGGACGCCCAGGCGCCGGCGGCGAAAATCACCTCGCCCGCCGGCGGCGCGACCGTGACCGGCATCACCCCGATCCTGGCCGAAGCCACCGACAACGTCTCGATCGTCTCGGTGCGCTTCTTCCTCGACGGCGTCTCGCTCGGCTCGAAAACCAGCCCGACCGTGGCCGGCGGCTCCACCTACCGGTGGAACTGGGAAACCACGGCGACGAGCAAAGGGGCCCACACCCTGACCGTCGTCGCCACCGACCAGGCCGGGGGCCAGACGACCTCGGCCCCGATCTCGGTGACCGTTGGCTAGGAGGATCCTCAAGCGACCAGTGGCGGCGGCCGTCGTGGCCGTGCTGCTGGTCGCCGCGGCATCCGCCACGGCGTGGGCGCTCGGCGGCCTCGGCGATTCCGACGACCTGCTCTTCGAAGCTGAATTCGACGGCTCCGACCGACTGCTGACCAACGAATTCGCCTTTCGGTATCCGGACTCTCCGCAGGCCGTCGTCTCGCCGCAGTGGTTCGTCACCTCGGGCTCCCTCTTCGTGCGCGCCAACGCCGCCACCAACGGCACCCTCGACGACCGCGAGGCTAACCCGGACTCGACCACGGGCACCAACTCCGCCGTCTTCAGGGCTTACACCAAGCACCGCTTCCGTCCCAGCTACCGGGTCACCTTCGCGGTCCGGGTCGAGCCCCCCCGTCAAGTGCCCGGCCTGCGACCGGCGCCCTGGGACGGCCTCCACCTGATGGTCGACGCCAACAGCCCGGAGGCGGCCTACTACGTCAGCCTCTACCGGCGCAACGGCCAGGCGGTGATCAAGAAGAAGACCCCGGGCGGCACCGTCGCCGGTGGCAGTTACGCCCCCCTCTCCCGCTACGTCCCCTGCCGCATCGAGCCCGGCCGCTGGACGGAGGTGCGGATCGACGTCCGCAGCGCCGGCAGCCGCGCCGTCACCATCGACCTCTACGAGAACGGAACGCTGCTGACCACCGCCACCGATCAGCCTTCACTCTCCGGCACGCCGCCCTTCGCCGAAGGCAGGCTCGGAATCCGCGCCGACAAAACGAACTTCGAGATCAAGGAGTTTCGGGTCGAGGCGCTGTGAAGAAGCTCAGTTTGCGGTGACGGCGAAGTTGTCGATGTTGAAGTCGGCGTTGTCGCCGCGGACGCCGACCGATCCGGCAGCGGCGATCGGGGCGCACCCCACCCCGCCGTCGGTGGCAGATAGCAGCTTGATGCCGTTACGCCACATCGCGATCGTCACCGACCCGTCGGAGTTGTCCTGGATCGAGGCCGCGAGGTGCTGCCAGACGCCGAAGGGGATCGGGAAGCCGCTCAGCTCGCCGGCGCCGAGCTCGTAATAGGTGCCGCCGTTCTCCGACCCTCCTGCGCACTTCTTCTTGATCACGAGGCGGCCGTCGCGGCGATTGAACGAGGCGTAATAGAGGTTGTACTCGCTCTGGTAGTGAAGCCAGACGTGGATCCCGTCCCAGTCCTGGGCCGGCGTCCGCGAGGAAGAGGTCAAATAGTTGTTGCGGAGGTCGAGGGAAACGGTGACGTCGCCGAAGTCATGCCGCTTGGTGTTGAGGCGGAAGACGTCGGAGGCGGTGCAGGGCTCCGAGGCGGGGCTCGAGGTCGAGCAGCCGTCGGGCTTACCCGTCCAGCCGGTGCCCCCCTGGGCGAAGAGCGAGCCGGAGGTCATCTCCCAAACCGAAGAGATCCGGGCATCGGCGTGGTCGGAGTTCCAGGTGGAGTACTCGTTGGTGACCAGCCCGTCGGGATAGGCGAATTCCTCGCGGAGGAGGGCGCTGCCGACGGGCGGCGGCGGAGCCGGTTCCTCGGTTCCCGTGGCCGGCGGCTTCAGCTTGGGCGGCTTCTTCGCCGCCCGCGTGACGGTGCCCCCGTCCGTTTCGGTCCTCTTCGCGACCTTCAGCACCGCGCGGCTCTGCCAGACCTTGATCTTCGCCCCGGCGCTGACGCTGCAAAAGCAAGAGACGGCAAGGGCGAGAAACGCGATTTTGAGGAACCGACGGAGTTTGGGCATGGTACGGCTATCGGGCCGTCCTGCCCTGATTCAAGTCCGGAGGAGTCTTATCTGGACGTTCGTCTTAGTCTCAGGCGAGGGCCTCGACCGCGTCCACCGGCCTGCCCAGGTGATAGCCCTGGGCCATGTCGACGCCGTACTCGCGCAGCATCTTCTTCGTCTCCTCGTCCTCGACGAACTCGGCGATCGTGCGCTTGCCGAGACCGCGGGCGATCTCGACGATCGCCTTGACGACCAGCTGGTCGGCGTCGTTGTGGGACATCTCGCGGACGAAGGCGCCGTCGATCTTGATCACGTCGAACGGCATCCTCTTCAGGTAGGCGAAGGGCCCGAAGCCGGCGCCGTAGTCGTCGATCGCGACTTCGCAGCCGAACTCGGTCAGCCGGTCGGCAAAACCGGCGGCGGTGTCGTAGTCCTCGACCCGGGCGGTCTGGGTGATCTCGAAGGTGCAGCGGGCGGGGTCGGCTTCGCCTTCGTCGAGCCGCCGTTCGATGAATTCCAGCACCGAGAGGTCGGTCATCGAGGCGCCGGAGAGGTTCATGTGCAGGGAGACCGGGTTACCCGCCCGCTCGCGCTCGGCCATCAGCTCCAGCGCCCGCGCCACCACCCAGCGATCGAGCTCCTGGACCATGCCGGAGCGCTCGGCGACCTCGATGAAGGAGGCGGCCGGCAGCAGCTCACCGCTCTCGCCGGTCATCCGCAGCAACAGCTCGTAGCGCTCGATCCCGTCATCGGCGAGCGAGCGGATCGGCTGCGTGGCGAGACGGAGGCGGTTCTGGGTGAGGGCGTCGCGGATCCTGGCGCTGGTCGTCTGCGCCCGCTGGCCGGTGTCGGCCGCCTCGCCGGGCGCCTGGAAGAGCATGATCCGGTTGCGGCCCTCCTCCTTGGCCCGGTACATCGCCTGGTCGGCCGCGAGCAGGACGGCTTCGGACTCGGTACCGCCCTGGCCGCCGAACATCGTGATCCCGACGCTGATCGAGGACGGCGCGATCTCGACGCTCTGGGAGAAGCCCTCCGCCACCTGCGCGCGCAGGTCCTCGCCGAGCTGCAGCGCCCCGGCAGTGTCGGTCTGCGGCATCAGCACCGCGAACTCGTCGCCGGAGAGGCGGGCGACGAGGTCGGTGGCGCGCACCCGTTCGCGGAGGATGTCGGCGACGCGGCGGATCAGCAGGTCACCGGCCTGGTGCCCGCGCCCGTCGTTGACCTCCTTGAGGCCGTCGATGTCGATCACCATCACCGCGCCCTGACCGCCGTAACGGGCGCTGAAGGAGACGTACTGGTCGAGCTCGGCGCGGAAGCGGCGCCGGTTCAGCAGCCCGGTAAGCGAGTCGTGCTCGGCGAGGAAGCGCAGTTCGGATTCGGTCTTTTCGGCGCGCTCGAGCGCGCCACGGACCACCGCCCGGTCCTCGGGCGCCAGTTTCGCGAGCGCCGCCGCAACCGCCGGATCGTTCCCGGCTCTCTGCTGGTTCTTCATCAAGGTGACCGTAGTCAGTTACCCGGCCAGGGGGCTCCTGCTATCCGGGAACCTACATGTAGACCCGAATTTCAGCGACCCCGGCGGGTCGAATAATTGACTTGCCTCTCCGCGGGTAGGTTCAGGGCGATGGCCAACCGTCTTGCCCAGGAGACCAGCCCCTACCTCCTCCAGCACAAGGACAACCCGGTCGACTGGTACCCGTGGGGACCTGAGGCGCTGGGGCGGGCGCGCGAGGAGGACAAACCGATCCTGCTCTCGGTCGGCTACAGCGCCTGCCACTGGTGCCACGTGATGGAGCGCGAGTCCTTCGAGGACGAGGAGACCGCCGCGTACATGAACGAGAACTTCATCCCGATCAAGGTCGACCGCGAGGAGCGCCCTGACGTCGACGACATCTACATGGAGGCGGTTCAGTCGATGACCGGCCAGGGGGGCTGGC
>Ga0190273_10000755_pt1 | contig 11756 bp, 6 predicted proteins | sample Popmic504IS_FD_134513 | JGI IMG/M metagenome (GOLD analysis project Ga0190273, IMG submission 134513) | Populus adjacent soil microbial communities from riparian zone of Shoshone River, Wyoming, USA - 504 IS | ecosystem: Environmental > Terrestrial > Soil > Riparian zone > Trees stand | place...
CATCAGGCTTAGCCTTATGGGTCGCCCAAGAGTTATACCGGCACTTGTTGCCGGCGGAAGGCCCTGCACGAATCCTCGACCCTGCGAGCGGGGACGGGGCGCTGCTCAAGGCCGTAGCGTCGGTCGCCGATGGCAACGTCGAGCTGATTGGTGTTGATGTAAATCAGGATGCGCTTTCGCAGGCGCGTAGGGAGCTACCTGCGGGTACACGGTTATACAGAGCGGACTCTCTTGCGCCGAAGGTCGGACTGAACTTCATTGAGGCTTGGCGTGCTCTGCTCGGCGAGAAATTAATCACCGGTATTATCGCAAATCCGCCGTGGGGGGCAGATGTCGCCTATTCCCGTTCCGAACTTAAGGCATTGGGGTACGAATTGGCGAACGGCCAGTTCGACAGCTATGACCTCTTCGTCGAGGTCTGCCTGGCCATCGCGCCTGAGAACACGGTACTCGCCTTCATCCTCCCTGATTCAATCTTTTATCCTGAACATAAGCCTCTCAGGCACTTGCTGCTCAATTCTACTCAGCTTCTTTCCATCAGTCGTTTAGGGGAAGGCTTCTTCAACGGCGTATTCAGGGGAACCGTAGTCGTTATCGCGCGGAAAGGCCAGCCGACCGCAGAGCACACCATTGATTGCATGCGGCTATCAAAGGAGTGGCGGCAAAGAATCCTTTCTGGCGGAGCTGACCTGGGGCAAGCGAAACAAGAGCTTGCCCATCCCGTCCACCAAGCTCGGTTCTTGAAGGATCCGCAAGCGCACTTTGACATTGATGTGCGTGAGCAGGAGGAGGAAGTCCTTGTAAAAATGTCCGCAGCCAAGATGCCTTGGGTGCGCTGGTTAGCCTCCGGCAGAGGCATCGAGCTATCGAAGCAAGGTAAAGTCCTTCTATGCCCCAATTGCGAAACGGCATATCCGTTACCGCGTAACGACGACTCCAAATACTTATGCCGGGCATGTAATCATCTCTTTATTACAGACAAGGCCGGACGGCAACAGATCGTGCGCCCCATCCAAGGGACGGAAGATGGTTGGGAAGCTTTAATCGTAGGTGAGGATGTTGATCGTTACAGGTGCTCTCCGTCTCGACAGGTGCGTTTAGATGTCTCAGGCATAAATTACAAGACCAGAGAAACATTCACCCACCGGAAGTTACTGATACGTAAAACAGGGCTGGGTATTAAGGCCGCAATAGACGAAACAGGTGCTTACACAAATCAAGTGGTCTTCCACTACTACGTCCCGCCGATGGTCGCCGCGCCGCACTTTCTGCTGGATTACCTTCAGGGCGTACTTTGCTCCAGAGGGTTATTGGCTTATCATCTAAAGCGCATCGGCGAGAACGAGTGGCGCTCTCATCCCTACGTCACGCAGCAAATCATCGCAGAGTTACCCATACCCGACATCAGCGAAGGTACGTGGGAGTGGAGGCAGGCGCTGGCGATTGCTGACGCTGTCGAACATAGGAGAAAGGTTAACTCAAGCGATAGTGAAGAGGATCTTATCGTTGACCGGCTCGTCGCCGGCTTGTACGGGTTGACGCACGCAGACTGCAATTGGGTCCTTGAGGTGCTTGACCAAGCGGACGCGCTTGAGCCAATTCGCACCCTCCGCCTGACCGAGCGAAGCGCCCTCATGCCGATCCGCGTCGCTTAGGTTCATGTCTTACAGGTACATCGGAAACAAATCACGGGTTCTCAAGAAGTTGATGCCCGTCATCGGTAGCCTCGTCCCACCCGGCGCGACGGTTGCCGATTTAATGTGCGGCACGGCCAGCGTGTCGGAAGCGTTGCGCGTCTCCGGCTACAGGGTCATAGCCTCTGACATTATGACCTTCGCCGTTCAGCACGCGCGCGTGCGATTGACGATGGATAAGGAACCTGAGTTCACTGGCATCGGAGGCAGAACGTACCGGGAAGTATTAAGCTATCTGCAAAGCCTCCATCCCGCTCAAGGATACATGGTTCGTGAGTACAGCCCGGCGGGAGCGCCGAGTGAAGGCCACCCTCCCCGGAAATACTTCACCACCGAAAATGCCGCGAAGATAGATGCGATTCGCGCTGCCATTAACGGGTGGGAGGAGCAGGGGCTTTTGACTGAAAACGAACGGGCACTACTCCGGCACGGTCTAGTCCTCGCCGCCAACAAGGTGGCAAACATAGCGGGAACCTACGGGCACTTCCGCTCGACGTGGACGAACGGATCGCAGAATCCGCTGACACTTGAGCCGAGCAACTTTATCTTCGGTTACAGGACGGATCACATGGTTCTGCCGGCAGGGCCTGCCGAGAAAGCTGCATCGCAACTTACTGCTGACCTATGCTACCTTGACCCGCCGTACATGAAGCGGCAATACGCCGCAAATTACCACATCCTTGAGACGCTCGCGCGAGGCGACGAGCCGCCTGCTATCGGCGTGAGTGGCTTGAGACCCTGGAGGGATCAGTACTCGGACTTCTGCTCCAAAGTCAAAATCCGTCAGGCATTCACAGATATTATTGAGCACATGGATTGCCCTCAATTCCTAATCAGTTACAGCGAAGACGGCCTCGTCCCGAAAGAGGAATTAAAGAGTTTCTTAGAACAGTTCGGGACGGTAGAAGTCAAAGAATTCACGCACCAGCGATTCCGTAGCAACAGCAGCCCGCTCGGCTCTACTCTCACCGAGTACCTTTTCCACTTAACCAAGGTCTGACGCATGCCAGAGCAAATTGTTGAATCTATATTCTTCAAAAAAATAAATCGAGGGGAGTTCTGGCACATCGAAAGAGGCCCGGCGACGGACGCCGGTGGCGGCGGCATGACTTATATAGATATTCCGCTTGGAAAAGGTGAGTCTCTGCTTCGCCCGTTATGGTCGTTCCTCGGTGTTATGCCTGGCGGCCCGTCAGCTGAATGGCCCTCTGGAAGAATCAGCGTAGGCGTACTTGGCGATCCGTCTGTTCTGCCGTTTGACCTGAGCTTTGATACGCGCGGGAAGGAAAATCATCGTTACAGGATCAGCAATCAAGCTCGTCAGAAGCGCGGAAGCATGCGACATCCTGCCTGGACCGCGGCAAACGGATTTCCCAAAGCTCCTAATAACGTCAGATCGAAAGCCGAAATGGAGCGGCATGTAAATGTATCGCATCTCAAAATCTATATCGTGAAGACGACCGACGGCGAGTATTTCGCAGGGTTTATCAATCAAGAAGAGATGCCGGAAGATTGGCCCAAGGGCGTCGGTCTCGAAAAGCTATTCAATCAAAAAGTGGGGTTAGATGTGATGACATTCAGCGAACTCCCTCAACCCAACGTGCCGCCGCTGGTTCAGCGAATCCTGAAGGCGTGGAAGACAAATCACAACGTTTTGTTGTACGGCCCGCCGGGTACTGGTAAAACGCACGCGATGAATTATATATGGCGGCTGCTCGATACTGATACTGCCGCCGGACGCGTGCTAAAACTGGATGCGAGCAATAAAGATACACCGTTTCAGGCTGTTGACGATCAGTTTCCATTGGAACGTCCGGTCAGGCGCGAGTGGGTCACGTTTCATCAGAACTCCAGTTATGAAAATTTTGTCATCGGCCTACGTCCGGAGTCAGCCGCGGCGGGGCTGACGCTCAAGCCGCGAATGGGTGTGCTGCTTGACGCCGCCGCCAGCCTGGACACGAATGTTGACCAGCCGGATGAACTCAAATTCTCTTCGGCTGTGATCTACATAGACGAGATAAATCGCGGCAACGTGTCGCGCATCTTCGGAGAGTTCATTACCTTTATGGACCCCGACTACCGCGATGATGGTGATGGCGTCGCCCTGCCCGTGCCTCTCACCTCTGTTAAAAGTGAAGGTGGTGAGACCGAGCCGATAGAGCGGGTCATAGGCGGGACGGTTAAGCTGCCCGTCCCGTGGTATTTCCCGCGAAACGTCTACGTGCTTGCCAGCATGAACTCCGTGGATCGAGCCGTCGCGCCTCTTGACAGCGCGCTCGCCCGGCGTTTCGCTCGTATCGAAGTGTTCCCGGATATGGATTTCCTTGCTCAGCATCTCGGAATTGCCGACACAAAAGCCCTACTCAAAACGGCAGCAATAGAGACTGAAGGTAATGAAGATGAAGGGGCGGAAGAAGGCGAAGAAGGAGTTGAAGGAGCAGGGGCAGCGGCTGGCGCAGGAGGTCAGGACCAAAGTGATGCGTCAGATGATTTAGCCCTCGCCTTCGTCGGTGCTGCCGAAGTTGCCTGGCTTCTGCTGTACCGCTTGAACTACGATATAGCTTCGACGCTGGGCACAGACTTCGAACTGGGCCACGCTTACGTGATGGGCGTAGCGAAGGGCGCTGATGAGGAAGAGAAGTTCAGAATCTTAGCCAGAGCTTGGGATCAGGCCATCTATCCTCAGCTACAGGAACGCTACATCAACCGCCCTGACGAGTTACAACGGATGTTGAGGTTAGATAAGCGTCACACACCGCCGCCTCAATATCTCTTCGGCAAGCGTCAAGCGCCGCGCGGCGCAACGACGCCGGCATCCGGCGCACGTTACGTCCCGCACGTGCCGACATTGGAAGATGCGCCGATAGATCAAGTGAGGGTGACTCTTCGTTATTTAGCCGGCCTTGAGTAGCAGCCTTGAATCTCATCGAGTACGGAGAGCCTGTAAAAGTTACGTGGGGTAATGATCTACTCGACGCCCTGAGAGTAGAGTCGCGCCGCTGGAAGGGGATTCTTGGCCTCAGCGACGAGCCATTTCTGATCCAGTACGTGGGGCAGGATAAGCACTCGATAAAGGCCCAAGGCGTAACCGGTTTTATCCAGGTCGGCCCGCTGTCTATAGAGGTGCAGCCGAAGTTCCTGGCCTCCACCATGCAACCGACTTGGCGGAGGGCGTTATGGCAAATCCTAACGGCGGTAGAGGAACAGCCCGAAATCGGAGCCCTTACCAGAGCAGGCATCGTTCAAAAAGAGGAAAGCTTTTCCGACTTACTAGGCTGGATTTTACTCGACAGCCTCCGCCGTGGTCGGCTTGAAGGCTTTCCACGCGGTTACGTCGAAACGAGAGACAGCCTGCCTGTATTTCGCGGGAGCCTTGACCTTGGGAGAGTGTCAGAGCTCATTACCCGCCCTTATCTAGTGCCCTGCGTTTATGATGTCTTCTGCGAAGACACGCCGACTAACCGCCTATTCCGCTGGTCTGCTAATTATTTATCTCACTTAGTTCGGTCGGCGCAACTTTCCCGCATGCTCTCCGACGAGGCCGCCGCATTCGTGGAGGTCGGCTCTCTACCGCCCGGCGTTGTTGAAGCAGAACACATTACACTACCTGTCCAATACCAGCATCTTTCCCCGGCGTTGCAGGTAGCGCGGTTGCTGCTGAGAAGGCAATCACTCCAGCATCAACAAGATGAATATCATGCCCCAAGCTTTCTTTGGAAATCATCGGATGTTTTTGAGAAATTTGTTGGCTATCTGCTTTATCAACTTTTCGACAGCCATCAGGTCTTGTACGTGGACTCGCCCGCGCAAGTATTGGCGTATGGCGAGAAGAACAAGATATTTACGTACCCTGACTATAGGGTGCGAGACGTTAAGCGAACGCACATGGTGTTAGACGCGAAATATAAAGTCTGGAGGAAGCGAGCACGTCAGCCTCTTGCAGAAGACGTGTATCAGATGATGGCCGCAGGAAGGGTTAACAACTGTGGGGATGTCTACTTGGTTTACCCCTGTCTGACGGCAGGCCGGAAGCTTCCTTTAACATGGCGCGTTCGCGGAGAAGGGCAACCCTTGAAGGTAACAGCTCTGTTCATAGACTTGTTGGAGATGGGTGGTGCATCAGGTGAAGAGACACTCCTCAACGCACTCAAAGAGGATATTTTGAAAAAGAAAGGCCCTAGCTAAGATAGCTCAGTTAATCAATTGAACCTCGCACCATGAGTGGCGCTTGCGCTGGTCATATTTGTAGGTGACGGAAAAGCGTGTGCCTCTGTGGAGCGAGAGCGGGTCTGTGAGAACCCAGACGGGGCTGCTCCAGTGGTGATCCTTTTTGACGAGCGAGGGGTGTGTCGAAAGGCAGACGCCGGGGCTCAGCACAAGCTCGAAATAGAAGACCAGGCCGTTCATCTGCCCTTTCGTCGCGGCGCTGGCGTCGCGTGTGGTTTCGACCCGCGCGAGATCGCACGTTCTAAAATCTATGTCCTTGAGAAGGAGCGGCTGGCTGAGCGGCTTCCACTTGCGCAGGTGATATGGATTGATGAGAAACCGAAAGAGGGTGTTGCGGTTGGCCTTGAGCAAAGCGTCGAACTCTATGCCGTACCATGACTGCCAGTCGCGCAGGGCTTCGGGTGTGAAGACAAACCTTTTCATCTCCGCGAGAGGTATCTGGACGGGCAGACAAAAAATCCTGAGGCGACCAGGCACAAGACGCGCATCGGGCTTGACCAGGCGCGAGACGGCATCAGCCGTCGTCTCCAGAACATCTTCGGCCAGAGGCTCGTGACCGATCACTTCGGAGATGAGCACGTCCGCGCGCTCGGGCAGCTCGACCTGTGTAGACCATCCGCGAATCAGTGTGATGCGATCCGACAGATCGTTGCTCGCGAACAGCTCGCGCGCGACCTTCTGAATTTGCCCTGCCTCTATGGCGTACACATGGCGCGCTCCGGCGCGTGCGGCTGTCGCGGCCAGGATGCCCGTGCCCGTTCCTATGTCCAGCACTACGTCGCCTGGACGTACCGTCTCGCGAATCGCATCAATAAAACTTAGCGTGCGCGTCCTGTCATTCAGCATATCAAGGTGTAGCTGCATGACATCCTGGCTGAGCTTCAATGTTTGCTCTCCTCTGACGCAGTGCCTCTTAAACGAACGATTCCATCTTAACACCCGGCGGGCACAGGGAAAGCCGTTGCGACACACGCAGCATTGCGGTTAAGATTTTGCCGGAAATGAAAGAGCCACAGAAAACAGAAATACAGCCTGAGGAAACGGAGATACAGCGTAGGCCGTCCGGCGCGCTCGTGCGAGGTGTGGCGCAAACTTACTCGGAGCTTTATCGTGCGGCGGGCATCAACGTCTCGCAGGAGCTGGCCGAGCGCCAGCATGCGCGTTACACGGCTGCACTGCAAAGCGCGGGTCTCAGTGTCCGGCAAGTTCCGGCAGACAACGCTTATCCGGACTGCGTCTTTATAGAAGACACAGCCGTCGTCTACGGCGAGCGCGCTCTTCTCGGGCGACTGACCACGCACAGGGAAGGAGAACAGCGCGGAGTTGAAGATATATTACGGCAGCGGCACGAAACGTTGAGCCTTCCCGTGGGAGCCTTGCTTGAAGGCGGAGACGTGATGCACGTCGGCAGGGCGACATACGTCGGTCTGACAAAACGCACGAATGAGGCGGGCATCGATGCGCTGCGAGAATTTTTGCGCCCTTTAGGACAGCGCGTCCTGGCAGTGCCCGTCCATGATGCGCTGCATCTCAAAACAGTGGCGACTTATCTGGGCAACGAAACGCTCATCGCCGCGCCAGACCTTCTGGACACCAGCCTTTTTGAGATCGAAGAGATTATTTTTACCGCGAGAGGCGAAGAGGGCGCGGCCAACTGCCTGCGTATCGCGGATCATCTGCTGATTTCAGAGGGCAAGCCGCAGACTGCGCGCCGCCTGCGTGCCTTCGCCGAGCGCCACAGCATCAAGCTTGTGACTCTGGATATTTCTGAGTTCGAGAAGGGGAACGGCTCGCTGACCTGTCTCTCCCTCATTTGGTGAGCGTGCCTTAGGCGCTAGCGCCGCGCCATAGGATCAAGCGAGGAGCTATGCGTCAGTATCGTCTGCTGCCTGTAGCTTATGTCGTAGACCAATGCTCTGACGCTTTCTTAATCATCGCCTGTGCGTAGAGGTGTCTGGTCGCGTCATCCTTCGCGTCACGAAAGCTGCTGATTACGATATTGCCGTATAACTCCCAGCCCGTTTTCAGTCGCTCGTTGATCGCCGCCAACAGCTCTTCCAAGACAAAACCATCAACTATGGTGTATTCCATATCCGTCCCCTTTTTATCCTTTCGTCCAGGCAGGGCCGATGCCAATCATTGAGAATCAGTGCTCATCAGCGAAAGAGCCCCAGCACCTGTTGCTGAGGCTCTTTCGCTCTTTCTTCGATCAAGAGTGACCACGAAGCGCGTCCGGGTCATCAAGGGCCGAAGCGTTGGCGATACTCCTGCGACTGTATGAAGCCGCGAATCATCTCTCTGTAGTCGCCCGTCGTATTCAGCGTGTTGAGCCACACCAGATACTGCGCGTCAGGATCGCGCCTCAGGAAGGCGAAGTAGCCGACGACCACAAACGCCTTGTTGAAGAACTTCTGAGAGACTTCAGGGCTCTGCACCACCGCTCTTAAGACATCCCAGCGCTGCTTGATCGAGTTGGCTAACTCGTAGTTGAGTTGTTGCCTGCTCGCCAGCGTCACGCCTGCCGTCTGCGCCAGCGCATCCACGTACTCCTGTGAATGCGTTGCCGAGTCGTACTGATCGTAGCGCGCCTTGAAGTCCGCACGCTGCGAGAAGTCTAAGGCGTACTGCTGTTTCCTGGCCTCTAATTCGGCTGGTGTCAGGAAGCCTGCGACCAATTGGAAGTCTCGCTGGAACTCGTCGTAATCAGGCTTACGACCCAACCCGACTTCGTAGAAGCGGTAGATGTAGTAAGCCCTGTCGAAGAACTCAGGCGAGCGGAAGAAGTCGCTGGCCACCTGTATCTCGTCGCAGTTCTGGATTGTCTCTCCAGGCTGCGGACAGGTGTTCAGCCGGTTAAGCCATGCGGCCAGACCCGACGGCTCAGGCTCGCGGTTGAGGATGTCCATGTAGAGCAACCTAACGAAGAACTCGCGCGTGTCGATCGGATTCGAAGCACCCGGCGCGAGATCGTTGTCGTTGATCGTCAAGGTCGCCGTTGCAGGCGTACCCAGTATGCCGCCCACAGGATTGCTCAGCGTGATGGGCAGCGTCTCAGGCCCTTCGACATAGACATCGTTGACGATGGGGATGTCAAAGGCGGCCACCGATTGGCCTACGGGGAAGTTGAGCGTACCGGACACCGCCGTAAAGTCGCAGCGCGGCGAGGCATTGCCCGTATTGACATTGCAGTTGGTCAGACCCGACAGGTCTCCGGTCGCGTAATTGACCGAGGCCGTTAGTGTCGTTCCGCCCAGACGAGTAATGGTGATCGTGGCGTGACCATCAGTTTCATTCACCGTAAAGTTCGTCAGTTGGAACTGCATCGTCCGCTCAAAGACTGTGATGTTGACCGTATCTGTATCCGAGAGCGCCCCACCCGTGCCGGTGTTGCCCTGATCGTTGGTCGTGATCTGGACAGAAGCCGGGCCCGTGTAGTCGGTAGTCGGTGTAAAGGTCATGCCGCCTAGAGCCGTGTTGACGCTAAGCCACGTGCCCGTAAAGGTCATCGCCGCATCAGCCGTGCCGTCGCCGACTGTAAAGCCAAGACCGGAGGTCGTAGAGAGCGTGAGCGTGCCGTTGGTCGCCGCCAGACTGATCTGTACCAGACCATTCTCTGAATCATCATCGAACTGGATGGGATTACCGTTCGCGTAACTGAAGGTCAGAGCCGTGTTACGGACGGTGGTTTGATCGCCGGGCACTATGTTGACCGGCGCATCGTTGACCGCAGTCACCGTGACGGTGAAGGTGCGCGACAAGGTGTCCAGGCCACCGTTCGCAGTACCTCCGTCGTCCTTCACTGTGACGGTAATGATCGCCGAGCCGTTCCGACCAGGCGCAGGCGTAAAGTTCAGTGTGCCTATGGCGTTCGGGCTCGTGTAATTGACCGTCGGGTTGGGAATCAGCGTCGTGTTATCCGAGGTCGCCGTGATGGTTAGATTACCCGTCTCTCCGTCACCGGCCTGGATGTTGTTCATCACGACCGTCTGGATCGACGCATCTTCCTGGATCAGGACGTTATTGATGGCGTCCAGATACGGAGTATCGTTGACCGGATTGACGGTGATTATCGCCGTCGCGAGACTGCCGCCCAGACCTGCGAGCGTCGCATTCAAGGACGCCTGTACATTGAAGCTGCCGTTTGAGAACGAGTTCAACGCGGGCGTGAACTTCAACCCGGCAGCGCCCTGCGCTATCGAGATAAAGTCTCCCTCATTGATCGGCGTCACACCGTCGTTCTGGAAGAGCGTGCCATTGGTAATGCCGGAGATTCGGTAGTGCGTGACCTCCGGGCCATCTCCCGCATTCTTTGTGATGACCAGACCCGAAGTGGTCTGCGTATCCTCGTTGGTCGTCGCGTTCGTGACCGACGGAACATCCGGCGTCGGCGTAAGAGTGAAAGTCACGGTTGCAAGGCCGCTCGACAGCGGAGACGGGTCGTTATCTTCAACCGTGTACTGGAAGCTGGCAGGGCCGTTGTAATCGGGCGTCGTCGTAAAGATCACATCGGAGCCAAGGATGCTGACCGTGCCGCCGACAGCAGAGCCGACCGTCTTGACGATCAAGGTCTGACCGGCCTCGTTGGCGGGGCCGGGCGAGTCGTTGCCCGTCAGGTCAGCGAACGGAATGATGATCTGGCCCGCGTCTTCAGGCGCATTGGGCAGCGCATCGTTGACGGCGGTCGGCGCGTCGTTGACCGGATTGACCGTGATCGATGCCGTCTCGGACGCGGTGCTAAAGGCCGTTATGCCGCCTGTCACAGTAGCATCACCTGTGTTGCCGTTCGTCCCGCTGGTCTGATCCCATGCCAGGAACGTGATGCCCGGATCAATCGTGCCGTTAAAGTCTGCGTTGGGGATAAACCTCACGCGTGTTAAGGCGTCTGCCGCCAGCAGCCGCGCCGTTGTCACAGCCAGACCGCTAAACGCCGTCCAGTTCGTGCCGTTGTCAATCGAGTACTGCCATGCACCGTTGGTGTTATCAACAGCGGTGACGGCGATGCCTTCGATTGCGCTGGCGTCAACGTCCGTGACGCGATCACCACCTGCGCTCGCGATGATGTCTGATACGAGCGTGCCCGGGTTCGAGGCGTTCGGAACGTCCTCGTTGATGGCGTTCAGGGACATGTTGCCCGTGTTGTCTAAGACAGGCGCGTCGTTCTGTCCGATGACCGTGATGGTAAAGGAGATGGGCGCGCTCTGGTTGACGTTCGGAGCAGAGCCTGAGCCGCTGTCCGTCGCCACCGCGTTGTAGGTCGCCGTGCCGGAAGTATTCCCGGTCGGCGTGTAGGTCAATTGGCCCGCGTTGTCTATTGACGGGCCGCTGGTGAACGTCACGTTGCCGGTCGTGCCTGTCTGCGTGACGGTGTAGCCGACAAGAGTCTGGCCTGCCTCGTCCGTGGCAGTGGCCGGGCCGGGCTGGAAGCTCGTCGCAAAGCCTGCGACGGTCTGAGCCGCTGCGTCCTCGTTGACAGATGGCGGATTGCTCGGTATCTGGAACGTGGGCGCGTCGTTGACGGCATTGACCGTGATGGTGAACTGCTGTATGCCGCTCGTGTTGGAGTTGGGCGCAACGTTGCTTCCGTTATCGGAGAGCGTCACGTTGATGGTCGCCGTGCCGTTGGTGTCAGGCGACGTGGTGTAAGTCAGATTGCCCGTCGTCGAGTCAATCGCCGGGGCGCTTGAGAAGGCAAGGTTTCCGGTCGTACCAAAGACGGAGACGTTGAAGGTCAGCGTCTGTGCAGGATCGCCAGCGCCTTGAGAGATGCTGGTGGCAAAGCCGTTGACGGTCTGCGCTCCGGCATCCTCGTCCACAGTCGGAGCAGTGGCCGGGATG
>Ga0190273_10000756_pt1 | contig 11755 bp, 11 predicted proteins | sample Popmic504IS_FD_134513 | JGI IMG/M metagenome (GOLD analysis project Ga0190273, IMG submission 134513) | Populus adjacent soil microbial communities from riparian zone of Shoshone River, Wyoming, USA - 504 IS | ecosystem: Environmental > Terrestrial > Soil > Riparian zone > Trees stand | place...
ATGACCCTTCCTGACATAATAACTATACAGTTCCATGACCTTCAGGGCGAAACTTTTCACCAACGCAATATACTGGTCGGTATAAAAACAATTGCTACCCACAAGAACGACATTACCCTCTCCCCTTTCCTTAGCGATAACGAAGGGCGTATTGTAATCACCAAAGAAGATCTGCTGGCTGCTGCCGGAGATGTCTACGAAACCGGACTCATGGATTATTCGTCGTTGGAAAGTGCAAAACCTGAAATAGAAATTATTTTTATCGGAAAGGACAAACTTAAAAGCCAGGTACGATATTATGAAATTCTTTCGGGAGACCGGCGTAGTTCTCTCTTAAAAGTAGAAAGAGAGCTTACTAAAAAGGAGCTGGCTGCCGTTGAACAAAAAAAGGCGTGGACTGATCTATACGAGAAATATAAGAACTGTTTTAACCTGAAAACAAGTATCGATCACGACATTACCCTGGCCACAGATGTTTGGGATGGCAGGGAGAGCGTGAAGCATTATAGTGTGATGATCTAGTGCGGTTATGAGGGAGAGCCAGGAAAGCCTCTGTATTTTCAAAAGGTAAAACATGCAATATTCCTTACAAAATGTCCGTTACAAACTCATAACCAAACAACGCAGCATGAAACCAACAATTACCTTACTCAGCTTATTTCTATTTTTCAGCACGCTTTCAGGCTATGGCCAACGCAACGCAACCACGGCCCCCAAGATCGTTGTGACCGGTGTCGGCACTGTTTCCGCATTCCCGAACGCAGCTAAAATCACGCTTGCGCTCAAATTCACCAAGCCTACCTTAAAAGAAGCCATCACCGAAAACAAAGCTGCCGCTAAGCAGGTGTTAGCTGTGGTTAAAGGCTTCGTTACCGACACGACTGCAATAAAAGTGAGCCTTATTGCAACCGATAAAGTGATGCGATGGAATGCACAGCTGAAGAAGGATGTCTTTGTGGGTTTTGAGTCGGGACAGAAGATCATTTTCACACTCAACGACCTCAACGCGATGCAGGACTTTACCGAGAAGATCATGAAGACCAGGATCTATGAGATTGAAAGAGTGTCCTATTTCCACACGCAGGGTGAGGATTTTGTAAAGCAGGCACAAGAATTTGCTGTGGCCGACGCTATAGAAACCACAAAACGCCTTGCGAAAGCATCAGGAACCACCTTGGGCAGTATTGCTTTTATCCAGACCAGTTCGAGCCCTTCCGATGCCGAAGATGCCACTGAGGACTCCTACAACCTTCACACCTATAACAAAGGGCTCGAGGTAAGCGGCGGCGTGGGCTCCAGCGGGCAGCTGCTCAATTTTACCGCCAAGGTTGCTGTGCATACATTGCTGGAGTAGGTTTTTGGAAACAACATGGGTGTTACTGCACACTCCTATATTAGTGGATCCTTGAATCTTAAACCATTCGACATATCAGCTCCGGAGGAGCGATATATTTATAGAACTGACATGTCGCCAAACAAAAAGAGCTCCGGAGGAGCGGCATCTATATTGCGCTTCTCCGAAGCTCTTTCTATAATAAATTATCTGCTATACATATTCCGCTCCTCCGGAGCTTAACCAACGTCAAAAATTGCTACACTGACATCTGCTCCATTAATTTAGAAACCTAATTCTCCACAATCAAAATCTCAACCCTCCTGTTCTCAGCACGGGCGGCTTCGTCTTTTTCGGGTAGGGGGTTAATGGGCTGGCTTGTGCCGCGGCCTTCAAACGAAAGGCGGTATTTCTCAATACCATTCTTGTTCAGGAACATCATGATGGCTTTGGCGCGTTCGGTAGAAAGATTCCTTGGATCGCCCTCCATGCAGCAGATGTGGCCCAGTATTTTAATCTTAAGGTTTTTGTTGGCACGCATTATTTCAAGCAGCTCAAACATCTTGGGCCGTGATTCTTTCAGTACACCAAAAGTATTTTCGTAGAAATTTATGTTTTCAAGCTTAAAAACATCACCAGGCTTGGAAGCATCAACTTTCGCAATGAACTCTTTATCAAATGTAACGACTTCCTTTGTACCATCAGGGTTTGTAAGCGTTGTACCGGTTGCATACACAGGTTTTGCCGCACTGCGTGCCATTGGCTTAATGCCGAGTATCTCATTTTCTCGCGCCAGGTCTTTTGCCTCAATGTAATAGAGGGTGACCTTCCTGTTCTCCGCTTTGTTGGGCGAATGCTTGTGCAGCTCGCCGAAGCTACGCGTCTTGAAATCGTCGCGGGTTTTTATCCTGCCTTTCACCATGCCAAACACAGTGCTGACCCTGCGTTGTGCCAGAGTGTCGTTAAGGCCTGTGCTACCATCCTCGTCGGTATAGCCGTTTATGGCAACGATTTTCGACTCACGATTGGCCGTCATCCATTCGTTAAGCCTGTCCTGCTCCCCCTTTTTTAGTTCGTGCTGGTTGCTGTCAAAGTAAACGGAAAACTGCTCCTGCGCTTGCAGTATAAAGGAACAAAGGAATAATATGAGGGCCGAAAGTAGCTTTTTCATGTTGCGGTGTTTCTGTATAAACGAATTTAAACAATTATTTAGTATGGTGTTGCAAGTACTGTACCGTTTTCGTTTTCGCGATGAAGTCAATAAGGGAACACGGATTAAAGGGACTATAGGGATTTTCACAGATTTTATAGCTATACCTGCTAATGGAGATATGCACGCGGATGACGCGGATCGGTTGGATGAACGCGGATTTTACATAGAGCGCTTGTTCCATTCCGAACGCAGTCCCGATAGCTATCGGGACGAAGTTGAGGAATCTCAGCGCAAGAGATTTCTCCGAACGTCGAAATGGAACACATACCTTGAAGTAGCATGCGGATGAAAAATGGAGGCCGGTTTCCCCCCCTCTCCTTTGGAGAGAGCCTGTCCCGATCCGTCGGGAGGCTGGGGTGAGGTCTGCAGCCATCTCAATACTCACTACTCACTACTCAATACTCAATTCTCAATTCTTAATACTCAATTCTCACTACTCAATACTAACTACTTAATTACTAATAATCTCAATCTCCACCCTCCTATTTGCTACCTTCTCAGCCTCTGTTTTTTCAGGCAACGGATAGATCGGCCGGCTGCTGCCAAAGCTCTGGTACGAGAGCCGTTCGCTCTTGATGCCCATTTTTCGCAGGAAGCTGTATACTTTTTTAGCACGCTTCTTAGATATCTGGTCTTCCTCGATCACCTGGCAGCAAATGTGCCCCTGGATGTCGATCTGTAGGTTGGGGTTGTTCTGCATGAGTTCATATAATTCCCTGAGTACAGGCTGCGATTCGGGCAGCGGCACATCGGAATTATTATAGAAATTAAGGCCGGGTAGCACCAGCTTATCCCCCTTTTTAGCCGAGCCCATTGCAGTAGACAGGCTGCCCACAGGGGGTACCGGCCTCGCCGTAATTGCGCCCCCCTCCACATCCGGCGCGGATTCGACTGCCACTTTCGTATCGGGCGTAATGTAATGGATAACCACTATCCTGTCACTGGATGTGTTGGCCGAAAATGCCCTCGTTTCGCCAAACCCTTTAATCTCCGCTTCGGGCTTGATCTTTATGTTCGCTGCCCTTAGCTGCTGCGCAACATGATGTGCCCTGCGCTCTGAAAGGTCGATATTGTAATAAGGGTTCCCAATACTGTCCGCATAGCCGTAGACCTGCATCACCTCAACATCTTTGTTATTGGCAATCCATTGTGCCAGTCTTTTACCTGACGGCGCGCTGGCTTCGTCCACATCAAAGTCGAAGTAAATGGTATATTGCTCCTGGGCCAAAAGCAGGGATGGAAAAAATATGAGGAGAGTAAGAAGCTTTTTCATTGCAATTGATTTACTGCTAAGTTAGCGAAAAAGAAAAAGAGTGGGATACGGATGAAATGGATTTGGATATTAGCACAGATTTTATCGGCGTTGTGGATAAGGAAATCAGTGAAAATCTGCTCAATCCGTGTCATCCGTGTTCCTTGTTCTTAAATCAAAAAAACCCATCATTTTCATGACAGGCTTTAGTTATTGTGGTGGAAAAATTACCTTGTGAAAAGCAATTCCCTGTATTTAGTCAGCGTCCATATCTCGTCATCAACAAGAAGCTCCAGCTTATCGCAATGCTCCCTGATGGTCTCAAAATAAGGTTTTACAGTGTCGCAGTAAGCGTGGGCCATTTCTTCGCCGCTGGTTAGGGCGTTGGCGGTTTTACGCGCTTCGGTCATTGCTTCAACATTAGTGTTGATGCCGGCAATATGTTCCGATATTTCCCTGATAAGCGCGATCTGCTCTTTCCCGATGTTCTCAAAATCTTTCCCGAAGATCTCTTTAAGTCCGCGTACGTTCTCAATAAGGATGTTCTGGTAGCGGATAGCCGTAGGCACTACGTGGTTCCTCGCGATATCGCCAAGCACACGCCCTTCTATCTGGATCTTTTTAGTGTACTCTTCAAGTTCAATTTCGTAACGCGCTTCAGCTTCAACATGGTTCATTACGTTCATTTCCTCAAACAAGGCAAGCGTCTGTTTTGAAACCTTTGCTTTAAGCGCCGATGGTGTAGTCTTGAAGTTGCTCAACCCGCGTTTTGCAGCTTCCTGCTCCCACGCGTCGCTGTATCCGTCGCCTTCAAAAAGGATGGCTTTGGTCTCCTTGATGTACTCCCTCAACACGTTGAAGATAGCGTCATCTTTCTTCATTCCCTTATCATCGATAAGTGCGTCAACTTCTTTCTTGAAGTCTTTCAGCTGCTTGGCAACGATGGTATTTACAATGGTCATGGCATTGGCACAGTTTGCGCTCGATCCCACTGCCCTGAACTCGAATTTATTTCCTGTAAAGGCAAACGGCGACGTCCTGTTCCTGTCGGTATTGTCTAGCAATACATCCGGAATTTTCCCAACTACATTCAGCTTAAGGTCGGTTTTTTCTTCCGGCGAAAGCTTGCCAGACGATACACCTTCAAGCTCAGCCAATACTTTAGTCAGTTGCTGCCCTATGAATACCGAAATGATGGCAGGAGGCGCTTCGTTGGCACCAAGCCTGTGGTCATTGGTTGCTGTCGCGATAGAAGCCCTCATCAGTTCTTCGTTGGTATAAACCGCCTTAATAGTGTTGATGAAGAACGCAAGGAACTGCAGGTTGCTCATAGGCGTTTTGCCGGGGCCTAAAAGGTTCACTCCTGTATCTGTAGCAAGCGACCAGTTGTTGTGCTTCCCTGAACCGTTCACACCTTTAAAAGGCTTCTCGTGGAAAAGCACTTTAAAGTCATGGCGCTCCGCAACTTTCTGCATTACGTCCATCAATAATGAGTTGTGGTCAACGGCAAGGTTGGTCTCCTCAAATATTGGCGCAAGCTCAAACTGGTTTGGCGCTACCTCGTTGTGGCGTGTCTTAACCGGTATGCCTAACAGCATGCACTCGTTCTCGAGGTCACGCATATAGTTCAGCACCCTTGTAGGTATCGAACCAAAATAATGGTCTTCCAACTGCTGCCCCTTTGCGGAAGTATGACCTAATAAGGTACGTCCTGTCAGAGTGATATCAGGCCTTGAGTTGGCCAAAGCGATATCTACAAGGAAGTATTCCTGCTCCCACCCTAAAGTGGCAGTCACTTTCTTAACGTTCTTATCGAAATAGCGGCAAACATCTGTTGCGGCATCGTCTATCGCGGCAAGTGCGCGTAGTAAAGGTGTTTTATAATCTAATGCCTCACCGGTATACGATACGAATACGGTGGGGATACATAAGGTAGTACCATAAATAAATGCAGGCGACGTAGGGTCCCATGCGGTATAGCCCCTTGCCTCAAAAGTATTCCTGATTCCCCCGTTCGGGAAGCTGGATGCATCCGGCTCCTGCTGAACCAACTGGCTTCCGCCGAATTTCTCAACCGGGTCAGTGCCGTCATAAGATGTTTCAAAGAAGGCATCGTGCTTTTCGGCAGTGGCGCCGGTAAGCGGCTGGAACCAGTGGGTATAGTGGGTTACACCTTTAGTAAGCGCCCACTCTTTCATTCCCATTGCAATATAATCGGCAAGCTTGCGGTCTATCTTTGATCCATGCTGCACAGCATTTCGTACTGCCTGGTAAGCTTCAGGCGTCAGGAACTGGCGCATGGCTTTGTCGTTAAACACATTACTACCAAAGATTAGCGATTTTCTGTCGAGTTCTTCAACTTTAACCGGCTTTCTGTTGGCCGTTTGCTGTAAGGCCTGGAAACGAAATGTTGACATGGAAATGTAGTGTTAAAAGTTATTGTTTCTATTAAAACAGTGCAAATATACAAAAATTTGTTTCTAAATACTTCATACCCCTAATTTTTAGGGGGTGAGGTCGGTAAATTTTATAGTATTCACATAATCACCCTATTTATTATCGGATAACGAATTATGATTTGCTCCGAAAAATAACTAAAAGCCCGTATTCATAGCCCTATAATTAGCAAAACCGTAATCCGAATCTGTCAAAGCTCTGTTAATTGTGTTAAAGTATTTATAACCAAATTGCTGAATGCCTGTTGAATCTATAATTTAGCTACAAATCATTTATTTAACCCTAAAACACAAAGACATGGCTAATAAAAAATTATTCTATGGCATCGCAGCAGGAGTTGCAGCCTTGGCAGTAGTAGGACTTGTTGCAGCAAAACAAAGATCTAAAAGAAAATTTGAATCTCAGGTCGATGAGGCCAAACAAAACTTTAAAAGCAAGTTGAGCGAACTTCAGCGCAAAGCCAAAAAAGAATATAAAAATTCGGGAGGCGAAACTAAAGACGCTGTGAACAGCGCGAAAGAGCGTGCCAATGAGTGGGTGAACAAATAATCCCAAACCTAAGATTACCCTACTACCCCTTTTTACCGACTAACTGCTAATCTAAAAACGAATCATGAAAACCAGAAAGAGTGCAGGGAAAAAATTCCAGTCTTATCCTAATTTAAATCTCATAGAACAGCTGTCGGCGGAGAGCATTTTGCACAATGATGCCGATGTATTGCCTGAGATCGTAGTCATCACTACGTTCCCGCCAAGGCAGTGTGGTATTGCGACCTATTCGCAGGACCTTATCAAGGCCCTTAACGAGCATTACGTGGATTCTTTCTCCATTAAGATATGCGCGCTTGAGAATAAGAATGAGAAGCATACTTATGAGGATGCCGATGTGAAATACATCCTGGACACTTCTGACCCTGAATCTTATATTACCCTGGCTAAAACACTGAATGAGGATGATAACGTGAAGATTGTCCTGATGCAGCATGAATTCGGATTGGTGGAAGAAAGTGTAGCGCAATTCAATTCCTTTATCAATGACGTGAAAAAACCGCTTGCGGTTGTTTTCCATACCGTACTGCCAAAGCCTGACGAGGACTTAAAAGCTAAGGTACAGCATATATTAGACAGGGCTGACTCCATAATAGTAATGACCCATAATGCATCTGACATCCTCTGCCGCGATTATATTGCAGATGCTGAAAAAATATCTGTAATACCTCATGGTACCCACTTGGTAGCACACGGCGATAAATCAGAGATAAAAAGAAAATATGGCTTCCAGGGTAGGAAGGTATTATCAACTTTCGGGCTGTTGAGCTCAGGTAAAAGCATTGAAACTACGCTGGAGGCTTTGCCTAAAGTGGTAGACAAATGCCCGGAGACATTGTTCCTTATCATCGGCAAGACCCACCCTACCGTGGTGCTGCACGAAGGCGAGCAATATCGCGAATCGCTTATCCAAAAAATACAGGAACTTAACCTTGAAAATAACGTTAAGTTCATCAATAAATATGTAGACCTTCCCGAATTGCTGGAATATCTCCAGTTGACCGACATCTATCTCTTTACATCCAAAGACCCGAACCAGGCCGTGAGCGGAACGTTCTCGTATGCCCTAAGCTGCGGATGCCCTATCATCTCCACTCCTATCCCGCACGCCAAAGAAGTTTTGGCCGGCGATACCGGATTTACATTCGACTTTGGCAACAGCGAGCAACTGGCCAGCCAGATCAACAGGCTGCTGTTTGATGTACAATTAAGGAATACCATGGTTCTTAACGGGCTGCACAAAATAATACACACGGCTTGGGAAAACTCAGCGGTTGCCCACGCTAAAGTGCTGGAGAAAATTGCAGGTGGTGACATCAAGCTGCACTATAAAAATCCCGCAATTAACCTGGAGCATATCAAAAAGATGACCACCAACTTTGGGATGCTGCAGTTCGCAAAGCTTAACAGGCCTGATGTTAATTCCGGTTACACACTTGACGACAACGCCCGCGCATTGATAGCGATGTCGCAGTATTACAAAAAATACAAAGATGAAAGCGCGCTGCGCTACATACACATCTACCTTGACTTCATTGCTTATTGCCAGAAAGGTGATGGCAGGTTCCTTAACTATGTTGATGTGAACACCAACTTCACCGACCAGAACTACAATGAGAACCTTGAAGACAGCGCCGGAAGGGCTATGTGGGCATTGGGTTATGTAGTTTCACTTGGCAACATATTACCTCAGGCGATCACTAAGAAAGCCGAAAGCGTATTCCAGCGTTCGCTATCGTTGAGCAAAACCATGTACTCTACCCGGGCAATGGCTTTTGTAATCAAAGGATTATACTATTACAACCGCCACGTAAAAGACGCCGACACGCTTATTTACATAAAAATGTTTGGCGACCGCTTAGTACAGATGTACCGCCATGAAGCGGATGCCGAGTGGAAATGGTTTGAAGGTTATCTTACCTATGCCAATAGCGTACTGCCAGAAGCACTGCTGTTATGCTATGCGATTACAGGCAATGAAACCTATAAGGAAATAGCAAAAGAAGCTTTTGACTTCCTGTTGTCTAACACCTTCCACGATGACACAATAAAGGTAGTTTCCAATAGGACGTGGTACGTTAAGGGAAGCAGGAAAGACATGTATGGGGAACAGCCTATCGATGTCGCCTATACAATACTTGCATTGCGGAAATTCCACGACATTTTTAAGGACGAGGAATACCTCAACAAAATGGAAGTGGCCTTCAACTGGTTCCTTGGCAACAACCACCTCCAGCAAATCATTTACAACCCATGCACCGGTGGCTGCTTTGACGGGCTTGAAGAGCACAGCGTAAACCTTAACCAGGGCGCGGAGTCAACCCTGAGCTACTTAATGGCACGGCTTACCATAACCAAATACTTTGGCAACCCTGATACGGTATACTTCAGGAAAAAGCTAAAAGCAGCTAAGGTTTCAAAACTTGGATCATTATAAACTATAATAGTTATAAAATAAGAGAGGCTCCAATTGGAGCCTCTCTTATTTTATATATACACCATAAAAAAGAGGCCGAAGCCTCTTTAATTATTTATTGATCGTCCTGATGTTGGCTTCTTCAATATTGAATCGCTCAACTACCGATTTATAATCACGGAAGTCCATCCTTGCGCCTGCACTTAGATAACCCGGTATGATCACTACCCTGAACACCTGGTCCTGTGAAAATTCAGGAGTGATGATCGGGTCAAAAGTCGCGTCAAGGTAAACCACAACACTGTTTACAGAGAAGTCAAAGTTGAAATCAACCTGTCCTTCAGCCACATGATAAGTGCTTGGTATAAGCTCCCACACAGGGTCGTTGCCATCCATCCCGGTCCTTCTGTAAACCAGCACCATGTCTGATTCAAGAATTGAAGGGTCCAGTGGAATGATAACAGAATTATCTGATACATCATTAAAATCTACGTTGTTCACCTGGAAAACCTCGGCTTCAAAAATGTAATCGTTTTCAATAACTTCAGGCTCATCGTCAACGGTACAGCCTGTAAAAGCGAAGGTTCCTGCCATCGCAAAAAGTAAAAATATCTTTTTCATTTTAAAAGTGTTTTATTGTTAAAATTCTTATTCCAAAAACTGAACCAAATTTATTGGAATCGGAAAATTAGTGAAAATATTTTTAGATACATTTGTATAACTATGAACGAAGGTTACAAATTATATATGGTTTTGCTGGGCTGTACACCCAAAGGCAGGCTGACGGAGCAGCACGATATTTTTTTCGGGATCGGTTCCTCACTACAGGAAATGATTCCTGATATGTATACCTTCTGGCCTGATGGCGGACAGCTGCATGTCGACTCCTGGCGGGAAGTTACCCATGTAGATGGTTATAACATTTCCATCGGTCCGCGGGAAGAAAGCAATAATGAGGACAACAAGCTCTTTTTCCTGAACCTTGGCGGATATAAACCCGGCGACCTCGAAGAATACCACTATAAAATGTTGGCTGTTGCGCCTAAAATGGCCGCTGCTGTAAAACAATCAAAGAAGACCGCTTTCTACAAGCACTTGGGCTTTAAGGCGGCCCCATCACACATAGACGAAAAATACGGCATTGACATAGACGACACGCACAAGGTAGAAGATATACTCCCGCCGCATTTAAAAGAACAATTCAGCATCAGGATAACGATGGCAGAAACCGGAGCCGAGGACGAACTGCATGTTGGTTATGTTAAGCTTGGCAGGAAGCCAAAGAAATAGTAGCTATAACCTCATTTTTATTACCTTACGCAAAAAAATCACAATGAAAAATGGTATCCTTTTATTGCTGGTACTGTCAGGGCTCGGGGCCAATGCGCAACGCTACTATCCTGCCCTTAAAAACCTGATGCTCCAGAACGTGGCGGAAGAATCTGTGTTCAATAACGAGATCACTTACGTGCGCGACGGATTCAAGACAGCCATCAACAAAGTCTGGTATTCCAACCTGCAGACCTCCAATGGCACTAATGCCGCTTTCTATAGCATGGAACTTGTACCCAAGTGGATCTATGAGGTAGATTTTCTTGATACCGGTGTATTACTGGTGTTTAATCAGGGCCTTGAGGATAGGACGAAGGGGATACCCCTGACTTTTCACGAGTACGCCCAGGTGACGGAAACCGAAAAGCTGGGCAATGGATGGTCTCAGACCGGTGACGGCTTAGCACTGCAGTTCCCGCTGGGCGCGCTGGTCCCTTACGACACTGCAGCTAAAAAAGTTATACCTTCTGCAAAAACAACATTCACTATTTCCGGCTTTACCTATAAGTTTGAGAACAATGGAGAGGCCCTTAACATCATTGTGACCGGTACATTTACCACAGGCATACAGCTCAACAAAAAGAATATTCCTGCTGGAGACGTAAAAAATATTATTTTCAACGCTTCAAAAAGCGAACTCACAGTAAGCATGGATTACACTGATTCAAAGAAAAGGGAGCAAACCGTAATATTGGTTACAAAAAAGACGGGGGCTTAATATCTTAATGGATGACCTTCTTTGTGATCACTGTATTTTCAGCCGTGGTCACCTTCACTAACAACACCTGGTTTTGAGCCTGCAACCCTGATATAGTGGCCTCTGCAGCATCAATGCCGGCTTTGTAATATATCCTTCTTCCGCTTACATCATAGACCTCCGCAGCAGTGATTGTTGTACTGCCGCCACTAATATGAATTTCTGCGCCCTCTTTGTAAATGATAACCTCATTATTTGGAGTTGCATTTTCAGCAACGTCAAGGGCATTTTCAGTATATATGATCTCAAAACGGTTATCAACGTTTCCTGCATCGGTAGTAAAACTATAAGCGCTGCCTGCCAAATTATGCACAATTTGGAGCAGCTTATCCTTCAGGTATATTTTCTGGCCTCCGCCAAAGATACCATCCGCTTCAGCAAGCGATATTGTGTAAGTGCCTGCCGCCCCTGCTTTATAGCCTACAGCCACTACATCATTAGCAGTA
>Ga0190273_10000757_pt1 | contig 11742 bp, 12 predicted proteins | sample Popmic504IS_FD_134513 | JGI IMG/M metagenome (GOLD analysis project Ga0190273, IMG submission 134513) | Populus adjacent soil microbial communities from riparian zone of Shoshone River, Wyoming, USA - 504 IS | ecosystem: Environmental > Terrestrial > Soil > Riparian zone > Trees stand | place...
GACATATCGCTGCGGCTAAATGGTTACGTGATAGATTCGGCTACCGGCAGTGATGCCTGATCCTTCACAACAAGCGGCTGATTTACCTGTTTGCACACAGGCCATAGTGCTTGCAGCTGCGTACTTTTTGTACTCCTTAAGGCTAACAAAATTCTTATCAACTATAACAACTGATTTTTCGCCGTTCAACGTTCCGGCAGGAACTTTGAGAAAGTGAAATGTTTTACCACCGATCACAACATGTGCATCGTTTGCTACAGCGAGGTTTTTAAAATCAGTTTTAACCGCGAGTTTGGCCACCGAAAAACCAGCCCCTTCAACAGCAGTTTTGATAGCGTCAAAATTTACCGGCTTTCCGGCCTTAAATACAATGTCAAATGATGAAGATTTAATATCAGGCTTAACCGATTCTACAAACGGAAGTTTATCAAGTGCAATATTGATAGCGCGGGTACACATAGCGCAGGTTAATCCGGCTGCAGTAAGGTTTGCAGATCGAAATTGCGCGCTGGCAGAAATAGAAATAATAAAGGAAATTATAAGGAAGATGCTTTTCATAAAAAGTTTTTAAGAAGTTTAATCGAATGGCGACAGCATGGAGACTGCCATGAAAACCAACTATGATGTAAATAACACCATCTGTTTAAGTGATATTCAGCAGCAGACTTATCCAACAGGGGTTATCATAACTGCAGAAAATCAATGATAGTTCTACCATTAAAATCAAATCCTAAAAACGCAATATTGTATGTATTTCGCCACCCCGGGAGAAAATGGCGGACCGGTAGAAGGTTGGGTAAAAACATCCTCCTGGTTTTGATAGTTGTCCGCGGCCATTACAAATGATTGGGCCGGAACGAGTGCGGGAGCTTGAAGAAGCAGGTTGACCTGCGACATCTGGTGCGAATCCTCAATCTTTATAAACTTCGATTGATCTTCACAACATCCCTTTCTTGATTTCATACCGCATTTATCGCAAAGCCCGCTGACCGGTGAGCCATAATCGACAGACGAAATCTCGCCCATACAGTAATGGATATTCACTTCAACGCCGCTTGCAACGGCGAGATACAAAAAAGATAATATGGCGATAAACGCTTTCTTCAAGATTTAGTAAAGTTAAACCATTTGCACCGCTATTACAAGGAGCCAATGTTAAAACGGTGCTAGCAAACAACGTTGAGGTGAAAAGCCGCGTAATACCTGGTAGCTGGTCCCAGATCGGATTGTTCGCTTAATTGATAAAGCTCCAGAGAATACCCAGGCGGATCTGTAGTCCCGGACTTGGATAATCCGGTATTAAAACATTGTTATTCTGAAACCCACCAGCAGACAAGCTAAACGAGTTTAGGTTTTCCGCATGAAGGTAGGCAGTGAAGCTCCGGATGCGGAAGTGAAGATAGGCTGTTATTTCGGGGAGGCGCATCTGAACGGTATTTGTATCCTGGTATGTAAACTGGCCAAGCATTGGTGAATATCCGTTGGCTTTATAAGGCGTAAAGTATCTGAATTCAAGACCGAAACTGGTGTTTAAATTTTTAAAACCAAGATTACCATCGTACCCGATTTGATTACGGGTAAGAAGAAGCGGTAAATTGACTGGCCCGTTGCCGGCCTTTTGCTGTACTACGATCCAGGTCCGCAGGTTCCATTTGCCGGCGATCTTAAACTGCTTTTGTGCTGTAATAGCAAGTACATTAAATAAAGCGGAAGATTGTTCTGGCTGGTAAAAACTGCGGTAATACGTATAATTTGTTACGAGATAATAGCTCCCGGTCAATTTTAATCGTGACAACGGTTCTTCTATCGAAGCAAAAATATTTGTTGTATTCTCTTTATTAAATGAAGGCACCGGTCCCGCAGTTGCGATGGTAAAGCTGCTTGTTTCATCAAAATTAAAAGAGGGCGTTCTGTTTACATTCTGAAAACCGACCTGCAGGTAACCGATGCGGCGCGCAATAAATCGCCTCAGGCTGGCATAAACATTATAATCACCGGCATTCAAACCGCGTACATAAAACTTTCCAAAGGCTTCAAGATCCCATTTCTGGTTGCGGGTTTTGTTCCGGTATTCCCCATGCAGGAAGAAATTATAATACTTCTTCTTAACAGTACCAAGGTCAAAAGTACCGGTCAGATTCTGAAGCGACGCACCGGCTTTTACAAATTGCTGCGAGTTTTTTGCATCAGGAAATGAATAGATTGAAAAATCGTTTATTAACTCCGACCAGGTATCTCTTACGAGGATCCGGTCCGTGTCGCTCCGGAGGCCTCGTATGTTGTAATATTGTTTGTAGTAACCGGTATCTATCCGGTTGTCTTCAAAACGGTATTTGTAAGTGTTGTAAGAAATTGTATGTTCAAGTCTTAAACGTGGATAGAACAATGGCACCACGCTGGTGTCTGTAACAACTGAATCTTTTTGCCCGAAGTCGTACTGTTGCCGCATTGTATAAGTGGCAGAAGTAAACCGCGATGCTACGTTCAAAACCGGGTTAAAGAAATTCGAACTGGCAGTATTGTCGCCACCAAGCTTTGTCGGTATTGTTAAGCGTTGTGTAAAGCCGTTGCTGTCAAGATAGTTGCCGTCTGTTCTGATGCCGCCATTTTCACCTGCCTGTAACTTATTACCTACAACTACAACAAAGTTTTGATACCGTTTATTAGTTGACTGATACCAAGACCCGAATCGATAGTTGTTATGATTTGTAGCCTGGTTTTGGAAGAAGCCCGGCGAATTGATTAACCGGTATTGAAAACTCAAATTCCAGTTTGGCCGGATGTTCTGTGTGTGCAACAGGTGTATCATCTGCTCAAGCCTGCTGCCCAGTATATATCCCAGCTCCGAATACGGATTCGTAGTGTTATAGAACCTGATATCGGTTGGTTTCAGGTTATAGATGTCAAATGAGTGAAAGCCATGATCCCAACCCGACTGCATATTTGGCGAGAAGATCATCGACTCTGCAGCGGTGCCTAGATTCCCAAGCGTTTTATAATACCATGGAACCGGGTAAAACCGGTTGAAATCTGTCAGGAGCGTGTCAAAGCGCTGTGACCGGCTTGAGTCAAGATATCGAAAGCTTATTGTGATAGAATCATCAACCCGTTTTAAAAGACTGTCGCCGCCGCCACCGCCACCACCACCGAAGCGGCTGCCCATGCCCTGCAACCGGTTTACGGCCCCGCTCTGCGCAACAATCCGGCGCGGTAATACAACGGCCAACGCCAGTAAAAACAATAAAACCAGGTGTCTTTTCAATGCTTATTTATAGGATTTTAGCTTGTATTTTAATCTTTCGGACTATGGGATCTGCTCAATCAAACGTTGGAATATTGCTGTAAGTTTTGGCTCTGCCTCCCTTGCCGCCAGAAGGACCTCTTCATGTGTTATTACGTTTTCCTCATCTCGTATACCGATGTCCGTTATCACACTCATAGCGAATACTTTCATCCCCATATGAACTGCCGCTATTACTTCCTGCACCGTACTCATTCCCACTGCATCACCGCCTAATATCCGGATCAGCTGGTACTCTGCCCGCGTTTCAAACGTTGGACCGGTTACACCAAAGTAAACACCCGACCTTAATGGAATATCAAGTTCGTCGCTGATACGTTCAGCCTTTTTAATAAGTTGTTTGCTGTACGGTTCACTCATATCAGGAAATCTCGGACCAAGCTCGATGAAGTTTGCACCGAGAAGAGGGTTGCGGGTAGCGAAGCTGATATGGTCTGATATCACCATCAGGTCGCCGACCTTAAATGAAGGATCCACACCGCCGGCGGCATTGGAGATCAAAAGAGTTTCAACCCCTAGCAGCTTCATCACCCGGATCGGGAAAACCACTTCCTCAACACTATAACCTTCGTAAAAATGAAAACGGCCGGCCATTGCTACAATAAGTTTTCCAGCCAGATAACCAAAGACCAGTTTGCCCGGGTGACCTTCAACGGTCGAAACGGGGAAATTCGGAATATCATTATAATCGATTTCCTGCTCGATCCGGATTCCCGCTGAAAAGTTTCCCAGTCCACTTCCCAGCACGACACCAATCTTTGGTTCGCCACTATAAACCGATCTGATAAAGTTGATGGTTTCCTGAAGTTGCTCAATTACATCGGCCATAACTGAAGTCTCGATTGTATTGGGTTGAATGAAACGGCTGCAAAGTAATTGAATATTAAACATGGACGATTGAATAATGCAGTTTTCGATCTGCATTTGATCAGATTTAACTGCAACGCAACAAACCGCGAATAGTGATACCAATTGATAATCACCAATTGCCAATACTTTACTATTTTCGTCAAAATTTTTTTTACATGAACCTTCACGAATATCAATCAAAGGAGTTATTGAAAAAATATAACGTTCCTATCCAGGAAGGGATACCTGTGGAAAGCGCCGGCGCTGCAGAAGAAGCATACAAAAATCTTAAGGTTCAGTACGGAACCGCTTTTGCGGTAGTAAAAGCCCAGATCCATGCGGGCGGACGCGGTAAAGGAAAGATCGTTGGAACCGATCAACGCGGAGTTGCGGTTGGGAAAAATGCAGAGGATGTCAAACAAATCGCTTCCAGGATCCTTGGAGGTACGCTCGTTACGATTCAAACCGGCCCGGCAGGTAAGGTCGTGAATAAGGTATTGGTGGCTCAGGATGTATATTATCCGGGCGCAAACCCTGTAAAAGAATTCTATCTGTCAATATTGCTTGATCGTGCAACCGGCCAGAATGTGATCATGTATAGCACAGAAGGCGGAATGGACATTGAGGAAGTTGCACATAATACACCGGAAAAAATTTATAAAGAGTGGGTCCATGCAAGCGGCGGACTTCTTGGCTTCCAGGCCAGAAAAATTGCCTTCAATCTCGGCCTCAAAGGCGAAGCTTTCAAGAACTGTGCAAAATTCGTAACGAATCTGTATAATGCGTATGTTGGTCTCGACTGCAGTATGCTCGAGATAAACCCGCTGTTTAAAACCGCAGACGAAAAAATCATCGCCGTTGACTGCAAAATGAATCTTGATGATAATGCTTTAATGCGGCATCCGGACCTGGAAGCAATGCGTGATATAAGTGAAGAAGATCCTACAGAAGTTGAAGCCGGAAAGTACAATCTGAACTTTGTGAAACTCGATGGAAATGTTGGTTGTATGGTGAATGGTGCCGGTCTTGCGATGGCCACCATGGATATGATCAAGCTAAGCGGTGGTGAACCCGCAAACTTCCTTGATGTGGGTGGTACAGCTAACGCGCAAACGGTGGAAGCAGGTTTCAGAATAATTTTGAAGGACCCAAAAGTAAAAGCAATACTCATTAATATTTTCGGTGGTATAGTACGCTGCGACCGCGTAGCCCAGGGTGTTATCGATGCTTATAAATCGATCGGCAACATTGAGGTACCAATTATTGTACGCCTCCAGGGTACAAACGCAGCCGAAGCCAAAAAGCTTATTGAAGAAAGTGGTTTGAAAGTTCAGTCTGCTATATTATTGAGTGAAGCTGCATCTCTTGTTAACAAGGCGTTGTCTTAAATACCAATCACAAAAAAATCCCCGCTAACAATTGTTGCGGGGATTTTTTTTTGCCAGGAAACTGATGAGTTCGTTTTTTATTTCGTACTCAGAGGTAATGACAGAAGCATTTAAAGGGTAAGATCATCATCAATGTAAGGGCGCGCAACTTCCAAGGCGGTGCTGGAATGTTAATGGATTAAAACGGGCCATTGTTATAATCAGCTAACAATTACTCGCCTGTTCTTCTTATAACCGGTTCGCAAAAATAAGCTTCCAACCATATCCGGAATTCACGTACATCTACCAAGTAAAATTACCGCAGGGCGGGCGGCCACGCTGGTGGCGGGTAAGCCACCGGAGTTACATACATACCCTTACAAAAGATTATATTTTCTGTTGTGGCAAAATATTTGCAAACCCCTTTGCGTTAATGCAGTCCCCGAACCCTTTTAAACTTTAGAAAATCTGTTATGAAACACGCTACAAAGATATTTTACGGAATGATCGTTGTCTCTTACGTCATCCTTTACGCTATCATTGCGATGTTAAGCTGATATTACCAGGTACACTTGCTGATAACGCAAAGATTTATCTTTGTGAAAAACTGCTTTGGAAGATATTCTGATAAGACCCATTCAGCCATCGGACAATTATCCGCTTAGTAAAGTTATCCGCGATACGTTAACTGAGTTCAAGGCGAACCATCCAGGTACGGTTTACTATGATCCTACCACGGATCATCTCTTTGAGTTATTTCGCGCGCCCCAAAGTTGTTATTATGTGGCAGAAGCCAACGGAGTTATAGCCGGTGGAGTCGGTATATTCCCAACCCCAGGTTTACCGGCCGATACCTGTGAATTGGTAAAAATGTACCTGTTGCCATTTGTACGTGGGCAGGGATTGGGTAAAAAGCTCATTGAACAGGCACTGTCTTTTGCCAGTGAAAGCGGTTTCAAAAACGTTTATATTGAAACCATGCCTGAATTAAGCAAAGCAATGAAAGTGTACGAGAAATTTGGTTTCCGGTACCTGGACCGGCAGCTCGGAAGCACTGGCCATTTCGGCTGCAAAATCTGGATGATTAAGGAACTTTGAGTGCTTCGGGCGAGTTAGTAACCTTTGATGGTACGCAACTCCCTGCCCAGTAAATGAACCTGGAAGCCCAGTCGGAATGCAAAGCCGCCTTCCGAATCCACATTCTCATATTTGCTGCGGTTATAACCTGCAATTGCTTCTAACGCCACATTTTCATTGATAAAATATGCCGCACCACCTCCAATAAACAAACTTGACACAGTGTTACTGTTCTTTACACCGTTTTGTTTTGTAGTAACCGTTTCCATCATAAAGCTGGAATGTATAAGGGGCTTAAATGAAGAATTATTAAGATTGAAATAGTATCTCGCAAAAGGGCCGGCTCCCAAAGCAGTGCTTTTTTCTGCACCAAACTTCGAAAAACTCAATTTGAATTCCGCACCAGCTGCAAATCCTTTGGCAAAGAAATAGCCTGCCATTGGTTGAAATGTGAATTCGTTATTTGACTCGGTGGTATTGATGCGGAGATTGCCGCCAATCATCCAGTCGCCCCGGTTTGTCTGTGCATGAATTGCAGTGAATAAAATAATAAATCCAAGACTGAGTATAAGTTTTTTCATAAATGTGGTTTGATAATTTTGTAATCGGTTGTCATTTCAAATGGAGGCTAAGATGCAATTTCCGTGACTTCGTACACCGGGCTAAACAAATACAATTTACCGGTTTTGACTTCAACGCATTGATATCTTTTCCTGAGTTTTTTTCCCTTTTTAAAGATCCTTCCCTGTCCGGTATCAAATAGTTTGCCTTCCCCAACCTGTTCAACTAGCAATTGCCCTTCCTTTTTCTCATCGTAGTTCCGGAGCACACGCATCAATGGCTCATCGGCACAGCTGGTAGCCGGCAAATCGTGCAAAGAATTGTTCAGGGATTTTAAAATATCGGGAGGAAATACAGCCAGCTGCATAAAATCAACAAGCATTTCACCATACACTTTTTTCCATTCCTTACCGTGTGCCGGAATCCGGTTCCCATATTTCAGGAACGCCACAAGATGTGCGAGCTCATGAATAAGTGTTATAAGAAATGCGTAACTGTTGAGGTTCCCGTTAACGCTGATGCGATGGGTTTTGTTTACAGTTGGATGCCGGTAGTCACCCAATACGGTCTTTCGTTCACGCGTGATCGTTAGATGAACTTTATAATGGACCAGGTAATCCATCGCTTTCTGGGCCGACGCTGCCGGAATAAAACGGCGCAGATGTTCAAGGGGAGCTTCCTTTTTAGGCATTCTTTTTATCCTTACTGAGTTTCAGTACTACAGCCAGTTCCACAAACGTATATACAAAGTATAAAAACATGCAGGCGAATATTCCGCCTTTGCTTACGTTTTTCTGATAGCTTACGATATAGAGGAAAGCGCTTACCATGCAGATCATCATTTTTGCAAACATTGCTGAATATATCATGCGCATAAAAAAAGGCGCATGATTGTTAGTGAGTGAACGACGATAAAACAAGAAAGAAATAACAGTCGCAATAAAGAGGATGATATTGCCTATTAAAAGAACATCCGGATCAATGCTCCAGTGCGACAATCTTTGCGGAATCAACAGTGTAACTGCACTAACAACCAGAAAAATGATCACAAGGGGCAGGAAGGTCCTGATCAGCGAATTGTTCTTCATTCCTGCAAAGATATCACAACCGGCTTTTATTCATGAAGGCCGGGGGATCAAAACATGAAAAATCCGTGTCGCACTGCAACAGGGATTTCATGTATCGAAAATTGGCTGATCTTATTTTGCCGGTTCTTCTTCCAGTATCGCAACTTTTTTGTCGGCCCTTCCATTGCTTAACGGATTTGGTTCCGATGTTGGATTCATATGACACTGGCCATTGAAGTTTGCCGTTGGCTCAATTTGCAATTTCGAAGAATAGATGTTGCCTGTTACCAGCGAGCCGCCTTTCAATTGAAGTAATTCCTTCACCTTGATAGTACCGCTAACCTTGCCCATTATGTCGGCTTGCTGGCCTGTAATATCGCCTTCGATAACACCATTGGCGCCAATAATAACTTTTGCAGTACAGTGAATATTACCCTGCAGTGTGCCATCGATGCGGATATCGCCGTTACTGGAAATATCACCTTTGAGTGTGGTACCGGCTGCAATCATACTTGCACCTCCGCTGCCTGCAGGAGAATCGGTGAAGCCTTCGGATTTGGATTTTTGGTTAAACATATGAATCGGTTTTTAAGTGGATTGGTTGGATGTTTTCTTTACTCGGTGATGTTCTCCGCTTTTGGAATATCAAGTGCATTTGTATCAAGCTTCAACGTACTGCCTCCCATTAAAACCCCACGGACGCTTTCCAGGTACTGATCTTTGTATTTCATCGCCTGGTTAAGAGAGTCGGTTTTGATTTTAAGGTCACGCAACTCCTTGGTAGCGTTTACATCACCATAACCCGGAATATACAATCTTAACGGCGTAAAAACAATCAATGCTACCGTCAGCCCCGTTAATAGAACAAAAATGGTGCTAAGAGCAATATAAACACTCAGCCTCGACAACTTAAACGTAACAACCTCTTCGTAAGTATCATCGTTCATCACCACAAGGCGGTAACGGTTCTGTAAACGTTGGAGTGTGGAATTGGCATCGAATTTGGCCATACATTAGTATTCAATTGATTAAAGATACTGTTTGCCCCTGTTAATTCGGTTTCGATGCTGCTGATTTTCGATAAAAAATAGTTTTCATAAAGGGATTTCATTAATTGGCTGACAGATATGTTAATAGTGCCTTTATCTTCGCGCGGCAGATAATAATTTTGCTGAAAATCAGTTAATAAGCGTTTAGTTTGTCTCCATGCACAAGGTTTTTAACCAGATATTTATAAGCTCTTTCCTGTTGCTCTGTTTATGGCAGGATACCTGTGCCCAGGGAAGTCTGAGCTTTGATCTGATGAAACCAAAGAAGTTCGAATCAAAGAAGCTTGGATCCGAAAAAACAGCAGATAAAAAGTTTGGTGCGGTCCGCAGGTTCACCCAGAATGGTGTCACTAAGTTTAACTGGAACTTCAATGCCAGTAACAAACTTGACATGGTTATTGCCCGTGCAAAGGCTGCGCATAAAGACGACTACACCCGCCTGCTTTCTTTCTATAACTATGACCTTTCACAGACCGAAGCTTACAAGGCGGATCTCGACTCAGTTATTTACAAAGCAAATGCAGGTATCCTGATTCACGATCTACGTAATTCGTGGGTTGATAACCTTTATATGCTGATGGGGATTGCTCACTATTTTAAGAACGATCTTGATACGGCTTATCTCACTTTTCAGTATATCAACTACGCCTTTTCACCAAAAGAAAAGGACGGGTACGACAAACCAATAGGGAGTAATGCGTCTGAAGGTGGTAATGCATTTTCCATCTCAACAAAGGAAAAGACAGGCATCGTTAACAAAGTATGGGCACGCCCGCCAAGTCGCAACGAGTCTTTTATATGGCAGATAAGGACTTACCTGGCTAAAGAAGAAACTCCAGAGGCTGCCGGTATGATTGAAACGCTGAAGAATGACCCTTTCTTCCCGGAACGTCTGATGCCCGATCTTCATGAAGTGCAGGCGTATTGGTTCTACAAGCAGGAGATTTACGACAGCGCCGCTTTCTATCTTGAAAAGGCTTTACCCAATGCGGCGAATAACCCGGAACAGGCGCGATGGGAATACCTGATCGCTCAGCTTTATGAACGTAGCGGCCATCCTGAACTTGCAAAAGAATATTTTGAGCGAACAACACGACATACGTTTGACCCGGTAATGGAACTGTATGCCCGCCTAAACGCCACCAGGCAGGATCGTACGAATGAAAAAGTTATCGCCGACAATATAGAAGCGGTTGTAAGAATGGCCAGGAAGGATCGGTATGCCTCATATCGTGACATCATTTTCTTTACGGCTGCAACAATGGAGCTTGAACGAAAGAATCTTAAAGGCGCACGCGAATTACTCATAAAAGCAACCGAAGTACCACAAACAAGCAATGAAAACAGCCAGCGCACAGCAGCATTCGTGTTGCTCGGCGATTTATCATTCGAGCTGCATGCGTATAAAGATGCTAAACGATTTTATGATAGTGTCGATATCACTGATCCCTCGGTGGCCGACCAGGCTTTACTGCAGCAACGGAAGATCATTCTTCTTCCTATTGTTGAAGAGATAAATGTCATTGAACGGCAGGACAGCTTACAACGCATTGCAATGCTTCCGGATAATGAAAGGGAAGCACTGATCCGGAAAATGGTAAAGCAGATGCGAAAAAGCCAGGGCATAAAAGAAGAGGTAAGTGAAGGCGCCGGTGCAACAAGTGTAAATAAAACAACAAAGCCAGCGGATCTTTTTAACGAGGCAAAAGGTGAATGGTATTTTGACAATGCGGCACTGAAATCGAAAGGCTTCACAGAATTTAAAAACAAATGGGGTAACCGTCCCAACACAGATAACTGGCGGCGCTCAGGTGCCATCAGCCGGATGAACGGTCCCCGCGAAGAGCGGGAAGCTTCTTTTGGCAGAGATGCACCTCCTGCCGCGGCCGTTACAGAAGTTAGCTATGACCGGCTTATGAAGGACCTCCCGCTTACCCCGGACCTTCTGAAAAAAAGCACTGACTCTGTTGAGCGATCAACTTTCACGCTTGGCAAAATCTACTTTGAATCGCTGGAAGATTATATTCAAACTATTGACACGCTCGAGAGCCTCCTGAAAAAATTCCCTGCTACAATTCACAAACCCGAAGCGCTGTTCATACTTTATTATTGCTACAATAAAACAGGGAACCTGACCCGTGCCACAGAAACCAGGCAACAGCTGGAGCAACAATATCCTGGTTCAGAATACCAGAAGCTTGTAACAAACCCTTCCGGCGGTTCACAAAAGAGCAATGCGGAAGCCGATATGAACCGGCGCTATGCAAGCATATACAACAGTTTCATTGAAGGCCGATTTGATCAGGCGCTTAGTGACAAACAAGTTGCTGACAGTCTTTACGGCGTTCATTACTGGACGCCCCAGTTATTATATATCCAGTCTGTGTATCATATTAAACAGAAACAAGACGACCAGGCAAAAATAGTATTACAACAGATCATTAAGCTTTACCCGACGTCTCCGCTTGCAC
>Ga0190273_10000758_pt1 | contig 11737 bp, 10 predicted proteins | sample Popmic504IS_FD_134513 | JGI IMG/M metagenome (GOLD analysis project Ga0190273, IMG submission 134513) | Populus adjacent soil microbial communities from riparian zone of Shoshone River, Wyoming, USA - 504 IS | ecosystem: Environmental > Terrestrial > Soil > Riparian zone > Trees stand | place...
GAACGAGTGCACGTGCGAGAACAACTGGTCGTTCAACACCGACGCGACGTGCGGCGCTCCCTCGTGCGGCTCGCACGTCGAGACCGCCGCCGAGGTGCCCCTCACGCTCTTTCTCGCCATCGACATCTCCGGATCGATGGACACCGGCACTCCGTCGCGCATCACCTCGGTGAAGAACGCGATGCAGTCGTTCGTCGCCGACCCGTCGAGCGGCGGCGTCGGTGTGACCCTCAAGGCGTGGCCGAGCGGCCGCTGCGACGCGGCGTACGGCGGCGTCGCGACGGGGTGACGCGATGTCCCCCGCGCGGGGCCGATATCGTTCAGCCAACTCGTCAGGTGCGACGACGGACCGGGGGAAGGAACCCACATGTCATCCGAAGATCTCATCCGCGAGGCGCAAGACCCCGCCACGGACCCCGCACGGCTGGCGGAGCTGGCACAGATCGACCGCACCACCTGGGCGGCGATCGTCTTCAACCCGTCGGCATACGACGGACTGCTCCAGTGGCTCGGCGAGCGGGGCGACCCGACCGTGAACGCCGCCCTCGCCGCCCGCGCGTCGCACGCGGCGACCATGACCCAGCCTGCCGCCCCCGACGCGCCGCCCGTTCCGCAGGCGCCGCCTGTGGTCGCGCCCGTGGCCGAGACACCCGTCGTCGAGCCGGAGCCGACGCCCGAGCCGGTCGAGGAGCAGGCCGCGGCGCAGCCTCCCGTGGAGGAGCCGACCACGTACATCCCGGCCGCGCCGACGCAGTCGGTCTACCAGCCGGAGCCCACCCACCAGCCCGAGCCCACGACGGTCCTGCCCGCGCAGCCCGCGGCGCCTGTGCACCCGACTTACCCGGCCGGGGCCGACTATCCGGTCGCCTCGACGGCAGCCTTCGGGTCCGCGCCACCAGCCGGCACCGAGCACCAGGCCACGGCGACCGACAGCGGCGGCGAAGGTGGCAGCGGCCGGCCGATCGCCTTCGTGATCGCGATGGTCGCCGTGATCATCGCCCTGATCGGCGGTGCCGCCTTCGGCGCCACCGAGCTGTTCGGCGACGACGACGACGGCCCGGACATCACCGCGACCGACAGCAAGACGTCGGATGCACCCGACTCGTCTGACCAGGAGGAGGACGACCAGGACCAGGAGGAGGACGACCAGATCACCCCCTCACCGGCCGAGGAGGATGACGACTCCGACAGCGGATCCGGCGCCTCGAGCGAGTTCTGCCAAGCTGCGCGCGAAGGACTGGAGGCCACGACCAAGCTCCTCGACGACGGCCAGGGCAACCTCGACGCGATCAAGCAGACGGCGGGCGAGCTGGCCGATCAGTACGAGTCGCTCGGCGATTCCGCACCCGACGACCTCAAGGACGACGTCCAGGTCATGCAGGACTACTTCGAGCTCTTGTCGGACCCGCCGGCCGACATCGGCTCGAAGCTGGGCGAGGCGATCCCCGCCTACACCGAGGCCGCCTCGAACGTAGGCAGCTACTACACGCAGAACTGCTTCTAGCAGCGGTCGCCCCGAGCCCGCTACGCCGGCGACATCGACGTCGACGCAGGGCGCGGGGTGATCAGCTCCTTGTTCGTGGACGTCCAGGTGAAGTCGCCGTCGGGTCCGTCGATCGTCACGGTCGCCAGTGCGATCTTGTCCTTCCCGCCCTCGAAGCGGACGCTGCAGCGGAACGTCGTCCCGATCTTCGAGTCGACCTTCTTGGGGCACCGAACCTCGAGCGAGGTGGCTGCGCGCCGCTCAAGCTTGCGCTCGATGTTGTCGACCACACCGTTGGTGGACATGTAGACGATCTTGGTCGCCTCCGTCGCCGCCTCCTCGGGCTCGTCCTCACCCCCGGTGGTCTTGATCATCAGGTAGACCGCGGCGACCAGCGCCACGACGACCACGCCCAGCATGATGTTGATGAACGTCTTCACGGCTCGGATCCTATCGCCGATCGCCTCACCGTCCGGGCGTCACGCGCCGTCAGCGGGCGGGGCCAGATGCTGGCACGATGGGCGGATGACCACCCCTCACCCGCACAGGGACCAGCCGTCAGACGACACGTCGGGCGCGCGACCGGACCCGTCCTCCGAGCGCCCGCCGGCCACCCCGCCGACCCAGCCGAGCGCTCCCCCATCGGCGGGCCTCGATCGTCGCGGTCACGTCAAGCCCACGCGGGCCAGCGGACTGTGGATCGGGGTCGTCACCGTCGCGGTGCTCGCCATCGTGTTCCTGGTCTTCATCGCGCAGAACTCCGAGAAGGTCTCGATCAAGTTCCTCGGCTTCGAGGGGCAGCTGTCGCTCGCGATCGCCCTGCTCCTGTCGGCGGTCATCGGGGCGCTGGTCGTGGCCGTGCCGGGCATCCTGCGCATCACGCAGCTACGACGGGCACTGCGCAAGAACGCCAAGGCCTGAGCCGCCGAGCTCAGGCTAGCTGCCGCCGCCGATCGCGGCCGGGCCGTCCTCACGCCGGATGTCGAAGATGTGCCCGGTCTGGTGCGACAGCAGCACGTCGAGCGACTGACGGGCGACCTCCGCCGAGCTGAGCAGCGTGCCGGCCGGCTCCTCGCCGAACGCCTTCGTGCGCATCGGCGTGCCCGTGCGTTCGGGGTTGATGCAGTTGACCCGCACCTCGCCGGCCCACTCGTCTGCCAGGGCCTGGGTCAGGTTGACGACCGCGGCCTTGGCCGATGAGTAGAGCGAGTAGCCCTTGCGGCCGCGCGTGTAGGAAGACGACGTGAACAGCAGCAGCGAGCCCGCTGACGCGGCGAGGTGAGGGTAGAACTCCTGCGCGATGAAGATCGGGGCCAGGTAGTTGACCTCGGTCGCGGCGAAGATCGTCTCCTCGGTCGTGTCGGCCAGGTCGCCGATCGGCAGCACGCCGGCGGTGTTGACGACGAAGTCGATCGCGTGGCTCTGCTTCAGCACCACAGCGGCAGCCGCCGTGATGTCCTCGCGTCGGTCGACATGGGTGTTGGTCGACGATCGCGAGAACGTGTGGACGTCCGCACCGAAGTTTCTGGCGAGCTCGGCGATGTCGCCGCCGATACCGTACGACCCGCCGAACACGACCATGGTCTTGCCGGCCAGCGCCGCCCGGTACTGGTCGTCCGAAAGCTCGGCGGGGGCGTCGGCCGAGTGGAGCTGGAAGAGCTTGTCGGCGATGTAGACGTCGATCGGCTCGGTGACCTTCATGTTGCGCTCGTGACCCGGGACGACCGCGATCGGCACGTCCGGCAGGTAGCGCAGAACGACCGTGCAGTCGTCGGTCGCGGTGAAACCGGGATCCTTCCACGCGAGCTCGTACGCCTGACGGATCACTGACAACCGGAAGGCCTGCGGCGTCTGACCACGGCGCAGCAGCGAGCGCTGGAGGACGTCCTCGATCGTCTCGGTCTCGTCGGGCGGCGTGTCGTGCACCTGCACGATCGTGTCGGCCGACGGGATCGCCGTGTCGACGGCCCGATGGGTCTCGAGGGCCGCGACGACGTCGCCGATGATCGTCTGCGACACCAGTGGGCGCACCGCGTCGTGGAACAGGACGTTGCACTCCTGCGAACCGAGGGCGTCGAGCGCACGGCTCGTCGACTGGTTGCGGGTCTGCCCGCCCTCGACGATCTGCGTGACCTTGTCGTACTCGCCGCTCTGCACGATGGCCCGCACCGGATCGAGGTGGCCGGGCGTCATCAAGATGACGATCTCGTCGATCAGCGGCGATGCCTCGAAGGCGGCGATGGTGTGCTCGATGATCGTCTTGCCCGCGATCTTGATGAGCTGTTTGGGGATCGACAAGCCGACCCGGGTACCGGTGCCACCCGCAAGGATGACGGCCACGTTGCGCAGTTCACTCACGCGATGAGGTTACCGGTCGCCGCCGCCGGAGGAGTCAGGACGCTCCGGGCCGCATGACCGCCTCGGTCTGCTGCGACTTCCAGGCCTGGAAGCCCTCCTCCGTCGCGCCGCGCCGCCAGTAGGCCGACACCGAGACGTCTGCCCGCGCGACGCCGCGATCGTTCAGCACGAAGGGGCGGACGCTCTTCAACAACGCCGACTCACCGTGGATGAACGCCTGGGCACGACCCGCAGGCCACTCGAGGGCACGGACCGCGTCGTCGATCAGGGTCGTCGTGCCGGCCTGGGCGTCGCCGCGGTGCAGCCAACGCAGGTCGAGGTGCGCGGCCGTCGTGAGGTCGACCTCGGCGGCGGGTCCGTCGATCTCGATCAACGCGACGGCCTTCGCACCGGCCGGCAGCGCCTCGAGCGACGTCGCGATCGCCGGCAGGCCGGCCTCGTCGCCGACGAACAGGTGCCAGTCGGCAGAAGGATCGGGTGCGTACCCCCCGTTGGGGCCGCGGAGGTGAATGACGTCGCCAGGTTGCGCGGTGGCCGCCCACGGGCCGGCGATGCCATCGTCGCCGTGCACCACGAAGTCGATCGCGAGCTCCTGCGCGTCGGCGTCGATCCAGCGGACGGTGTAGGTGCGCAGCACGGGCCACGCCTCCTGCGGCATGGTGGCCTTCACCGCGCCGAGATCAAGCGGGTCGGGATAGTCGAATCCGTCTGCGAGGAACACGAGCTTGACGTACTTGTCGGTGTACACCTGCGGCAACGACACGTCGTTGGCGTAGAAGTCGGCGAATCCGGGCCCGCCGAGCACGACCCGCCGCATCGAGGGGGCGACCGGCTCCGTGCGGACGACGGTCAGGCGGGCGGGGAGGTTCTTGCTCATGCGGCTAGCCTAATGACCGTGACCCACGGCATCGACATGACCCAGTTCGACCCCGCCATCCGCGTGCAGGACGACCTGTTCCGGCATGTGAACGGCCCCTGGCTCGACACGTCGGAGATCAAGCCCGACCGAGCCACGGCGGGCTCCTTCGTGACCCTGGTCGACGAGGCCGAGGCCAAGGTACGCACGATCATCGAGGCCGCCAGCGAGTCGCCTGGAGACGACGAGCAACGCAAGATCGGCGATCTCTACGCGAGCTTCATGGACGAGCAGCGCATCGAGGAGCTCGGTGCCGAGCCGCTCGCCGGCGAGCTGGCCCAAGTCGACGCCATCAGCGACATCTCGACCTTCGTCGCGACGCTCGGCCTGCTCGATCGCCAGGGCGTCGCCAGCGTGTTCGGCATGTACATCGCGCCCGACCGTGGCCGGCCCGATCGCTACATCGCGCACCTCAGCCAGGGCGGCCTCGGCCTGCCCGACGAGTCGTACTACCGCGACGACGACTCCGCCGACATCCGCGAGGCGTACCGGTCGCACCTGACCACGCTGCTGGGACTGGCCGGCCTCGACGACCCCAGCGGGCGTGCCGGACGCATCATGGATCTCGAGACCCGCCTCGCCTCGTTCCACTGGGACCGGGTCGCGTGCCGAGACGCGCAGAAGACGTACAACCTGCTCGACGTCGACGGCCTGCAGTCGCTCGCCCCCGCCTTCGACTGGGCCTCCTGGAGCGACGGCGCCCAGATCCCGGCCGCCGTGATCGCCGAGGTCGTCGTGTCGCAGCCCTCGTTCGTCGAGGGGCTGCAGACGCTGCTGGTCGAGTCCGAGCTCGAGGCGTGGAAGGACTGGCTGCGCTGGCAGGTCGTGCGCAGCGCCTCGCCCTACCTGTCGTCGGCGTTCGTCGACGCCAACTTCGAGTTCTACGGCCGCACGCTCAGTGGCACCACCGAGCTGCGTCCACGCTGGAAGCGCGGCGTCGGCTTCGTCGAGGGCGCCATGGGCGAGGCCGTCGGCAAGATCTACGTCCGCACCGAGTTCCCGCCCGCCTCCAAGGAGCGGATGACCGAGCTGATCGACAACCTGCTCGAGGCGTACCGGCAGAGCATCACCGCCCTGCCATGGATGAGCGTCGAGACCAAGAAGCGCGCGCACGACAAGCTTGATTCGTTCAACCCCAAGATCGGCCACCCCGAGCAGTTTCGCGACTACTCGGCACTCGAGACCGCCCCCGACGACCTGCTCGGAAACGTCCGCCGCTCCATCGCGGTCGCCACCGACCGCGAGCTCGCCAAGATCGGCTCGCCGATCGACCGCGACGAGTGGTACATGACTCCGCAGACCGTCAATGCGTACTACAACCCGACCATGAACGAGATCGTCTTCCCCGCCGCGATCCTTCAGCCGCCGTTCTTTCACGCCGATGCCGACGACGCCGTCAACTACGGAGCCATCGGTGCCGTCATCGGCCACGAGATCGGTCACGGGTTCGACGACCAGGGATCGCAGTACGACGGCACCGGCGCCCTCAGCAACTGGTGGACCGACGACGACCGCACCTCGTTCGAGCAGCTCACCTCGGCCCTCGTGGCCCAGTACGACGAGCTGTCGCCCGCCGGCGCCGACGGCAAGACGGTCAACGGATCGCTCACGATCGGTGAGAACATCGGCGACCTCGGCGGGCTGGGCATCGCGTACCAGGCCTTCCGCCTCACCGAACCGTCCGCCGACCCGATCGACGGCCTCACCCCCGATCAGCGCTTCTTCATCTCCTGGGCCCAGGCCTGGCAGGCGAAGGTCCGCCCTGCCGAGACGGTGCGACGCCTGACCGTCGACCCCCACTCGCCGCCGGAATTCCGCTGCAACCAGGTCGTCCGCAACATCGACGCCTTCTACGCGGCCTTCGACGTCACCGCCGACGACGAGCTCTGGCTCGACGAGGAGCAGAGAGTCAATATCTGGTAGGGCGCACGGCTCGTACCGTCGACATCACCTCGGCTAGGTTGCTCGGGTGAGCTCGCCTTCGGTTGATCCTGCGCAGCGCAGGATCGTGTCGGTTCTTGTGTTGGTGCAGGTGGTCGGCGGTGTCGGCAACGGGGCCGGCCTGGCTGTCGGTGGGTTGCTGATCAAGGACATCACCGGCTCGTCGGGATGGGCCGGCATGGCCGTGGTCATGCTGACGCTGGGAGCAGCCGTGTTCACGATCCCGCTGTCGTCCATCGCGGCGCAGCGCGGGCGGCGACCGGCTCTCACGCTCGGCTGGCTGTGCGGCGCACTCGGCGCCGCGGTGACGGCCGCGGGATCGGAGACCCGGCAGCTGCCGATCGCCCTCGTGGGGCTCCTGCTGTTCGGGGCCAGCACCGCGGCGAACCTGCAGTCGCGATTCGCCGCCGTCGACCGCGCCGCACCGACCCAGATCGGTCGCTCGCTCTCGGTCGTCGTGTGGTCCACCACGGTCGGCGCCGTCATCGGGCCCAACCTGACCGGTCCTGGCGCTGCCGTGGCCGACGTCGTCGGCCTGCCGGACCTGGCTGGGCCCATGTTGTTCTCGACCACCGGCTTCGCCGTCGCCGGTCTGCTGACCTTCGTGCTGCTGCGCCCCGACCCGCTCGTCAGGTCGGAGACGACGGTCGCGGCACCGCGAGGGGTTCGAGCCGCCCTCCCCCACATCCGCGGACGCGTCTTCACCGCAGTCTGGGCCATCGCGTCCTCCCACGCGGTCATGGTGGCGGTCATGGCACTGACGCCGGTGCACATGGAGGATCACGGCGCCTCGCTGGAGATCATCGGCCTGACCATCAGCCTGCACATCGCCGGAATGTACGCGTTGTCGCCACTCATGGGCTGGCTCAGCGACTCCTGGGGGAACGACCGGACGATCCTGCTCGGTCAGTCGATCCTGCTGCTCGCGGTCTTCGTCGCCGGCACGTCGGGGAGCTCTCGGCCTCAGATCACGATCGGCCTGACCCTCCTCGGTCTCGGCTGGTCGGCATCGGTCATCGCCGGCGCCGCGGCCCTCACCGCCTCCTTGACGGCCGAGAACCGCCCGGTCGTGCAGGGCTTCTCAGATCTGGCGATGAATCTCGCCGGCGCGCTGGGCGGCCTGCTGGCCGGCGTCGTCGTGGCGATCAGCGGATTCGGCACCCTCAACGCAGCAGCAGCGGTCCTGACGGTTCCGGTCGTCGTGCTGGTGCTGTCGGGTCGCCGCATCGCCGCTGGCACCCCCGCGGCGCCCTAGCGTCGCAGGATCGTGAACTTCACCCAGTCGACGACGGGCAGGATGAAGCGGTAACGCAGCGCATCGAAGCCGTCGAGCACGTCGTAGCCACGCTCGACCAGCCAGTCGGCGGACGGTTGCAGCGCGAGCATGACCGCGTCCTCGACCCGCGACCACGTCTCGTCGGACACGAACAGCAACGTCACGGCCAGCGTGCTGATCGCGCTCCAGGGCTGCCCGAACACCACCGCCAGCAGCAGGTTGACGACCACCGCCACCACGATCACGATCCGTCGGGTGTAGGTGTTCAGCAGCAGCGGACCGAAGAACAGCTGTGACAGCAGCACCCCGTAGGTCAAGATCGCCAGCAGGACGGTGCTGCCACTCACCCGGTCGGACAGCCCCGGAAACGGCCGGAACTCCGGCAGCTGCATCGTCGAGTACAACGCCGTGCCGTGCTGCCACGACCGGTCGGCAACCTTCTCGAGACCTGCAGCCATCGACGCGAGCACGGCCTGCGTGCACAAGGCGAACAGCCCCACGTTGTGCAGACCCGTCGACAACCACACCGGAAGAGCGTCCTCCTCGCGCGACGCCTCCTTGCCTGCCGCCAGGCGCCGCTCGCGGCGCCTGGCATCGAGCGACCAGTGATCGGCCGAGCGCATCAGCAGCATCCAGAGCAGCGTCAGGCGGATCAGGTTGTCGCCCGGCGACCCCACGACGGGATTCTGCCCGACGATGGCGATGAAGCCGATGAACGTCACGATGTTGGCGGGCTTCGCGTGCCAGCCGACCAGGAAGGCCAGGCTCGCCAGCATCGTCACGACGTAGATGAGGGTGAGGATGTCGGAGCTGACGCCGTCGAGCAGCGTCAGCTCCGGGAATCGGCTGATCGCGCGGGCGGGTTCTGCCCACACGGACGCCTGACCGACCCACATGTCGCGGGTCGAGAGGTTGGAGAACAGCAGCCCGAGGACGGCGAGACCCGTGCCGATGCGGCACGCGGCCGCGGCCCGCATGGCGTGCTTCTCGCCCACGAGCCAGTCGTCGACGCGACCGCGGAGGTCCAGCAGGACCTCGACGAATCTCCACCACATCTGCTGCACCATCACTTCTTCACGTAGGAGTCGAAGGTCGCGCGGGCCTCGGCCGAGCCACGGAACGTCTGGCGCCACCCGAACCCGAAATACCGGAACGGGATGTCGCCGAGCGAGGTCTTCTTGCGGTCCGCGAACGGCGGCACCGTGCGGCGCCCGACCCGGAACTCCACCTGCACGATGTTGCCCTCCCACCGCGACTCCGCGTAGAGCGACGCAAACTGCGTCGCCATCTGGTCGTACGCCTGGAAGAAGCGCACCGCCTCCGCGTCGTCGCCGAGACCCTCCAGCGTCGCTGTGACCTCACTCGGCAGGTTGTCCACGTCCAGCTCGCGCACGACCTTGCGCTGCCCCTCGTTCAGGTTGAACATCGCCAGGTTCAGGTCGGTCGCGAGGCGGCGGGCGATCACGTGGACGCGGCTGGCGGTGAGGTCGTGCCGGTTCGCGCGGTTGTCGAGCGCTGTCAGGTCGATCCACTCGGTGTCGGCGCCCGCCTCTTGACCGTCGGGGACGACGAAGGCACGGATGCTGAACGACTCGTCGACCTTCTGGTCGCTCACCCCGACGACGTCACGTCCCTGCTGGAAGTACGGATCGACGTAGGAGGCGAGTCGCCTGTCACCAGCCGCTTCGCGGATCGGACTGGACGGCGCCAGCCACAGCGCGAGGATCACCGAATGGACCACCACGACCACGAGGAGGATCTCGATCACCCATCGGTGCCGGGGACGCGCAGCTGCGCCGTCCCGAGGCTCTGAGGGCATGCGGACCATCCTAGGCGTGTTCGTGTTTGGGCCTGAACGAGCAACTGCCGGCAACCCTCAGTGGGTCACCGGCAGCTGCGTCGGATCGACTAGATCTGGTTCAGTCGACGCTTCTCGTTGACGAGAACCGCTCCACCGAACATCAGCAGGGCGATGCCCAGCAACCAGAACGGCGTCAGGTTCGGCGCACCCGTGGAGGGCAGCGTCGTGGTGACGTCGGCGTCGGCCTGAGCATCGGCGTCGGCGATGGCGTCGGAATCGTCACCGTTGTCGACGACGGGCGTGGTGCCGTCGGAGTCCGAGTCGCTGTCGGCGTCGTTGTCACTGTCGTTGTCAGACGGCGTCGTCCTGGTCTGCGTCGGCGTCGGCTTGGTCGGCGTCGGCGTGGTGGCGACCGTGCGGACCGCGTTCGGTCCACACTGCGACCGGGCGAGATCGAGCGTGATGGCGTTACCGAGCACGTTCAGGTCGAGTGCAGTGACCTGCGACGCACCGCTCGGGAGCGTCTCCTGCTTGTTGACGGTGCCCGCGACGATCGGGGCCAGCGCGTCACCCAGCGGGTTGAGCAGAGCCGCGCCGAGCTGCGCGAGGACTGGCTCGACGAGCGTCGTCTGGACGTTGCCCAACACCAGAGCCAGCGGCCCGAGTGCACCGTTCAGGCTCGTGGTCAGTGTGTCCCTGACGCCGTCCACGACGCCCGTGACGAGCTGCTGTGCGGTGACGTCGCCGATCAGCGCCGAGTTCGGGCTCACGTTGAGCGTGACCGGGATGTTCAGGTCGACGGCGTTGCCCGGGAAGTCGACGGCGATGTTGATCGTCGAGACGTTGTTGGTCAACACTGCCGTGCCACCGGCCGTCAAGGTGCAACCCGTGCTGACGGCACCGATGTTCAGCGAGATCGGGATGGCGCCCTGGAGAGCCTGTGTGATCGGCGTGATGGCGGCCGCCTGGACGCTGGTCAGAAGAGTCTGAACGTCTGTCTGAGCAAGCGCCAGAGCCGTGTTGAGCACGTCGATGAGAGTCTGGCTCAGACCGGTGAGAACCGGGTTGATGACCGTGCCGGTGTTGATGCTGGTCAGGTCCACGGGGACCGTCGACAGGTCGATCGTCGTCAAGGCTGGGAGATCGACCCCCGCCACCTGCGCATTGGCGACCGAGGTGCCCTTGTCGCCGTCGAGCCCGGTCGATGCGGTCTGCGTGATGACGCCCGCCCCCTGGGTCTGGATGCCGGTGCCACAGATGCCGGCGCCCTGCGCGACGGCGGGACCGGTCGACTCCGCGCGGCACTTCTGCGTGTCGACGATGCTGGTGAGCCCCGTGGCCGTGATGGCACTGGACTCGGACTGAGCGACGATCGGGTCGGCCGCGTTGGCGGAGAACTGGAGGGCCGCGGTGACGATCATGGTCGCCGTTCCGAGGGCCAGAGTGTTTCTGGCGAGCTTGTTCATCTGGCGGGTGCTCCTTGGGTCATGTGGTTCGTTGCCGTGCATGGGAGTGTCGAAACCGCATGGGACTAAGGTCCTCATACTGGTAAGGAGTCTATCCACATTCTTAGCCATGTCTCATCCGAGACTCGATCTCGGATGAGATTCAGGTCACATTGACACGTTGGGCAACGATTCGGGTTGTCCATTGCCGCGGAGGCAGGTCCGCCGATTCCGCGCCCACCGCCCGGCGTCGATCCACGAGCGATCGCTCACCAGGATCATGTCGACGGCGATCATGACGAGCGAGAAGTACATGATGCCCATCAGCAGGCCGATGCCCACGTGCATGCCGGTGACCGCGAAGAGCGCCACGAATCGGGTTGGCCGGTACAGGAGGAGCACGGGGAAGAACAGCTGGATGAGCACCGCCGAGTAGGTGGCTCCGGCGATGAACGTCGAGTTCGCGTACAGCGGGTGCAGGACGTCGTTCCAGGGCGAGTACGCCTCGGTCTGCAGC
>Ga0190273_10000759_pt1 | contig 11735 bp, 6 predicted proteins | sample Popmic504IS_FD_134513 | JGI IMG/M metagenome (GOLD analysis project Ga0190273, IMG submission 134513) | Populus adjacent soil microbial communities from riparian zone of Shoshone River, Wyoming, USA - 504 IS | ecosystem: Environmental > Terrestrial > Soil > Riparian zone > Trees stand | place...
ATCCGGCTAACATTGATTCCAAGGTCAGGATTTGCATTCCGGGAAACCTCGTGAAAGCCACGATCGGTCATTGCTTTCCTTACCGCACCAACATACAACAGATCAAGGTTTGTGCTTTCACGGCCTTCCAAACGATTGTTGCTGATCACGGAAATTGAATCAGAGATACTAAAGGTTTTGAAAGTACTGAAGCTGATAGTTGAATCATGATTGGTGATATAGATCCTGCTCTCCTCATCCGTCATATCACGCAACGGATCTTTGCTACAGCCAACTAATGCAAGCGCTAGTATTAAACAGCCTGCAACTGGCAACATGTATTTTTTCATAATTGATTGATGTTTTATAAAAGAATAAACGAAAATGAATACGCGTCGGTTGTAGTCATTTACAAGCTTAACAGGTTACTAACAAGAAGATTAAAGGCGAATTAAAAGCTATTACAGGAAGAACTGACGCGGTGTTAAAAATGAAAAAACCCCGGCAAGGCCGGGGTCATTATAAATTGAATCTACTGTATTCTGGGAGATAAATCGTGACAGAAGTGTAAGGCAACTATGCCGTTTCAAGTGCACGTGCACCTTCCACAAGGATAGTAACATTGTTATTAAGCACTTCAACAAAACCACTTTGAATATCAAAAAATGCAAGTGGCGAAAATGTCTTGTCTCTTAGAACCTTCACCTTACCTGCTTTGAGTGCGGCTACCAACGGAGCATGCTTTTCCAGAACCTCGAAAGATCCTTCAACGCCAGGGAGCTGAACCCCGTATACATCACCACTAAACAACTTTCGTTCGGGTGTCAGGATTTCTAAATTCATGATCGGTTGGTTTGAATGTTAGGTGATGATTATCCCTGTGCCTGGGCTAGCATTTTCTTACCTTTTTCGATGGCATCATCGATGGTACCAACCAGGTTGAAAGCTGCTTCAGGATACTCATCAACTTCTCCGTCAATAATCATATTGAATCCACGTATAGTTTCTTCGATAGGAACCAGTACACCTTTGAGACCGGTAAACTGTTCTGCAACATGGAATGGTTGTGAAAGGAAACGCTGAACGCGCCTTGCTCGTGAAACGGTAAGTTTGTCTTCATCACTTAATTCGTCAAGACCAAGAATTGCAATGATATCCTGTAACTCCTTATAACGCTGCAATATCAGCTTCACACGGTCAGCACAATTGTAATGCGCATCACCAACGATTAATGGAGTCAGGATACGGCTGGCGGAATCCAATGGATCCACAGCAGGATATATACCTAAGTCAGCAATCTTCCGTGATAAAACCGTAGTGGCGTCCATGTGTGCAAAAGTGGTTGCCGGCGCCGGATCTGTAAGGTCATCAGCGGGCACATAAACTGCCTGTACCGATGTAATAGAACCATTTTTAGTAGATGTAATTCTTTCCTGCATCAGGCCCATTTCAGTTGCAAGCGTTGGTTGGTATCCCACCGCTGATGGCATACGCCCGAGCAACGCCGAAACCTCGGAACCCGCCTGTGTAAACCGGAAGATATTATCAACGAAGAACAGGATATCGCGTCCTTTGCCCTGGCCATCGCCATCACGATAATATTCCGCAATAGTCAGTCCGCTCAGAGCCACCCGTGCGCGCGCACCTGGTGGTTCATTCATCTGGCCGAATACAAAAGTTGCTTTCGATTCTTTCAGGTCGTTGATGTTTACCTTACTAAGGTCCCATCCGCCGTTCTCCATGCTGTGCTTAAACTCATCGCCGTAATTCATAATTCCGGCCTCGATCATTTCACGCATCAGGTCATTACCTTCTCTCGTTCTTTCTCCCACACCGGCGAACACCGAAACACCGCTATACGCTTTGGCAATATTATTTATCAGTTCCTGGATCAATACTGTTTTTCCAACTCCGGCACCACCCAGCAATCCGATCTTACCACCTTTAGCATAAGGCTCGATCAGGTCAATAACTTTGATACCTGTAAACAATACCTCTGTGGCAGTACTCAGGTTTTCAAAAGCCGGTGGCTTTGAGTGTATAGGACGACCTCCTACTTTAGAGATTGGTGGTAGCCCGTCGATAGGATCGCCGGTAACATTAAACAAACGTCCTTTGATTCCCTCCCCGATAGGCATCGTGATGGCCGCACCAGTATCGGTAACCTGCATTCCACGAACAAGTCCTTCCGTACCGTCCATCGCTATGCATCGAACACTATCTTCTCCAAGATGCTGTTGTGCTTCAAGAACAAGCGTTTCGCCGGTTGAACGTTTTAGTTCCAGTGCATTATAGATTTCAGGAAGTTTACCTTCAAACTGAACGTCTACAACAGCGCCGATGATTTGCTTAATTTTACCAACGTTTGGCATATATAAGATTTATTTGATCTGGTGTTAATGGGCTATGTTGATTCTTGATAGTCAGGTTATTAAACAATATTTTTAATTAACCTTTTTGATTTCGGCTGCAAAGGTAAGCGAGCACAGGCAAAAACCGAAATTCCATCAGAAATTTTACCCCCAAAATGAACATGTTAAATAATTTTCACAGCAAACCTGGCGCGCCGGTTTCTCGTTTATATAGTTAGTCTGGTGTTCATCCTTTATGTCCGGGGAGGGGCTGCAAAGCTCCTTCCTATTTTATATCCTGACCTGCCTATCCTCGTCTATCGGCAGGGACGCCTCCTCTAACCTTCTCTGTTTATGTAATTTCTTGTTTTAGTCTGCTGCTTTTTTGCGAACTTCCTACCGACTCTCTTAACACTTAACCAAAACACTGTATCTATGAAGTTCATTGCTTCAGTTTTATTCGCCTTATGTTTTCTGGTCGCATGCAGGGAAGCGCCTGAAAAAGATGAAGCAAGGCAGGTCGCATCTTATACAATTGAGCAATTTTATAAGAGTAGCCGTATAGACGGGGGTTATTTTTCGCCTGACGATAAAAAACTGTTATACAATACGAATGAAAGCGGGATCATGAACGCCTATGAAGTTGACCTTGCTTCAGGTACCAAAAAAGCCCTCACCAGTTCAACGAAAGAATCAGTTTTCGGATATGATTATCTGCCGGGTTCATATAATTTCATTTATGCTTCTGACAAAGGTGGTGATGAAAACGATCATCTGTTTCTCCAAACCAATACAGGAGCTGTCCGCGACCTGACGCCCGGAACCAAAGAAAAAGCTCAATTTGTAAACTGGAGCCGCGATGGGAAAGCTTTGTTCTACAGCAGTAATGTAAGAGATCCGCGCTATTTTGACCTTTACAAGTTAGATACAGCGACCTGGAAACCCTCGATGATTTATAAAAACGAAAATGGTTTTGATTTTGGGGCTATTTCGGACGATGAAAAATACCTTGCCCAGGTGCAGCAGATAACAACTTCAGCAAACAACCTGTTTCTTGTTGATCGCGAATCAAAAAAAATTACTAAGCTCAGTGACTCTACAGAGGCCAGTTATTCGCCTGCACAGTTTTCGGTGGATAACAAATCATTATATTACCTGACAGATGAAGGCAGTGAATTTCAATACCTCGCCCGATATGATATTGCTACCGGTAAAAAGGAAAAAGTTTATGAAGCGAAATGGGACGTGATGTTTATGTCGCTCTCGTTCAATGAAAAATACCGGGTGATTGGTGTGAATGAAGACGGTGTCAATAAGCTATATATTTTTGATCACCGTAGTGGAAAGCCGCTGGAGATTCCAAAGATCGATGACGGAGATATTCTCGGAGTATGGTTCTCGCGAAGCGAAAACAAGATGCGGCTGAGTGTTGGCAGCAGTAAGTCAACTACAAACATCTATGTTTACGATTTCGCTTCAAAGGAGTTGAAGAAAATTACAAATACTTTAAATCCGGAAATGAAGCCGGATGATTTAGTGCCCGCGCAGATCATCAGGTACAAATCATTTGACGGCCTTGAGATACCAGCTATTTATTACAAGCCATTCCAGGCCTCGCAAAATGCGAAAGTTCCCGCCATCGTGCTGGTTCATGGCGGTCCGGGCGGACAGTCGAGAGCCAATTACAATCCCCTGGTTCAATACCTCGTAAATCATGGTTATGCAGTATTGGCAGTAAATAATCGTGGAAGCAGTGGTTACGGCAAGTCATTCTTTAAAATGGATAACCGCAATCATGGAGACAAAGATTTAAAGGACTGCATCTGGGGTAAAAAATATCTTGCGGGGCTGCCATATATAGATTCTTCGAAGATCGGTATAATGGGTGGTTCGTATGGCGGTTACATGACGCTTGCTGCGTTAAGTTTTTATCCGGAGGAGTTTAAAACAGGTGTTGATCTTTTTGGGGTCGCAAACTGGTTAAGGACTCTTAAAGAAATTCCACCCTATTGGGAATCCGGCAAAAAGGCATTGTATGAAGAGATCGGCGATCCAAACACCGCAGATACCATAAGGCTGAAACAATATTCGCCTTTGCTCCATGCCGATCAGATCAGCAAGCCACTTATGGTATTGCAGGGGGCTAATGATCCGAGGGTTCTGAAAATTGAAAGCGATGAGGTAGTTGCTGCCGTAAAAAACAAAGGTGTTCCGGTTGAGTATGTTGTTTTTCCTGACGAAGGTCATGGGTTTATGAAAAAAGAAAACGAGATACGTGGATACGGTCAAATCCTTCAGTTCCTCGATAAATATTTGAAATCAGATGCGCCAAAAAATAAATTGAATTAAACTAAATCGTATTTGCTATTTTGCGACAGGGTGCCCGTTAAGGCACCTTCTGTTTTTTATACATAGATCGCATTAAATCAACGCATGCAGTTAACTGAAGTTTCCGATAAAAAAAGTAGCAACGACTTTCTCCTGGTTAATGTTGAAGTGAACCGCGGTAACCCTGACTATATACGGCCGCTTGATAAAGATATCAACCTCGTTTTTGATCCGTCAAAGAATAAGGCGTTCCGACATGGTGAATGTATTCGTTGGATCCTGTGGGATGACCAGGGCAAAAAAATTGGTCGCATTGCAGCTTTCATGAATAAAAAATATAAGAATAAAAACGACAACATGACTGTTGGCGGAATCGGGTTTTTTGATTGTATTGATAACCAGCACGCAGCTGATACACTATTTAATAAGGCAAAGGAATGGTTGTCGGTGAAAGGCGCCGAAGCAATGGACGGTCCGATAAATTTTGGAGAACGGGACCGTTGGTGGGGATTGCTTGTAAAAGGTTTTAATCCGCCAATGTATGGTATGAGTTATAACCCGCCTTATTACCAGAAACTGTTTGAAACATACGGGTTCAGGGTTTTCTTTAACCAGGAGTGTTATGCAATGAAAGTGAAAGATCAGCTCCAGCAAAAATTTTTTGACCGCCATGCTATTCTGGCGGCGGACCCGGGTTATAAGGCGGTGCACATCCGGAAAGACCAACTCGAAAAATTTGCGAAAGACTTTACGACAGTTTATAATAAAGCGTGGGCCGGTCATGGTGGCTTGAAAGAAATGCATAAAGAAATTGTGCTTAAAATGTTTGTTCAGATGAAACCCATTATGGACGAAGAGGTTGTCTGGTTCACGTACTATAATGACGAACCAATAGCTATCTGGATCAACATTCCGGATGTGAATCAATGGTTCAGGTACCTCAATGGCAAATTCGGAGCACTCTCCAAGTTGAAATTTCTATGGGTTAAAGCCACAAAAAAATGTACTCGCTTTACCGGGGTTGCTTTTGGTGTGATACCTGAATTTCAGGGTAAGGGGGTAGATTCATACATGATCGTAGAAGGAGCAAAAATTATCCAGCCGCGAAACATGTATGAAGATTATGAAATTCAATGGATAGGGGATTTTAATCCAAAGATGATCAACATTGCTCAAAGCCTTGGCACCTTCCTGAGCCGCAGATTAACAACATACCGTTGCCTTTTTGATCAGAACCGCGAATTTACGCGGCACCCGATATTGTAAATTTTAATTTTTAATGGCGAGCTGGTTGACCCCTTGCCGCGCTTATTACTCTACGGCCGGATTGTTCGTGGCGCTGATTGTGGATCGTTTCTGCGAAACTGGCAACCCATAAGCAAGTGTGACAGACCGGATTTAATTAAATTTGCATTATCAGGACACAGCCCATGGATAAATTTATTGTATCAGCACGAAAATACCGACCTCAGACCTTCGACACCGTTGTGGGCCAGGAGCATATTACAACAACTTTAAAAAATGCCATCCGTAACCAACAACTCGCACATGCATTTTTGTTTTGTGGACCAAGGGGTGTTGGTAAAACAACCTGTGCCCGGATTCTCGCAAAAACCATAAACTGTGAAAATGTAAGTGCAGCCGGTGAAGCGTGTAATACCTGTCACTCCTGCGTCTCTTTTAACGAAGGCACATCTTTAAATATTCATGAGCTTGATGCTGCAAGTAACAACTCCGTAGATGATATACGCAGTCTAGTTGAGCAGGTGCGGTTTCCACCACAGGCTGGTAAATACAAGGTATATATTATTGATGAGGTACACATGCTTAGCTCTTCCGCTTTTAATGCTTTTTTGAAAACGCTGGAGGAACCGCCGCCTTATGCAATCTTTATTCTTGCTACAACTGAAAAGCATAAAATTCTTCCGACCATCCTCAGCCGCTGCCAGATTTTTGACTTTAAAAGGATTACTATAAACGATACGGTTCAGCACCTTGAAGACATTTGTCAGAAAGAAAGTATACAGGCAGAAAAAGCCGGCCTGCAGGTAATTGCTCAGAAAAGCGAAGGCTGCATGCGTGATGCATTAAGCATCATGGATAAGATCGTGAGTTTTACAAACGCCGAACTCACATACCAGAATACGCTTGAACACCTGAATATACTCGATGCCGATTATTATTTTAAACTGATAGATAGCATGGAGCAGCAGGATCTTGCCGCTGCGTTGTTGTTATTCGATGATATCAATCGTAAAGGATTTGAGGGTGATATGGTAATGGATGGCTTTGCGGAGTTTATCCGCAATCTGCTTGTCTGCAAAGATGAAAAAGTAGCCGCGTTGCTCGAGGTAGTAGAAAGCTTTAAGGATAAATACAAATCCACTGCTAAGAAAATCAGCATACCCTGGTTAGTGAGTGCTCTTAATATTCTAAATGAAGCGGAGATCCATTACAAAGCCGCCCGAAATAAAAAATTGCATGTTGAACTTGCTCTTATACGCTTAACTTATCTGCACCAGGCGATTACTTTATCAAATGATGCCCAGGGCATTTCAAAAAAAAAACTAGTTGAAACCACCAAACCAGTTGCCTTCCGGAAAATACCAATGATGGAACCGGTAATCGAAGTAACTAAAAAAACAGGGGCTTCGAAATCAAGAACACGGGCGGAAGATGCCGAGCGGGCTTCTACAAAACTGATCATTGAAGAACCCGGGACAGCGATCATTAAAGAACCTGTTTTGGAACCGAAAGTTGTACCGGAGAGCCAACCAGTAACGGCTGCAATAAAAAAGCCATCTGCAAAAACTACAAAACTTGGTTCGCTCCAAAATATAAGGCAGCAGTATTCCGGCAATGTGGTCGATTCGGAGAGCAATCGGGTTATTCCGCTGACGGATGAGTTGCTGAAAGAACATTGGGCGGGCTATACAAACATCCTAAAAGAAAAAAAGAACCCTGCAGTACAAAGTTTTGATCTTGCGCGGCTCACTATAATAACTGAAAACTCCTTCGAGGTTATGACTAATAACAACCTCGAACATCGATTTATAGAACAGGAGCGCCGGTTTCTTTCAGAGTTTCTTCAGCAGAAATTTAACAACCGGTCACTTAATTATTCAATCAGTGTATCTGAGTCGCCGGTTCACCATGTGCCGCTCGAGAAAACGTTGAACAAGAAAGAACAATTTTTGCAGATAGTGGAACAATATCCAATCATCAGGGAATTGAAAGAGAGGCTCAGGCTCGAACTTGATTATTAATTTGCCTCAGATGCTGCTCTGGCACCATTGCAACGCCTTTGCAAAGGATATTTTTAAAAATCAAAAATCTGTGCATTGCGGCGGCGGTGCACATTTCGTGTAAGAGCAAACGGTATTCATCCAGTTCGTTATTCAGGAAATTGTTATCTATAAAATAACGATAGTCCTTGTCCAGGAAAGCACTGGCTTTGTCGGCAAGCCCGGGCCAGCAATCCAAATCACATTCGTTGATCCAGTATGTCAGCGTTTCTTTGAACAAGGGCTCTTTGACATTCTTAAGTTCTGTAACTATTTGGTTAACGGTATCAAGTGTAAGCGATTCATCAGTATACAAAGGCGCAAGCAGCTCAGTAGTTTCACTGATGGTTGCAATGAAGCGGGTGAATTCGGTTGTAACATGATGGTAATGCATCAGATCTTTCCGGAACAAGCTTGCATCGGCGGAAGAGTTTTTCCGGGAAAGATGGTCGAAATACCGAATAAAGTCATGATCAATCTGCACCAATTTTTCTGCAGCGGTTTTTAACTCAGTTTCAAGTTTTTCCTTCACCGCTCCGGCTTCTTTTGCGGGATATTTTTTCCCATCAAAATCAAAGCTTTTAATATCAATGATTCCCATGGTGATCTGTTCCAGTATAGCAATGTCAGATCTTAAACCCGCAATAATTTTCGGCAGTGCGGTATTTTCGGGGGAGACAAGATCAGCCAAACTACCAGCATCTGTTTCGTTTGCAACTTCGACAGCAATACGCTGCATATCTAATTCAACAAGATCACGGCTATCGAAGAACCCGTTAAATATTGCAGGTAATTTATATTTTTCCTGTTCCTTCAGGTAACGTTCCTCGAATATTGCGGCATCAATTGCCACCGCTTCTTCAGGCACAGCAGCATGCTCATAAATTTTCTTTGTTAATGCTGCCTGTAGCAAATCCGCATTTTGAAACAGCTGCCATGCCGGACTGTTATCAGGTTCGCGGATTATTCCCAGCCCCGCAAGTTGTTTTATTCTTTCTTCAATTGGTGGATGTGATGCCCACTGATCTTTATAGTTTACCCGGTTATACACACGATGAGTAGTCACAGTTTCCCCGGCATTTGCGACGTTGCTTTTTATGTCTGGCCGATGCTCACTCAGCATTTGCTGCATCACCACCTGGTGATCCTGGTAAACATTTGCGGCAACCTGTTTTTCTTTTAAAAGATCGCTATACCTGGTAAGCACCACATTATAACTTTCATCCGCCAGATCAAGCCGGCTTAAAGCGGTAATCATACTTTCGCTGCCAGTTACACCGGCCGCAACCGCATCTGCATGAAACTCCATTTCGCGTGAGAGCCCCATATAATTTTTATTTACGAATGCGTACATTTTTCGCAGTATCCATTGAATGCCCTGAACGATTTTTACTGTCAGGCTGGCAAACAAGGCGAAAAGCGTATGAATATTTGCCCACACATTCAACGTGTTTCCATAGCCGGTATTTTGATAAAGGAGATTATAGATGACCTTGTTTACATTATATACAAAACTGCCGAGCTTCATGCTTCGTTGCGAAAAGTGACCAAATTCGTGTGCAACAACGGCTTTGAATTCGCTTACAGTTAATACATTTACAAGCCCCAGCCCTATCTGCAGATTTTTCCTTACCGGAAGAAACATGCTCCAAAAGCTGCTATTATAAAAAACAGACGCGTTTACCTCGGGCGATATGAAGATCTTCCTGGGGAAGCTTGTTCGCGTTTCTTTGCTTAATTGACGGATGAAGGCAAACAGACCAGGTTGGTCGGTTTCAAAAATTTCAATACTGTTTGAATGATCATATTTCGAAACTGAGAATATAAACTTCACAAGAAAAAAAAACACCATAACGCCGAGGCCAATCAAACCAAGACCAATCATGAGTGTTATAAATTTCGGTGCGGCCAGGATCAATAGTACCCCGCCATACACCGTAAGCAACGCGAGAATCACAGCAAGGAACATCAACGCGAGATATACAAGGAAGAATATTGCAATTGAGATAAGCGTTTTCCCGACTTCACGCCGGAACCGGATGTTGACTTGTTTCACAACATGGCTTACCTCAACAGGGGACGGTGGATAAACCACAGATTGCGAAATCATGAAGGTGGGTTTAGGGTTCGGTCCCTCAAAAAACGAAAAAAAGTCAACATTTCAAAGCTGATGTCGAATTCCTCAATTTGCCTTAATTTCGACGCTCAACCCGATAAAGAACAATATAAAACACGATACCGATTATGGCTGAAACGATATTAATGCCGAGACTTAGTGATACCATGACCGAAGGTGTGATTGCGGCCTGGCATAAGAAGGTTGGTGATACGGTAAAAAAGGGCGACTTGCTTGCAGAAGTTGAAACGGATAAGGCAACTATGGAGCTTGAAAGTTATAAAGACGGAACATTACTACATATCGGTGCTGATAAAGGAAACAAACTACAGGTAAACGATTTGCTGGCGATCATTGGAGCACCAGGTGAAGATATCCAAAGTCTTATCGGTGGTGGAGCTGCCGCTAGCAGCGCCAATGGTGCAAATGCCCCGGTAAAAGATGAAACAAAGTCGCCGGATTCAAAAACACCAGACACAAAACAGGTTGAGTCAGCAAAAGCGGATGCAAAGCCCGCAGCTGTGCAGGCAAATGTTGAACAACTTGATCTGTCTACGTTGCAGGAAGTGATACTCATGCCCCGCTTAAGCGATACAATGACAGAAGGCGTGATTGCCGCTTGGCATAAGAAAGTTGGTGATGATGTAAAGAAAGGTGACTTGCTTGCTGATGTAGAGACTGATAAGGCAACGATGGAACTTGAAAGTTACAAAGCCGGAAAGCTATTGTATATAGGTGCTGAAAAAGGCGATAAGGTACCGGTAAATGCCTTACTTTGTATTATAGGTGAAGAAGGCAAGGTTGATATTGCGAAGATTATTGCAGCGGCTAAGGGTGGTGGTAGCACTGAATCAAAACAACCCCCGGCCACCGAATCAAAAGCTGCTGATGCACCACAACCAGCTGCAGGCGGCTCTTCCGCTGGCCAGGTAAGTGCTAATCCCACCGCTGAAAACAATTCTTCTGAGAATGGACGTGTAAAAGCTTCTCCCCTTGCGAAAAAACTCGCCGCTGAAAAAGGTATTGATATTGCCAGGGTTTCCGGCTCAGGCGATAACGGCAGGATCATAAAAGCAGATATTGATAATTTTAAACCTGCTGCAGCTGCTTCGGAAAAGGAAACCTCAGTTCCCGCGGCTACAAAGCAAACAACGTCTGCCCCTGCGGGCCAGGTGAGTTTCGATGAGGTCCCTGTTTCACAAATGCGAAAGATCATCGCAAAGCGCCTTGCCGAAAGCAAATTCTCCGCTCCGCACTTCTATCTCACCATGTCAATAAACATGGACAGCGCAGTAGAAAGCCGTAAAAAGATCAACGAAATAGCGAAAGTCAAGATTTCGTTTAATGATATGGTGTTGAAAGCTTGTGCAGTGGCACTGAAACAACATCCAAAAGTAAACAGCAGCTGGCTGGGCGATCGGATCAGGTATAATCATCATATAAATATCGGGGTCGCAGTTGCGGTTGAAGAAGGTTTGTTGGTGCCCGTGGTAAGATTTGCTGATACAAAGTCATTATCACAGATTGGTGCAGAAGTAAAAGACTTCGCTCAAAAAGCAAAAGATAAAAAACTTCAACCGTCCGATTGGGAAGGGAACACATTTACAATCTCGAACCTTGGGATGTTCGGTATCGATGAGTTTACCGCAATCATAAATCCGCCTGACGCCTGTATAC
>Ga0190273_10000760_pt1 | contig 11729 bp, 11 predicted proteins | sample Popmic504IS_FD_134513 | JGI IMG/M metagenome (GOLD analysis project Ga0190273, IMG submission 134513) | Populus adjacent soil microbial communities from riparian zone of Shoshone River, Wyoming, USA - 504 IS | ecosystem: Environmental > Terrestrial > Soil > Riparian zone > Trees stand | place...
CCGACGGCCGCCGCCTCCCGGCATATGAAGCCCAGATCCTCGGCCGAAAGCGCGGCGAGAAATCCGTTCAGCGCTTCCTCGTAGTCGAGCAGTATCTTGTCGCCGAGCCGCTCGTGGAGCCTCCTGTCGAGCGCCTCGACGGCGCGCGCCGAAACCGCCGAGCGGCGCTTGTCGAAATCGGCCCCGGAGCCGCCGAGCACCACCACATAATCTTCGGCGCGGGTCGCGGGACGGGCGCTCAATTCGGGCCCGCATCCCGGCTCCGGACCGAGCGGCAGGGAAGCACGCGGCCGCCCGGGCGCGGCCGCCGGCATGGCCAGGACCGCGGCGGCCATGGCGACAAGGCCCAAGCGCCCGAGCGACCGGCCCGCGCCCGCCCCGTCGCGGCAACCGCCCCTTGCCGGGCTGCTCCTATACCGGTCGCTTCGCATCGCGCGCTCCTCCGCTTGCCCTGTCTGTCCCTGGCGCCCGCGACCCCTAGGGATCGCTGCCCATGTTGCCGGTGTCGGGATCCAGTATCACCGGCACCATCTTGCCACTGGAAGTCGCCATCTGCAGGTGGATGTTCATCGAATAAAGGTACCAGGTCCGATTATCCACAGGATGCGGCCTCTTTATTTGCTGTTCCGACTCATCGCGATTGAAATAATTGACGCTGATGACCTTTGCTTTGGCGAGATTCTTGGCGCTTGGCATGGTCCAGATTTGAATCCCATAGAAATTCTTGTTTGCCTTACGTCTCTTGTAATGGGCTTCCCGGGGATAGCCCTTATGCCCGCTGAACGGGGTGAAACGGAGGATGTGCTCCCGGTTGTCTTCCTCGCCAAGAGTGTCGTCCCAGTTGAATCGGACCAAGCCTTCGTCATTATCGACGAAGAAGGCGACATAGGTCGGTCTGTCGAAACTGAACTTCTCGAAGTCGCTGCGCTCCCGGTAATAAGAGATGTGGTGATCGGTGCCCTTGATCTGCTCGAGCACCTTCTGGACCATCGTCCTGATCGCGGCATCGCTTTCAGAGCCGCTGAGCTCGACATATTTTTGCTGGATGATCGGGCCGCCCCCAGTCGTCGGGAAGCGTATGTAGACGACACACAGAAGCCTCGCCTTGAAGCCCGCCGGCATTTTCGGGGAAGCGACGCTGTGCCCGAACTCGTCGCACTCGCCCGATGTCTCGATTTCGGGGTCCTTGCCCGGTTTCCCACCCTGGCCGGGATTGACCGGCTTGCCGTGCTTCTTCTCCTTGCTCGGCCCGCATCCCGCCACGACCAGCCCCGCGCCGGCCAGCATGACCAGGGTCCTTCGGTCGATATCCGTCATTTGCCGCCTCCCGCCGGGGGCCAGATGTCGGCCCGGATTTTCTTGACCTTGGCCGCATGCTCGCTTCCGAAGCGGGCCATCTGCGCCTCGTAGCGATCGGCCGCGGCGAGCTCCGCGGCATAAGGAGAACCGGCCAGCCGGAGCGCCTTCGCCAGCCACAGGTGCAGCCGAAACTGGGTTTCCACGACCCGGGTGCTCGCGCCCGCGGTCGCGAATAGGGGCCCGTGGCGATCGAGGGAGCCGCGCAGGACCGGCACGGCTTGCCCGGGAGCGCCCGATTTGATCAGCGCCGCGGCGGTGCCGATATCGGACCAGCTCCGGCGCACCCTGTGCTCGAAATTGGCCGGATCCGCGGCGAGCAGGCCGTCGAGGAGCGACGCCTCGAGCGAACGCGAGCGCAGCGCCCCCTTCACGTCATCCTGCGCCAGTTGCACGCGCGCCATCCAGCCGTAGCGATTGGCGAGATCCTCTTCGATCTTGCGCAACGCCTGGATTTCGGAGCTTCGGCTTGCGCCGGCGGACGCCGCGGCCCGCGCCGCCTGCTTCGAACGCGCCTCGCTCTCGAAGGCGATCGCCGCTCCGCAATGGCGCAGCGCGGCCGCCGGGTCGAAGGCCCCGCTATGATCGAGCTCGCACAGGTTCCCGGCGGCATAGCCGAGCTCCATCAGGCTTCGGATGCTTCCGGGCTCGGCTTCCGCCAGGCTGCGCGCGAGCCGGGCATAGGATTGCCAATGCCGTGTCGCCAAGGGACGGTCCGTGTGGCGCCACGCGATCAGCCCAAGCCAGAATTCCGTCTGCGCGTGCGCGAAAATCGTATCCGGATCCTTGGGCTTGCGCGCGAGGATGGCCGAGGTCGTACGGTTGGCCTCGGTGAACTGAGCGAGCGCCTGCTCGGATTGTCCGAGCTCGTCGTCATCTTCGCCCATCGCGTGGAGCAGCCGGGCGCGGCGCTCCAGGCTGTCGTCGGGCAAGCTCCGCAAGTCGCCCTGGGCCACGTAATAATCGAGGGCACGCTGATTGACCGCGGCCATGATCTCGAGCCGCCCAACGCCCTTGAGCCGTCCTCGCAAATCGGTGAGCATATACTCCACCAGCCCTTCCGCTCCCGCACGCCGCCGCTCGGCCTCTTCCCGAGCCCGCAGCGCCATGACCAGCAACAGGGCCATGATTACCACCAGCACGGCGGCGCCCAGCGTGACCCCCATCACGCGCCGGAGCTGGCGCTGGGCGTCGCGTTGGACGAGGGCGTCGAGCGGGAGGTTCGCCAGGCCGGCCACGATCTTGAGGAAGGCGAGGCGCTTGCCGTCGCCGGCCTTGCGGAAGTCCGCGCACAAGGGCTCGGTGTCGTTGCTTCGAAGGGCCTCGGGGAGGGCCTCGTGCGGCTCGCCCCCGGCCAGTGCAACGAGGATCGGCGCCCCGGGATGAAGCTCGCGGAACAAGGCGATTTCGCGCGCGACCCAGTGCGATCCGGCGGCGTCGGGCGACGCCACCACCACCAGTGCCGACGACGCCGCGATCGCTTCGCGCACCGCTGCCGACAGATCGGTCGCCGCCGAAAGATCCTCGCGGTCCCGGAAGACCGGGCCGATGCGCCCCGGGCCTTGGCCCGGCAGGGGCGGGACCTCGTCGGCCAGGCGCCGCGGCAGGCGATATCCTTCGAGGCGGCGCTGCAGCCAGGCGGCAAAGGACCTGTCGGCATGGGAATAGCTGACGAATGCCCGAAACGGCGTGGCCGACGACATGGCGAGCCCCCTCCCCACAAATTATCAGGGAAGAAGATGCACGCTTCTCGGATATTTCCAAATCAAATCGGCGCCATAATGGCGCGACGGACCAGGGCCGCGGCGTCGCGGATAGGGCCCGCCGGAGTTGGCCCTCCGGCTCCTAGGCGGCTTGCTGCGGCGGATCCGCGGGCACGGCGGTCCATTCGCAGCGATGGAGGCTGATCGGATCTACGAACCTTCCACCCATGCGGTCGCCGAGCTGCCAGCGAACCTGGGCGTTGACCGGGCCGACCCCGGGGACGTCGAGCGAGACGTAGCTTCCGATCCGGACGGGTTCGCTGCACTGGGCCATGAAGCCGCTGGTCGAGACGTCGCAGACCGTCACCTCGATGCTGTACCAGCTCTGGGCGCGCAGCTGGGTGCGGCCCGCGACGGGGGTCCGGCCCGATCGGCGCGGCTTGTACGCGTTCATGCGCGCCATCCTAAGGCGGCAAAGGTGAAGGCGCGGTAAAAGCGCCGTGGATGACGGTGCGGCGCCGCTGCGCTATCGCTGCCCGAGATGGTGACTCGCTTCCCCTCGGCGCTTCGGCTCCTCGCCGCGACCCTCCTCCTCGCCGGCTGCGGGGCCAAGGAGACGGGGCCGATCGCGATCGGCGCCATCGGCGCCGAGCCCCGGATCGCCAATCCCAATCGCGAGCCGCTCGGCCCGCCCTCCGCGATCCTCCTCGAAGCGACCGCCCAGGGCCTGGTCCGCTTCGACTCGGGAGGCGAGATCGAGCCGGCGCTGGCGCAGCGCTGGATCGTCTCCGACGACGGCCTGCGCTATACCTTCCGCCTCGGCAAGGCGAGCTGGAGCGGCGGCCGGATCACCGCCGAGCAGGTGGTGGCGAGGCTCAAGGCCGCGGCCGCGCCGGCCAGCCGCAACCCGCTGAAGCCGATCCTGGGAGCGATAGACGAGATCGTCGCGATGACCGACGACGTGCTCGAGATCAGCCTCAAATCGCCGCGGCCCAACTTCCTTCAGCTTCTCGCCCAGCCCGAAATGGCGATCGTCCGCGGCGGCGAGGGTTCGGGCCCCTACCGGGCCGAGCGGCGGCCGGACGGAGCGGTCCAGCTCGCTCCGATCGAGACCGACCGGGAGGATAGCGGCGAGCCGCCGGCGCCGCCGCTTCTGCTTCGCGGCGAGAGCGCGGCGGCGGCCATCGCCCGGTTCGCGGAGCGGCAGTCCGATCTCGTCCTCGGCGGCACGTTCGGCGACCTGCCGCTGGCGCGGGCGGCGGGCGTGCCGGCGGCGCAGCTTCGGTTCGATCCGGTGACCGGACTGTTCGGCCTCGCCTTCACCGCCCCGGAAGGGCCCTTCGCCCGGATGGAGACCCGTCAGGCCCTCGCCATGGCGATCGACCGGCCGGCGCTCGCCGCCGCCATGGGCGTGCCCGGGCTGCTGCCGCGCGAGTCGCTTCTTCCCCCCGGCATCGAGGGGCTGGCGCAGGTCTCCGCACCCGCCTGGGTCCGCGACCCGCTCCCGGCCCGGCAGACGCGGGCGGCGGCCTTGCTCCGCGGGTCGGGAGAGGAGGGCCGGCTTGCCGTCCGGGTCGCTCTGCCCGAGTCGATCGGCCACCGGCTGCTCTTCGCCCGGCTCCGGCGCGACTGGGCGGCGGTGGGAGTGGAAGCGGTTCGGGTGCCGGCCGGAGCGGCGGCCGACCTCCGCCTCGTCGACGAAGTGGCTCCGGCGGGGCTCGCCAGCTGGTATCTTCGCCATTTCTCCTGCGAGGCGAGCCGGGTCTGCGATCCGGCCGCCGACGAGATGATGGCGGCGGCGCGGATCGCCCCCGACGCCGCCAGCCGCCGGGGCCTGCTCGCCAACGCCGACCGGATACTTGCCGGCCTCGGCTCGTTCATCCCCCTGACCGCTCCGGTGCGCTGGTCGCTGGTCGCCCCCCGACTTACCGGTTTCCGGCCCAATAGCGTCGGCCGCCACCCGATCGGCGAGCTGATCCGCGAGCAACCCTAAGCCGGGTCCGCCCCTGCGGACTTGTTTGCCGGCGAAGGCCGGGATCCAGCCGCAGCGCCTGGGCCACTGGACCCCGGCCTTCGCCGGGGAGCATAATGAAGCGCGTTTGCGCCAGGAGACAGATAATGCCGAGCCCGCAGGACCGATATGACGCGCTCGCCGAGCGGCTCCCCGTCGGCCGCGACCCCGCGTCCGTGCGCCGGCGGATCGAGGCGATGGAGAAATTGCTCGAACGGATGTTCACCTTGCCGGGGACCAACCGCCAGTTCGGCCTCGACGTCGTCTTCGACCTGATCCCGGTCGGCGGAAGCCTGGTCGCCGCGGCGATGGGAAGCTGGCTGGCGTGGGAGGCGCGCAACCTTGGAATGCCGAAATGGCATTTGATGCGGATGGGCGGCAATATCGGGGTAGATTTCCTGCTCGGCGCCATCCCCTGGGTCGGCGCCATCCCCGATTTCTTCTTCAAATCGAACAGCCGCAATTTGAGGATCGTCAAGCGCTGGCTCGACAAGCACCATCCCGAGACGATGATCGTCGAGGGGGAGGTGGTGGCCCGGCACTGAGCCCGGGCCACTCCACCTCCCGGGTCACGCTCCTAGTGGACGCTGCTCTGATCGCCCCGCCCTTCGGAAAACCACGCCTTGGAATCCGGCCGGAACAGCAGCCAGAGCGAGATTATCGACAGGATATATTGGATCGCGGCGAGGAGCGCCGGAAGCGTTCCATAGGCGAGGGTCTGACGGAAGCCGATCAGGCCGAAGACGAGACCGAGGACGCACAGGACGACGTAGATCCATTTCGCCACCGGGCTGCCGTGCGAGCTGATGAACCAGATCAGCAGAAGATAGAGCGCGATCGTGACGCCCTGGATCCCCAGGATCATCCCGGTCGACATGCCGGATCCGGTCGCGGCAATGGCCTCCTGCAGCTTGTCCCAAGACAGCCAGGTGGCGACGATCCCGATCGCCAGCGAAAGCAGAACCACACGCGTGAAATTAACGATCGATGGCGGCCGCATATTCCGTCTCCCTGTTTTGACCCGATCATTTAGAGGCATGTCTCCACGCCGCGAAGCTCGAACATTGCTTATTCCGGGGTAAAATCCAAACCGATATCGGCGGCCGGGGCGGACTGGGTGATCCGGCCGACCGAGACGTAGGTCACGCCCGCCTCCGCCTTGGCCCGGATCGTCTCCAGGGTGACTCCGCCGCTTGCTTCCGTGGGCACCCGGCCGGCGACGAGGTCAACCGCCTCGCGAAGCACCGGCGCCTCCATATTGTCGAGGAGCAAATGGGTGGCGCCCGCCTCGAGCGCCGGCCCGATCTGGTCGAGCCGGTCGACCTCGACGATGATCCGGCCGATGCCGGCATCCACCGCCCGGCGAACCGCGTCGGCGACGTCGCCGGCGACGGCGACATGGTTGTCCTTGATCATCGCCGAATCCCACAGCCCCATCCGATGGTTCTGCGCACCGCCCATGCGGGTGGCGTATTTCTCGAGGATCCGAAGGCCGGGGAGGGTCTTGCGCGTGTCGAGCAGGATCGCGCCGGTGCCGGCGATCGCGTCGACATAACGGCGGGTGAGGGTCGCGACGCCGGAGAGGTGCTGGACGATGTTGAGCGCCGAGCGCTCGGCGGTAAGCAGCGCCCGGGCCTTGCCGCGCAGGCGAAGCAGGTCGGCCCCCGCCCCGACGGCCTCGCCTTCCCGCACGAGCCGCTCGATCTCCACCTCGGGGTCGAGGGCGCGGAAGAAGGCCTCGGCGAGCGGCAGGCCGGCGGCGACGATCGCCTCGCGGCTGTCCATGACCCCGCCGAAGCGCGCTTCGGCGGGGATCACCGCTTCCGAAGTGATGTCGCCGCCGTCGCCGAGATCCTCGGCCAGCGTCTCGCGGACGAAGCGACCGACGTCGAACCCGGGGATTATCGCACCAGCTCCCGCTTCAGATAGGCCATCAGCAAAGCCGCGCGCTTCGCATCCTCCGCATTGTCGGCACCCACCGAATGGCCGCCCTCGAGATATTCGTGGAAGTAGAAGCGGTTGCCATATTCCTCCAGCCGCGCCGCCATCTTGCGGGCGTGGCCGGGATGGACCCGGTCGTCCTTGGTCGAGCTGTAGAAGAAGACCGCCGGGTAGCGGACGCCCTTCTTCAGATTCTGATAGGGCGAGTAGCGGGACAGGAAGGCCCAGTCCTCCGGCTTGTCGGGGTCGCCATATTCGTCGATCCAGGAAGCTCCGGCGAGGAGATGCGAATAGCGCTTCATGTCGAGCAGAGGCGAGCCGTTGATCACCGCCGAGTAAAGGTCCGGCCGCTGGTTCATCGCCGCGCCGACCAGGACGCCGCCGTTGGAGCGGCCGGAAATGCCGATCCTGCCCTTGGCGGCGACTCCGGTACGGATCAGATCCTCGGCGACGGCGTGGAGATCGTCGAAGCTCTTCTGGCGATTCTCGCGGAGCGCCGATTTGTGCCAGTCGGGCCCATATTCGCCGCCGCCGCGGATGTTGGCGAGGACATAGGCATTGCCCTCCTCGGTCCAGAACATGCCGAGCGGTCCGGCGCGATAGGGCTGGCCGGTCAGGTAGCCCGGGGTCTGGGCGGCGCGGAAGCCGCCATAAGCGTGGATCAACGTCGGCACCGGGCCGGCGACGCCCTTCCGCCGAACGAGGAAATAGGGGACCTTGGTGCCGTCTTTCGAGGTGGCGAAGCGCTGCTCGACCGTCCGGGTCGAGGCGTCGAACTTGGCCGGCAGGCGCTGGACCAGGGTCGGCGCGCCACCGCGCCGGACCGCGTAGAGTGCCGGCGGGGTCAGCATGCCCTCGACGGTCGCGAAGGCGAGGTCCGGCTTGCCGCCGGTGGCAAGCAGATGGAGTGTGCTGTTCGCCGGGAGCGCGATCGGGCGCGACGCCCAGCTGCCGTTCTTCCGGGGCGTCAGAGCGAACAATTTGCCGGACACGTCGTCGAGCGCCTTGACCCACAGCACGTCGTCGGAAGCCGAGACCTCCTCGATCGCCTGCTTGGCCGTCGGCGCCATCACCAGCCTCGGCTCGGCATGGCCGCGGGCGAGGATGTCGCGAAGCGAATAGGAAACGAGGGTGCCGGCGCGGAAGCGCCCCAGCGGGCTCTGCAGCTTAGCGATCAGCTGATCGCCAAGCACGTCTTCCAGCTCCGCGTCGGCCGGCAGGGGCACCGGCACCAAGCCGCCCGTCGGGGTCAGCAGGTGGCGTTCGTTGGTCCAGAAGGTCTTGCCGCGGTCGACGAACACCCAGCGCCGGGTCGAGCTCTGGATGGCGAGCGGGTTGGTGGCGACGTCATCCGTTTCGCCCTCGAACAGGGTGCGGGCGGAAGCGAGCGGCGTGCCCCGCTTCCACAGCTTCAGGATCCGCCCATAGCCGGAGGTGGTGAGCGACCCCTTGCCGTAATCGGTGCCGACCAGAAGGGTGTCGGGATCGACCCAGGCGACGGAGGTCTTGGCCTCGGGAAGCGTGAAGCCGCCCTCGACGAAGCGGCCGGTGACGAGGTCGAGCTCGCGGACAACGTCGGCGTCGGTGCCGCCGGGGCTAAGCGAGACGAGGCAGCGGCGATAGTCCGGCGCAAGGCAATCGGCGCCGTGCCAGACCCAGGACTTGCCCTCCTTCCGGCCGAGCGCGTCGACATCGATGACGGTCCGCCATTGCGGCCTGCCGGAGCGATAGGCCGCGAGCGGCGAGATCCGCCACAGGCCGCGCGGGTTGTCCGCGTCCCGCCACAGGTTGGCGACCTTGTCGCCCATGATCTGGTCCGGAGCGGCGATCTGCTCCTTGTCGTCGAGGATGGCGAGCGCGCGCTGGCGGTAGCTTTCGAACTTGGGATCCCGGGTGAGCGAAGCCTCGGTGGCCGCGTTCCATTCCTTGACCTGGGCCAGAGCGCGCTTGCCCTCGACTTCCTCCAGCCAGAGATAGGGATCGTCGCTCGCGGCCGGCGCGGCGGCGAGAAAGAGCAGCGAGGCGGCAGGAAGGAGGAAGCGGTTCAAGGGCGGTCTCCGGATTCGAACTGTTGCGCGACTAGCGCGTGCAAGTCCGTCATGCCAGCGAAGGCTGGCATCCCAGGGGGTGAAAGGCGCCAGTGCCTTCGCCCGCCGCGGCTCCCAGCCTTCGCTTGGGCGACGTTGCAATTTGCGGCAAGATATTCTACGATTTCCGTATGGCAGGAGGCTGGGTTTACATTGTTTGCAACAAGCCTCACGGCATTCTCTACACCGGTGTGACTGCGGACCTTGCTCGTCGCATCTGGCAGCATCGGGCCGGCGAAGGCGGCAGGTTCACACGCAAATATCACTGCGCGCGCCTGGTCTATGTGGAAGCGCACGATCGCATCGAGGACGCGATCGTCCGCGAAAAGGCGATCAAGGCGTGGCAGCGCTTGTGGAAGCTCCGACTCATCCAGGAGCACAACCCGGAATGGGAAGACCTCTGGTCGCAAATCGTCCAGTGACATCATGCCAGCGAAGGCTGGCATCCCGGCGGGTGAAGAGCATTGCGCCCTTCACCCCCTGGGGCCCCAGCCTACGCTGGGGCGACGGAATCAGTCTCCCGTGATCACCGGCCGGCCGACGTCGCCCTGCCCCACCGTCCGCCCGGCCATCTCCAGCATCCGGTCGAGCGACTTCTTCGCCGCCAGCCGCAGGTCCTCGTCCATCTCGATTCGAGGCTCGAGGTCGCGAAGCGCCACGTAGAGCTTCTCCATCGTGTTGAGCGCCATGTACGGGCACATGTTGCAGTTGCAATTGCCGTCGGCGCCGGGCGCTCCGATGAAGGTCTTGTGGGGCGCCGCTTTCTCCATCTGGTGCATGATGTGCGGCTCGGTGGCGACGATCATCACTTCCGACGGGGAAGACAGGGCAAAATCGAGGATCGCCCGGGTCGAGCCGACCAGGTCGGCATGGTCGAGGATGTGGGGCGGGCATTCGGGATGGGCGAGCACCGGGGCGCCGGGGTGAAGCGCCTTGAGCTTGAGGAGCTCGGTCTCCGAGAAAGCCTCGTGGACGATGCACACGCCCGGCCAGAGCAGCATGTCGCGCCCGGTCTTGCGGGCGAGATAGCCGCCGAGATTCTTGTCGGGGCCGAAGATGATCTTCTGATCCTTCGGGATCTGGGAGAGAATGATCTCGGCCGAGGAGCTGGTGACGATGATGTCGCTCAAGGCCTTCACCGCCGCCGAGCAGTTGATGTAGGTGAGCGCGATATGGTCGGGATGGGCCTCGCGGAAGGCCTTGAACTGGTCGGGCGGGCAGCTGTCCTCGAGGCTGCAGCCGGCGTTCATGTCGGGAAGGACGACGATCTTCTCGGGCGAGAGGATCTTCGCCGTCTCGGCCATGAAGCGGACCCCGCAAAAGGCGATGACGTCGGCGGTGGTCGACGCGGCCTTGCGCGACAGGTCGAGGCTGTCGCCGACGAAATCGGCGAGGTCCTGGATCTGCGGGGTCTGGTAGTAATGGGCGAGGATGACGGCGTTGCGCTCCTTGCGCAGCCGGTCGATCTCCGCGGCGAGGTCGAGCCCCCTGAGGCTTTGGTTGGGTGCGTTCATCGGTGCCACTCCCGGGTGGGGGACGCAGCCCTCAGGCCGGCCGTCTCCCTGGTTTGCCAAGCTCAGCCTCGCGTGCCCCGACCGTGGTCTCAAGAGGCGCGGAGTGGATGGCCGCGAGATAGGGGGAAAGCGGGGCTTTTTCAATCACCGTCGTCCCAGCGAAGGCTGGGACCCCAGGGGGTGAAGAACGCGGCGCCTTTCACTCACCGGGACCCCAGCCTTCGCTGGGGCGACGGGACGTTAGGGTTTCGCCTGCCGGTCGCTTAGCCTGGCTTCGAGCGGGCGGCGCCTGGGTCACTTGGGACAGTCACTAGTGACTGTCCCAATCGGCTTTTCGGTTAGCGCTCCGCCTGCCGGTCGCTTAGCCTGGCTTCGAGCGGGCGGGGGCGGTCCAGATACGTCGCCTCCTCCTTCCCGGCCGGGTCGGTGAAGCGGACGGCGACGCTGGCTTCGATCCCGGCGGCGCGGAGCGGCAGTGCGAAGGCCCTCGCCACGTCGCGCATCGCCGCCGCCCGGGCTATCTGCATCGGGCGTGGCTCGCGGGCCTGGCGCATCAGCTCGTCCTGGGCGGCCCGGCGGTTGGCGGTGTCGAGCTCCTTCTCGGAACCGGCGAGGGCCATGACGAGCCCGCCCTCGGAGCTCTCCTGGACCTGGTTGAGGTCGATCTCGGGTCCCGACAATTCGAGCGGCGGCAGGGTCACGGACAGCGTCCGGCTGGCCTCGTCCCAGGCGAGGCTCGAGCGGCGCAGCCGGGCCAGGTCGACGCCGTAGCGAACGACTCCCGGCATGATCAGGGTCTTGCGCGCGGTGAGGCCGAGATGGGTCTCGCTCGCGCTCGCCACCGACACGAAGCGGGCGCTGAACGGAACCACCCGCCCCGAGTCGCGCACGGACAGCAGGGCCGCGACGGCGATCGCCTCCGCATCGGCCTTCGGCGCGGCCGGCGCGGGCCGAAACGCCCAGCCCAGGGCGGCGCCGAGGATGAGCAGGCCGAGCGCCGGCAGGAGGAGGTGGAGCTTCAGCCGGCGAGGGTCCATCCCTCTCCCTCCTGCCGCACCAGGCCGCGCCGCTCGAGGTCGATCAGATGGGCGAGCACCGAGCGCCCCGCCGCCGGAAA
>Ga0190273_10000761_pt1 | contig 11721 bp, 9 predicted proteins | sample Popmic504IS_FD_134513 | JGI IMG/M metagenome (GOLD analysis project Ga0190273, IMG submission 134513) | Populus adjacent soil microbial communities from riparian zone of Shoshone River, Wyoming, USA - 504 IS | ecosystem: Environmental > Terrestrial > Soil > Riparian zone > Trees stand | place...
GGCCCAGACGACGCACTCTGCGATACCAAGCTCCGCCGTTAAAGTTTGCAGGCGCGCGACCAACTCTTCAGGGCCGCCCCCGACCAGCAGAAAGCGCACATCGCTTCGCTCACGGCACACAAGCGCCGCCGCTTTGAGCAAAGTGTTGTGATCTTTGACGGGGTCCAGCCGCGCCACGTGGCCGATCAGACGCGCTTCTTCGGATATGCCAAGCTCTGCGCGAAGCCCCTGGCCAGTCGCGCTCTTCGGCTTAAAGCGTTCAATATCGATGCCGTTATAGACGACCAGGGATTTGCGTGCAGGAAAACCTTCTGAAAGATGATGTGCGCGCCCGGCATCGGAGTTGAAAATAATCAGATCAGCGAAGCGCGAGAAGAAACATTGAAGCCTGAAATTGAGGCGCGCGAACCAATCGTAGTCCTCGAAGTTGATAACGGATGCGCGCACGCCCCAGATGATCTTCGTTCCGTACAAGAGAGGTTTTAAGAGGACGGAGAGCAGGTTGGGCTCGACCAGAAAGCTGTGCAGCGCGTCGGGGCGCAAAGTTTTCAACTGCTTTGTGAGCCGCCACAGGAATCCAATCACGTCCCAGCGACCCTTCTTATCTAAACAGATGAGATGGACACCGCTCTCGCGCAGCTCCTGTTCCAAATGGCCGCCCGGATAAAAATAGAGCACCGTCACACGGAATCGTTCTTTGTCCAGGAAGCGCGCGAGTGTGAGCAGATGTCTTTCCGCCCCGCCGTAATCAAGGGAGCGTATGAGGAACACAATTGTCATCGCCTTGTGAAAACGAACTGGTTGTTGCCCAGTCCTCCTCCACAGGTGAGCAATTTATCGAGGGTGAAACCTCGCGCGCGGTAAAAGTCGAAAATCTCTTCCGGCCTCGCGACCTCGAACGGATAACCGCCGAGCCAGTCAATCCAATCGTGCACGATCGACATCCCGCGCTCCTTTTTGTACTCCTTAAAGCGCGCGAGCGGGCTGCGGCCTCTCAACATATCCTTGGCGAATCCACCGGCGAGGAAGTAGGGAATAAAGAGGACGGGCACAAAAGTTTTACCCACTGCGCCTGAGCAATAAAAGCGCTTGACGCTTCGCCAGAACTGAGATTTTTGGGCCTGATCGTTGTAGATCGCGACGAACAGACGGCCACCCACACTGACCGGCAAAGATGCATGCTCAAGCGCACGCCACATCGCGCCCGTGTGATGCAGCACGCCCCATGAATAGACTATGTCGAATTGGCCCAGGCTCTTGATGTAATCCGCGTCGAGCACAGAGCCTCTTTCGATTGTCCAATCCGAGTCGCCCGCGAAGAAACGTCCCTTTAGCTCCTGCGCGCAGGCGACCGATTGCGTATCGTAATCAAAAGAACGGACGCGTGCGCCGAGCCTTCGCGCGGCCAGAGAGAACAGGCCGCTGCCGGAGCCTATGTCCAGAAAGCTTCGACCAGAGAGAGTTTCGACTTCGAGCATAGATAGCAGAGACTTTTCCGCCTCTTCGATACGCTCTTCGTCGAGCGTGGAAAGGAAGCGCCGCCAGTTCTTGCCGAACTCGAAGCGACGCTCGCTCTCCAGCTCTATTTCCTGTTCATAGTGGGCGGTCATCCCTGTTTACGAGCAACGCAGTTGATATAGGGCGAAGTTAAGGGATTGGCCTTGAATTCCTCTCCGCGCCTTTCTTCGACGAACCACGCGAGCCTTGAGAGACGAACGAGCAGGGCCAGAACACTTTTTTTCGCCAGCCACTCTGCGGAGCGCGTGGGGATGCCATCCAGATTACAGACGCCGAAGTTGCTGCTCATAAAATTGTCGCAAGCGATGACGGTCAATCCCGCCTGACGGTGCGCCTGGGCCAGTGCTTCTGCGTCCAGTGGGACGTGAATGTCATAGACCGGACGATTGAGCGCCTTGACGAGTCTTCCGGGCAATCCCTTCAAATTCGGAATACTCGTCAACATGAGACCGTTTGGCTTGAGGAATCCACTGAACGCCTTGATGCACTCAGTCGTGTTCGTAAAATGCTCCGCGACGCCAAACGAGACGACCACGTCGAATGACGAGAGAAGATGCGAGGGCGGCTGAAAAAAATCCGCGCAATGGATTTCGCCTTCGACCTCTGCGCGCGCAAGAATTTCTCGCTCCTGCTCGCAGCCCGTCTCAGAATAATCAATCCCTGCGACTTCAAAGCCGAACTCCCTGGCGAAATAGGGAAGCCACAGCGAGCGCGCACAACCGATCTCAAGCAGCTTTGCATGCTCCGTCTCGATGCCGGAAAAAATCTGATGGAAAAATCTGTCGAAGCGACGCTGCACATAATCCGCCCCGCCGCCGCCGTGCGGCAGAGCTTCCACTGCGTCGGGCAGACGCTTGGCTGCCCAAGACGCATCCCAGAACTCTTTTCCTGCCTTGTCCATGCTCATGCTGTAACTTATCGGCTGCTGCCGCGCACACGAGACGAGCGAAGTTTTTTGAGCTTCGCGGCTGAAATTTTTAGCCCTGCTTTTGCATCTCTTTGAGAGAAGCGCCGCCGACTTCTACGGGGCTTCGCCTCTCTTTAATCAGTGTGGCCGGAGTGCCGCCGACGACCGTGTAAGCGACGACATCTTTGTTGACCACGGCTCCCGCCGCGACGACGCTGCCCCTGGCGATCTTCACTCCGTCCAGAATAACGCAATGAGCTGCGATCCACACATCGTCTTCAACGGTGATGCCTCTGGCCGTAGAGCCTTGCAGACGGATAAGCTCCTGCGGGTCTGTGAATTTATGATTGGCCGCCACGATGGTCGAGTGCGAGGCGATGGCGACGTAATCTCCTATGGCGACCGTTCCCTCGCCATAAATCACGACGTAAGGCCCGACGCCCGAATCGTCGCCGATTCTGATTTCTCCATCCTGCGCGTCTAGGACTGCGCCGTAACCCATCTCGAATCGCTCTCCGAGGCGGATACCTCTGCCCGATGCGATGATTTTCGAGCGCCCTATACGCGAGCCTTTCCCGATTACCAGATTGAACGGAAATCTGATGGTGGCTGCGGGTGAGACCAGACAACGCCAGCGAAGCGACAGGTAAACGGCGATAAGAAAAGCGGGAGCCGGAGACCTGCGCCATCTGTTCCATAGTCGTTGCCACATAGCAAGCGCTCTTCTTCTTCTTTCAGTCCCGGCACAGAGCATCAAAGCTGACGCTCTTTACGATACAGCGCGAAGAAAATCAACGAACACGAGATAACATAGACGATAGAAGTTGCCAGAGCAATCCCGGCCACACCCAGGTATCTAAAGAGAATCGCGTTGAGCAGAATGTCTGCGACCAGGTTAAAGGCGGCGATTCTAAAAATAATATTATTCATCAGCAGCGCCGACATCAGGCGGACGCCGAGGATGCCAGCAATGTAGAAGGGAAGCTGTAGGGCGTAAAAGGCCTGAACCCTGGCGACCGTCTGTGTGTCCTCTGCCGTAAACGAGCCTCTTTGAAATAAAAGACGGACGAGCGGCTCTGAGAAAAAGAAGAGCAGGAGCGTTAAGGGGACAGTTATGCAGAGGTTCAGCCACAGATAGCGCTTGAGCGTATGGCGCAGCGCCGACCAGTCGCGCCGTGCCGCCAGACTGGAAAAATATGGAGTGACCGCCGTCCCTAAAGCGGTCGCGGCCAACCCTATGGGGAGCGCTATCACACGGCTGCCGTAATTAAGCGACGCCACGCTTCCGGGCGCGAGCATGGCCGCCATTGATTGATCAACCAGATTCGTTCCCGTCATCAGGAATGCTCCGGCAATCATCGGCACGTACTGACGCGCCACCTGCCTGAGGTGCTCATCCGCGCCGAAACCGCCGGGCCGTAAATTTACTCCCTGACGTTTCAATGCCACGCCTAGAACGATCATCTCCAGCATTGCTCCGCAGATCAATCCGGCGACCAGCGCGAAGACGCCCCAATTCTTAAACCCGAGCAGAAACAGCACGCTGATGGTCGGCGTCAGTACCGGAGAGAGGGCGGCGAGTGCGAATCTGTGTCTCGCATTCAAAAGCGCGCCATAGATAATGCTGATCCCGCTCAGCATCACAAAAGGCGTGGCGAGCTGAAGCAATCGAAAAGTCAGGTCAAGTTTTTCGCGGCTGAATCCGGAAGCGATCAAAGGCAGATAGAGAGGCGCGCAGAGAAGCATCAACAAGCTCGTCGCACTCAGCAAAATGATGCTCCACAGCATCACGTTGGAGAAGAGCTTTTGCGCTGCGGCGTCGCCCTCGCGCTCGCGTACCTGTATAAAAGTGGGGATAAAAGCGGCGTTAAAAGAGCCAGCGACCACCTGCACGACGAAAGCTGGAACGAGCAGGGCGATCAAGTAGGCGTCCAGCGCGTCGCTCGTGCCGAATCTCCAGGCGACGATCAGCTCGCGGCCAATGGTCACGGCCTTGACGAGCGCCGTCAGCAGCGCGACCGAGATGGCCGCGCCTAGAATCTGGCGACTGACAGAGCCCGTCGTCAGCCGTCTCCATGAATGGGCCAACGCGGACGTTCCTGAAGAATCACTCACGCTTTTAGTTTGAATATGCGGCGCACTAGAGACTCACCACAGAGGCACAGAGAACACGGAGGAAACACAGAGGCTTGAACTCTTAAGTCTATGTGCTCCCTCTATGCCCTTTGTGTCTTCAGTGGTGAATAACAATTCCCATCACGCTCAATTATCAAATTGACCCACTCCTTGATAAAGTGAGCCGTTGGCTAAATCGAAACGGATAATGTATAAAAGGCCGACTTGACCTTCTACGCCCGATTAATCAATATAACGATGCATAAACGCATGACCTGCGCTCAAAGGCCCGGCGCGCTTTACGGGAAGCTCGCAGTAACATTTCGCGCCCCGGTATCAAAGCATATAAAAGATGCGCGTGGCAAAGTGAGGACGTAAGCCCTGTGTGTGACGCGTCTCTTTTTTAATCCGAATCAAAACGAGTTTTGGAGGAGCTTGAGGTGAAAGGTGTCGTACTGGCCGGCGGACTGGGGTCGCGCCTGCGTCCGTTGACGGCTGTGACTAACAAGCATTTGCTGCCGGTCTACGACCAGCCGATGATCTATTACCCGATTCAAACTCTGGTCAACGCGGGCGTCAAGGACATCCTGATCGTGACGGGCGGAAATTCGGCGGGCGATTTTTTGAAGCTGCTCGGCAACGGTCGCGCCTTCGGCCTCAAACACCTCAACTATACTTACCAGGAAGGCGAGGGCGGGATCGCAGAGGCGCTCTCATTGGCCGAGCATTTCAGCGCGGGCGAGCCCCTTTGCATAGTGCTTGGCGATAATATCATCGAGGGCAATATACGCCGCGCCGTGCGCTCCTATCGCCATCAGGGCGGCGGAGCGAAGATACTTTTAAAGAAAGTTCCAGACCCGCAACGCTTCGGTGTGCCAGAGCTTGATGGGCGGCGCGTCGTGCGCATAGAGGAAAAGCCCGAAGTGCCGAAATCAGAATACGCTGTGATCGGCGTTTACATGTACGACGCCGAAGTCTTCGAGATCATCAGGACGCTCAAACCTTCTGCGCGCGGCGAGATGGAGATCACGGATGTCAACAATGCTTACATAGAGCGCGGCGAGATGACCTGGGACGAGCTTGATGGATGGTGGAGCGATGCCGGGACGTTCGAGAGTCTCCTGCACGCCTCGAATCTGGTGGCCCGTACGGGGGCCAATAAGTTGGAGGAGGAAAGGGATGCGCCCCCAGCCGGGACAGCCGTCACAACAACCACACGCTGAAGAGTTCAAGCGCGGAAAGATTCGCGACGTTGTCGTCACGGAGCTTCGCAAGTTCGTCGACGAGCGTGGATGGCTCGCGGAGCTTTTTCGTCATGACGAGCTGACGACGGAGTTTTATCCGCAGATGGCTTATATCTCTTCGACGCTGCCGCAGGTCACGCGCGGGCCGCACGAACATGTCGATCAAGCAGACCTCTTCTGTTTTATCGGCCCTTCAAACTTCAAGATACGTTTGTGGGACAATCGCGCGGATTCGGAGACTTACCGCTGTGTAATGACGCTCTTCGTCGGCGAGGATAATCCGAAGTCTGTATTAGTGCCCAGGGGCGTCGTGCATGCGTACCGCAACATCGGGACGGCGGCTGGCATCGTCATCAACTGCCCCAACCGTCTCTACATGGGAGAGGGCAAACGCGAAGAGATAGACGAGATCAGGCACGAGGACGACCCAGACACGATCTTTAGGATAGACGATTAATCAGTTTTCAGTTTTTAGTTTTCAGTTTTAAGCAAACACAAGCTGCTTTTACTGAAAACTGAAAACTGAAAACTGAAAACTGCTTTATGAAAGTTGTGCGCATCATTGCGCGGCTCAATGTGGGCGGGCCTGCGCGCCATGTTGTGTGGCTGACCGAAGCGCTTGGCCTGGCGGGCGTCGAGTCCGTGTTGATCGCCGGTAGTGTTCCGCCCGGCGAAGGCGATATGACCTACTTCGCACGCGCGCATAATGTAGAGCCGCTCTTTATCCCGGAGATGAGCCGTGAAATCTCTCTCAAAGACGGGATCACTGTCTGGAAGCTGTATCGACAACTTCTGAGGCTCAAGCCCGACATCGTGCACACGCACACGGCCAAGGCCGGGACTGCCGGAAGGCTTGCAGGTCTGCTCTACAGGTGGCTTGTGCCCTCCGCCTTGATTTTGCGCCCGCGCCGCGTCCGCTTCGTGCATACGTATCACGGGCACATCTTTCATAGTTATTACGGCGCGCTCGCGACAAAGCTCTTTCTCCTGATCGAAAAAGTTCTGGCGCGCGTTGTGACCGACCGGATCGTGGCCATCAGCCCGCAGCAGTACAGGGAGATACATGAAGAGTTTGGTGTGGGGCGCGTCAGTCAGTTCCGTGTTATTCCGCTCGGGCTGGATTTAGAAGCCTTTGAGGGTTGGCCCACGCGCAGGCGCGTGCTGCGCGATGAGCTTGGCGCAGATGAGCGCGAAGTGTTGGTCGGCATCGTCGGGCGTCTGACGGAGATCAAGAATCACAAGCTCTTTTTAGAGGCCGCCGCGCTCTACAAGGCTGAGCGACAGGCGGCGGCAGCTCGCGATGCGCCGCGCGTCCGTTTTCTCATCATTGGCGACGGCCATCTGCGCAAGGCGCTTGAGACGGAGGCGCGCTCGCTTGGGCTCGAAGGCGACGTGCTCTTCCTGGGCCAACGTGATGATCCTGAGAATTTTTATCCGGGGCTGGACATTGTGGCTTTGACATCCCTGAACGAAGGCACGCCGCTGACGCTGATCGAGGCGATGGCCAACGAGCGTGCTGTGGCGGCGGCGGCGGTCGGCGGCGTCGTCGATCTGCTCGGAGACGAACCACACGCGAGGCTCAAAGAGGATGAGGATTACGCTTTGTGCGAGCGCGGCGCGCTGGTTCGTCCGCAATCGGCGCAATCGTTTGCCGCTGCGCTCTCGACGCTGATCGAAACGGAATCGCTGCGGCGCGCGATGGGCGAGCGCGGTCGCTCCTTTGTCGCGCAGAGCTACGGAAAAGAGCGATTGGTGGCAGACGTTTTGAAACTTTACGAGGAACTGATTGATACAAAGCGTGTGACGCGAGCGCTTGATTCATCACAGCCTGCGATTAAAACGAAGAGTCTGAAGGAGGACTATTAATTTTGCGAATACTGATTACGGGAGGCGCTGGTTTTATCGGCTCGCACCTCTCGGACGCCTACCTTGAGCGTGGCGACGATGTTTATATTATAGATGATCTCTCGACCGGCTCGATCCAGAACATAGCTCATCTTAAAGGCAATCCGCGCTTTCATTACACGATTGATTCCGTTCATAACCAGCCCGTCACGGCTGAGCTGGTCGATCAGTGCGATGTCATCTTTCACCTGGCGGCTGCCGTCGGCGTCAAGCTCATCGTCGAAAGCCCAGTCAGAACCATAGAGACCAACGTGCGCGGGACGGAAGTCATACTGGAACTCGCCAACAAGAAGAAAAAGCCGGTGCTGGTGGCTTCGACTTCCGAAGTTTACGGACTTTCGATGGACGTGCCGTTTCGCGAGGACGGCAATCTGGTGATGGGAGCGACCACGAAGGGGCGTTGGAGCTATGCCTGCTCCAAGGCCATAGACGAATTTCTGGCCCTCGCTTACTGGCGTGAGAAAAAACTCCCCACCCGCGTCGTGCGCCTCTTTAATACTGTGGGCCCAAGACAGACGGGCCAGTACGGCATGGTCATTCCGACCTTCGTCAAGCAGGCGCTCGCGGGCCGTCCGATCACCGTCTACGGCGACGGCACTCAGACGCGCTGCTTCGGTTATGTCGGAGACGTGGTCGGCGCGCTCATCAAGCTGATGGATCATGAGGGCGCAATCGGCGAGGTCTTCAACATCGGCAGCAACGAAGAGGTCTCTATATTAGAGCTGGCGAACCGGATCAAGGGGCTGACGAAATCCGAGTCCGAGATCGTGCTAGTGCCGTACGCGGAAGCCTATGAGGAAGGGTTCGAGGACATGCCGCGCCGCGTGCCGGACATCACCAAGGTCGGCGCGCTCGTCGGATTCAAGCCGGAGATGAAACTGGACGGCATACTGAAGAGCGTCATCGATTATCAATCCGGCAGGCTCGGCGGCTAAACAGGCTGAGCGGCTAAAGCCTGGCGGCGAGCCATTCGTGTGCGCTTCGGCACTTGATTTGTTGCGTCTGATCGAATAGGGTTTTCGGTTCTCGAATCCAGGGGTTATCCTCGTCCGTCTGGGCTTTATGTCATTTAACCTGAAGCATCTCGTTGCGATAGCAACTTCGTTTGTCCTGGCGCTTGTGCTCACGCCCTTGGTGCGCGCTCTGGCACGGCGCTGGGGCGCGGTGGCGCGACCCAAAATGGATCGCTGGCACAAAAAGCCGACCGCGATGCTCGGCGGCGTGGCCGTCTTCCTTTCAGTCACGATCACTTTTATCTTCCTCGTCCCGCGCGCCCCGCACACCTGGGTCGTCATCGGCGCAAGCTCATTTCTCTTTCTCGTCGGGCTGGTCGATGATCTGGTTCACACCAAGCCGTACCAGAAATTGATCGGGCAGGTGATGGGCGCGGCCTTCGTTATTTATTACGGCCTGAGCACGACGTGGACGCGCTCTGCGCTCTTGAACATGGTGATTACGATCTTCTGGCTGATCGGAATCACCAACGCGATCAACCTGCTCGACAACATGGACGGACTGGCCGGAGGGATCGCGGCGATTGCTTCAATTTTCCTCGCGCTCAGTTTCGTCGCCAACGGGCAGCTAATGGAAGCACTGATGCTCGCCGTCTTTGCCGCCGCGCTCCTGGGGTTTCTCGTCTACAACTTTAACCCCGCCTCGATCTTTATGGGCGATTGCGGGTCGATGTTTATAGGCTTCTTTCTTGCCTCGACGGCGCTGCTGACCGTGGCGGGAACAGCCGGGCGCTCGCGCAGCCTTCTGCCTGTACTGACCGTACCTATTCTGATTCTGTTTATCCCGATCTTCGATACGACTTTCGTGACTGTGCTGCGCAAGCTCAGAGGGCGCGCGGCTTCGCAGGGCGGGCGCGATCATACTTCGCATAGACTGGTGGCGCTCGGCATGTCGGAGCGCCGCGCCGTCCTGATGCTTTACGGGTTCGCTGCGCTCTCCGGAGTGCTGGCGATATTGGTGCGCGAGTTCAAGCTCGATATTAGTCTCGCGGCCATCCTCGGTTTCACAGTGCTGTTAACGCTCCTGGGAGTTTATCTGGCGGGCGTCAAGGTTTATGACGAAGAGGAAGCGGAAAGGGCAGAGTCTCCGGCGCTCTTTGCGTTTCTCATAGACCTCTCTTATAAGCGGCGCGTCTTCGAGGTGCTGCTCGATGTCGTGCTCGTCATCCTGGCCTACTACGGCGCGTACGCTCTAGTCTTCGGCCCGTTCTCAATGGAGAGCCGCGACTGGCAGCTTTTCCTGCGCACAGTGCCGCTGCTGGTCTGTTTGAAGATGGCGACCCATCTGTTGATCGGCGTCTATCGCGGCATCTGGCGTTATACGAGCGTCGATGATCTGGTCGTCTTTGGTAAGGCGGTCGTGCTCGGCTCAATCGCGAGCATGCTGGCGATCCTCTTTGCCTTTCGCTTCCGCGAGTTTTCGCGCATCGTCTTTGTCTTAGACGGCATGTTCTTGCTGTTGATGCTGGCGGGAAGCCGCATGGCCTTTCGTTTGTTTCGACAGATTTTGCCGACGCCGCGAGCGCGCGACGGCAGCCGTGTGCTGATTTACGGCGCGGGCGATGCGGGCGAGTTGCTGCTGCGCGAGCTTCTTAATAATCGCGAGCTGCAATATGCGCCGGTCGGATTCGTCGACGACGATCCGCGCAAGAAGGGCAAGGTCATACACGGGCTGCGCGTCTTTGGCGGTAACGGCCAGCTTCGTAGCCTCTGCCGCGAACAGCGCGTGGACGAAGTGCTCATCTCCAGTTCGCAGTTCTCAGACGAGCGTGTCAAAGAAATCCTGCGCGACTGCGAAGAAGAGCACGTCATCTTAAAACGCATGCGCATCAAGATAGAGCAGTTGAGCAGTGATTGACGCGCGCACCAGACACGCGCAAGCTCTCGCTTCATTGAGAGCGTTTAGTTAAAAGTTAGTGACGGGTTAGTTCGCAGATTGAGTGTTATGGAAGTAGTTGCTCACCACAGAGGCACAGAGGACACGGAGGAAGCACAGAGAGTTGAATAGCATTCTTTCCTCCGTGTTGTCTCCGTGTCCTCTGTGTTTCTGTGGTGAATGTCAACATACCGGATACTCAATCTCCAATTATCCCGCTAGTAAAAAAGAGAACTTTAGAATCCGGGTTTTTAACGAAGTTACCTCGTGAGTCAAATCAAAACTGACCAACTAAAACTGATAGACGTACGCGCGCCCATCCTGCGCTTGCTTCTGCTTGTGCCCGTGGCGCTGGCGCTCTTCGGGTCATGGCAGGCTGGGCGCTGGTACGTGGGCGACCTGATCGCGGATTATGCGCCGGGTCTTGAGACGGGCGCGATAGAGACGGCGCAGATGACGACCGCTCTTGCGCCCGACGACCCGCTCACATACTGGACGGTCGCCAGTCTGCAAAAGCAGGTGCTGCCGCCAGAGCGCGTGCAGGAGACGCTCGGCGGCTTTGAAAAGGCCGTCAGTCTCTCGCCCAATGATTACCGTCTCTGGGTAGATTTGGGACGCACGCGCGAACAGGCTGGCGACGCGGCGGGCGGAGAACGGGCTCTGCGCCGCGCGACAGAGCTTGCTCCGGCCTATACTGAGCCGCGCTGGTTTCTAGGAAATCTACTCTTAAGAGCAGGCCGCACGGACGAAGCCTTCGTCGAATTGCAGCGCGCGGGCGAATCGGACCCGCGGCTGCGTCCGCAAATCTTTAACATGGCGGGCCATGTCTTCGGCCAGGACATACAACAGATCAGTCGTGCCGTCGGCCACTCCCCGGCGGCGCGCGCAGACCTCGCCGCTTATCTTGTCAGTCAGAATCGTCTGGATGATGCGTTGGGTCAGTGGAATACCTTGAGCGCCGCAGAGAAGTTGGAGCAGAGCGTGACGGGCAAAGCGCTGGTCACGGCCATGCTCGGCACAAAGCGTCTGCGTGCCGCCTTCAAGATTTATCAGGATGTTTATCCGCAGGGCTCGACCGGGCTCAAAGAGGAGCAGGTCGCCAACAGCGGTTTCGAGGAGAATGTAAATTTCACTTCGGAGAAC
>Ga0190273_10000762_pt1 | contig 11715 bp, 7 predicted proteins | sample Popmic504IS_FD_134513 | JGI IMG/M metagenome (GOLD analysis project Ga0190273, IMG submission 134513) | Populus adjacent soil microbial communities from riparian zone of Shoshone River, Wyoming, USA - 504 IS | ecosystem: Environmental > Terrestrial > Soil > Riparian zone > Trees stand | place...
CATTGTCTTTGAGCCGCGCGATCATGCGAAAAGAGTATTGCCCGCGGTCGCTCAGATCTTCCGGACTGAAGGCGACGGGAATCCAAACTTCTGCGCGTTCAGAGTCGTAGGGCTCGCTCAAAGGAAACTGAAACTTCTGCGGCATGACCCCGACGACCGTGTAGCTTTCACCGTCGAGCGCGAGCTGTTTACCTATGACAGACGGGTCTGAGTTAAAGCGTCTTTGCCATAAACGATGACTCAAAACGGCGACATGATCGCTTCCCTTCTTGTCTTCTTCTTCGGCAAGTGCGCGCCCCAGCAGCGGCTGCGTTCCCAACAGCTTAAATAGTGCAGCCGAGACACGAGCGCCGCCGATGCGCTCCGGCTCGTTATTATTTATCAGATTGAAAGTCAGAGTTTGGTAGGCGGCGACTTCCGAGAAAACCGTATTCTGATTCCTGTAGTCTGCGAACTCCTGCGCAGAAACGCCTAGCCTGGTCATATTGAGCCGCTGAAAATTGCCCCACACCATCACTAAAGCTTCAGCATCCGTATAGGGCAGTGGCCGAAGGAGCGCGGCATTAACGACACTGAAGATCGCGCTGTTCGCGCCGATGCCAAGCGCCAGAGTCAGCACCGCTACGGCAGTAAAGCCGGGATTCTTCAAGAGCATCCGGGCACCGAAACGCAAGTCCTGCCAGACGATCTCCAGCGACCTCAATCCCCACATAGAGCGACTCTCCTCTCTCTCGCCAAAGTCACATTGCCGAACGCACGAAGGGCAGCCGTAGCGCGCTTCTTCGCCCATTCGATTGTCGTTTCGCCGTAGGATTTCCCCGGTAGATAATCGATCGGAGATTAAAACGGCTTTGCCGGAAGGTCAAGGTTAAGAGAATGCGCTGCGGCTTCGCTCGCTTTCAGCTTTTTATTCCCGGCTGCGGATCGGCTTTATACCGAATCTCTATTGACTGATTGCCGGATTGAGTATAGAAGCTATTTTTCCGTTCCAACACATTTTATTTCCCGCAGCAAAGGAGTTCTAAAGGATGCCTGCTTTGAAGCCGACAGGTTTGCTTATGATCTGGATTATGATCTGCGCTCTCGTTTCGCCCGCCTCATTGGCCCAGACACGATCCGGAAACGTAAAAGCTCTGGTTGGAGGAACGCTGATCGACGGGTTCGGAAGCAATCCCTTACGCAATAGCGTGATTATTATAGAGGGCGAGCGCATCAAGGCCATCGGCCAGGTGGGCTCTTTGCCTATTCCCAGAGGCGCGGAGATTATCTCGACCGAAGGGATGAGCGTGCTGCCCGGATTGTGGGATATGCACGTGCATCTGATGATTAACGGTCATAGCGATTACGACCATTGGGATAAGACCTACCCGCCTTTGTTTGAATCCGTGATTATGCCCGCTTCCGCCAGACAATTGCTGCTGGCGGGCGTGACGAGCGCGCGCGATCTGGGCGCACCTTTAAAAGAGATCATCAGTGTGCGCGACAAGATCAACAAGGGACAGTTGCCCGGCCCGACGCTCTACGTCTCCGGCCCGTTTATCCAGCACGAGCCTTATCCCGGCACAGAGCTTTTTCGCTGGGGCGTCAAAGGCCCTGAAGACGCTCGCGCCAAAGTGCGAACTCTCGCCGAAGCCGGGGTCAATCTTATCAAGCTGATAGATCAGGATCAGATGACGATGGATGAGGTCATGGCCATCGTTGACGAAGCGCATAAACACAAACTGACGGTCGTCGCACATTCGCACAGGCCAGAAGAGATTCGGCGCGGACTCCTTGCGGGCGTCGATTGCTTCGAGCATACGGGATTGGCCGCTGCGCCCGAATATCCGGCGGAGCTAATCGGTATGATACGCGAGCGTGCGGCGAAGATGAGTCTGGGCCCACTCTTCTGGACGCCGACCGTCGAGGGGTTGGCTAACTATGAATACCTCAGGGACAATCCTGAGCCGCTGGATGATCCTTCCTGGCAGCTTGGTCTGACAGATACGATCATCGCCGACATCAAAAATTCGCTCAAGCATCCTGATCGCCTCTCTTATTACCAGATCACGCCGCAGCGCCGTCCCACACTGCGGCGTAAGTTCGAGCAGTTGAGCGATGCTGGCGTCGTGCTGCTCATCGGAACAGATAGCGGCATTCCCATGAACTTTCACAGTCAAACTACCTGGCGTGAGTTGGACACGTGGGTTAACCAGTTCGGCGTCGATCCGATGCGTGCCATACGGGCCGCGACCTACTGGCCGTCCGTGATAATGAAAGTCGACGATCAGGTGGGCACAATCAGCGAAGGTAAATACGCGGACATCATCGCCGTGCGCGGCGACGTGCTCAGATACATCTCCCTTTTGCAGGACGTTGATCTAGTCGTCAAGCACGGAGTACGGTACAAATAAGAGAGGTTAGAGGCTAGAGGTTAGTAAAAGCATTTCACTGACCTCTAACCTCTAGCCTCTGACCTCCGCTTTTTTATTCTTGCTTTTGTATTCCCGCGAGGCCGCCGACGACGGCGATCAGTTCTGCCGGGTTGACGGGCTTGGCGACGTGTACCTGAAAGCCTGCGAGCAGGGCGCGCAGACGGTCGTCTTCTCTGGCGTAGGCCGTCAGTGCGATGGCGGGAATCCTTCCGCCGTCTTCCGTCCTGAGGGCTCGCACTTTTCTAATCAAAGAGTAGCCGTCTTCTTCCGGCATCCCAATATCGCTGACAAGTATATGAGGCTTAAACTCCGTCAGCGCAGAGAGCGCTTCCGCAGCCGAGCCGACGGCCATCACGGTTGCGCCGCATTGCTCTATGATGGTCGTCAGCACCAATCGCGCATCCGGCTCGTCATCGACGACCAATATTCGCACGGCATCCAGTGAGGGAGAACATTCCATCGGCGTTGTGCCGAGCACGGATTGAGAAAGCTCTGCTGCCGCCAGATCGACGCTTTGCACGGCCATGAGAGGCAAGTCGACGGTAAAGGTTGAGCCGTGCCCGACGCCTGCGCTCTCTGCCCTGACCGTCCCGCCATGCATCTCTATCAAGTGACGCACAATCGCCAGCCCCAGCCCCAGCCCGCCGTGAGTTCTGGTGGTCGTACCGTCTGCCTGACGAAAACGCTCGAAGACATACGGCAAAAACTCCTGGCTGATTCCCTGCCCCGTATCGCTGACGGTGATTCGTATATGAGACTCTACGCGCCGCAGGCCGATCTCAACATGGCCGCCCTTGGAAGTGAATTTGACGGCGTTCGAGAGTAGATTCCACATCACCTGCTGAAGCCTGGCAGGGTCGCCCCAGACCATGCTCGCTCCCTCTTCAAGCTCAGAGTTGATGGTGATGCCTTTGATCTCTGCCGCCGGGCCAAGCGCTTCGATGGCTGTCTTAATGATCGAATCCAAATCGGTCGAGCGCGCTTCCAGATGCAGCTTGCCCGTGATGATGCGCGAGACATCCAGCAGGTCTTCGATGATCTGTGCCTGTGCCTTGCCGTTACGCTCTATGGTTTCAATGGCGCGCGCCGTCGCTTCCACGCTGAATTTTTTCATCCTCAGCAGGCTCGACCAGCCGATGATCGCCGTCAGGGGCGTGCGCAGCTCGTGCGAGACCGTGGCCAGAAATTCGTCTTTGATACGATTGGCCGTCTCGGCCTGCGTGCGCAGGCGCTGCTCTGTTTCGTAAAGCCTGGCGCGCTCTAACGCCTGTGCGCATTGTTGCGCGAGCGCCAGCATAAATGCGCGATCATCTTCACTAAAGCTTTGGGCTCGCGGGAAACTAAGGCCGAGCGCTCCAATGGTGCGCCCTTCGACGATCAGCGGAAAGGCGATCAGGGATTGAGTGCCCGCGATCGAGGCGAGCGGCCCGATTGACGGATATTGATCCTTACACAGATCGAAACACTCTATCAGCACGGGCACGTTGCCACGCACGGCATCTGCAATCGGCACCTTTTCGCTTAAGGGAAAGCGCTGCCAGCGCTCTGTGACTTCGGGAGAAAAGCCTATCGTGCCGACGATCTCCAATTCCGTCCCGCCTTCGCTGAGCACGACGACCGTGCCCGCGTGCGCGCCCAGAGAGTTCAGGCCCTGCTCTATGACCGCCGCCGTGACCTGCTGCGGTGTCAGCGCTTGAGAGAGCGAAGAGGAGATGGCCTGAAGACGCATCAGCAGGTTAGACGTTCGCTCGGCGGCGTGTCTGATCTGTTGCTCCGCGCGGAAAAGGCGCGCGTTATCGACGGCCAACGCCGCGCGATCAGCCAGGTTTTCCGCCAGCGCCAAATCTTCCGGTGTGTGGCTGCGACTCTTTTCCGTATTGACGAAGGTCAGCACACCGAGTATTCGATCACGCGCCTTGAGCGGCACGAGCATGACGGAGCGAAAACCCATCTCACGTATGATCTTTAGATGCTCTTCGTCAATCGCGCTCTGGACGAGCATCTCATCCGGAATGTCCGGATAAAACTCCGACTTGCCCGTGCGCAGAACATTATGTATCCCGCGCGGCTCAGTTGGGTCTGGCGGATAGCGTTTCTGTATCTCATGGGCCCAGGCGACCTTCTCCGGGTCAACATGAGCGACGGCCAGCCGCTTGATCGTTCCATCTTCATCGGCGACATCGACGGCGCACCAATCTGCGAAAAGAGGAACGGAGAGACGCGCCACCGTCTTGAGCGTCGTCTCGTAATCGAGCGATGAAGCAAGAGTCGTGCTGGCCTCTGCCAGGAAACGCTCGTTGGCCTCCTTCTGCATACGCTCACTGACATCCATCGTCACGCCGCGCATGCCGATTGGTTGGCCCGACTCGTCCTTGATGGCGATGGACTGCGCTTCAACCCAGACGACTCTTCCGTCCTTGGCGATCCAGCGAAAACGGTTCGTGCCCCTCACATTGCTACTGAAAGTCTCTGCGGCCCCGCGGCTGGCGCTCTCTTTGTCCTCCGGATGGACGATTGAGAGCCAGAAGTTCGGCGTCGAGAGCCATTCTTCGACGCTGTAGCCGAGCATGGTCTCGACATAATCGCTGACAAAATCTATACGCTGATCGGCGACATCTGGCTTGCCCCAAGCTTCCCAGACAACGCCGGGTACGCTCGCGACCATTGCCTGCATGTGCTTTCTCTGATTTTCAAGCTGCTCGGCAAGCAGCGCCTTTTCTCTCTCGACACGTTTACGTTCCGTGACATCGCGTGCGACGCCCTCGACTGCGACCGCGCGCCCGTCCTGATAGGAGATTCTGGTGCTTACTTCCAGAGTCAAACGTCGCCCGTCTCTGGTCAGGATGTCGATCTCGTAAATGGTCGGCGTAGGGTCTTTGAGCTTATGCGCCATCATCTGTTTGGCATGCTCAAGATGATCTGGCGCGACGACCTGCGCGATATTCAAGCCGCCCAGAATCTCTGCGCGCGTCCAGCCCGTGACGTTTTCCCCCGCGCGATTGATCGAGAGATAATTTCCCTCTAGGTCGTGTGAATAGACTATGTCGTTGGCGTTCTCCAAGAGGCTGCGATAGCGTTCTTCGCTCGCCTTTACTTTCGCCTCCGCCTGCATGCGCGCGGTGATGTCCTCGTGCATCAGCACGACCTCTCGCACATTTCCGGCAGCGTCTTTGATGGGATAGATGACGGCCTTCGTCCAGCGCTCAGGCTCTGCGTTTCGAGTGATGTTGGGGATGGTCGCTTCCGGGTCGTAGAGCACGGGCGGGATTTCGCAGGCCTCTCCACTGAAAGCCTTTTTGATGTAAGGCATGATGCCTCTCTCGACCAGCTGCTCGTCTTCCAGGATGTTGTAGCCTTCGAGCTGGTCGAGCGTTACTCCCCACAGTTCTTCCCATGCGCGATTGACGCGGATGATACGACCGTCCGCCGACATGATCTGGATGCTGAAGGGAGATTGCTCAAGGATGGCGCGGAAGCGATCTTCGGTGGATGATTGTGGCTCTGAATCTTTGATGTACATATCCCCTTGAAAGTCGATGCTTCGCGCCTGCGATCACCTTAGCCCAATCATGAGCATAAGGCGAGCGGCCACGTTTGAGATTTTCGTTCCGGCCCGCCCGCAGGCCGAGCGCACGAAATGGCGCGGATGATTTTAATGGGTCGGTCGAACAAATTAAAGACCTCGGGAAGATTTTATTTACAGAGATGGTCCGATTTTCTATAGCTGATTTTGTTCGCGGATGATATTCTTCGTCTGCGTTTCGCACCAATCCAGCAGTCAAATTTGTATTCCTAAGGAGACCCCGCATGGCTCTAAATGTCGTGATAGACCTGTCTCATTTCAACGAGGTGTCGGACTTTAATGCCGTCAAGGCCGACGGCATCGTGGGTGTGATACATAAGGCGACCGAAGGTATAGACTACATAGACCCGAAGTACTTTACGCGCCGACGCGATGCGCTTGCGGCGGGGCTGTGGTGGGGCGCTTATCATTTCGCCACGGGAGACGACGCGGCCATGCAGGCGGATAGTTTCCTGACAGCCGTAGCTCCCGGCCCGACGGACTTGATGGTGCTCGACTTCGAACAAAATTCCGGCGGGTCAAGTATGACGCTTGCGGGCGCAGAGCAATTCGTGACGCAGGTGCAGGCGGCGACGGGACGCTGGCCGGGTCTCTATGGCGGCTCGTACCTGAAAGAATTGCTGGAAGAGAACAAGAGTCCGACGCTGGCCAATTGCTGGTTCTGGCTCTCGGAATACGGGCCAGAGGCGCATGTCCCTGCGAACTGGCAGTTGTGGACGATGTGGCAGTACACGGACGGCACGGTTGGCCCGGAGCCGCACTCCGTACAGGGCGTCGGGAATTGCGATCGAGATCAATTCAACGGCGATATGGATGCCTTGAAGACGCTCTGGGGATACTCAAGCTAGCAAAGCTTTGCCATCGCCACAGGAAAGTCTGCTGTCTGATCTTGCGCTTCGCGGTGTGGCATCTTCATTTTGATCTTCGATTGCTTCCGCATTAGTCCGATCGTCTTTGACAAAAGATAACGGGCGCGGTAGCTTAGCTCGAACCCTTAACATTTCAGGTGCAGGAGACATAGGAATACATAATGGCGAAGTCTGGTTATAAAGGCATAAGTCGGATAGATCAAACGGAGAGAAAAACTCACGGCTGGTACGTCAGAGTGAGATTCAACGGGATGCAGCGTTCGAAATTTTTCAGCGATGAAGCGCACGGCGGACGCGAAGAGGCGCTGGCGCAGGCCGTGCTGCATCGCAATCGAACTGAACAGGAACTTGGCAAACCGCGCACGGACAGGCTGGTGATCGCGCGCAATCCACGCAATCGCTCGGGCATCACAGGTATCCAGCGCAAGACCAAAACCATCAAGACGGACACGGGCGAGCGTAAGATCAAGAACGTTTACGAGGTGAGCTGGAATCCCGAACCGGGAAAGCTCTGCCGAACCTGGGTCTCGATTGACGAGTACGGCGAGGAAGCGGCTCTCAGAAAAGCCTGCGCCATCCGTCGCGAAAAAGAGCGCGAGATGTTCGGCAGCGAAGTGCTGACCAACTGGACGACCAATCTCGCCAGACTCTTCGAGACAGGCGATTCAGTGTAAGGCGTCGGGCGGCAATTTATAAGGCTCTAGAGTAGCAAAGCGCTAGATATAAAGTGCTAAGCTTTAGTTTTGCTACTCTAGAGCCAAAAGTTTTAGCCTCATCTGCCAGCACTTGAACGCTGTCCCTATCAAAAAGATTTGAGTCGAAGGTGGTGAGCGAGAGCAGATTTAGTAAAAATCTTTCTTGACATCTTCCCCTAAACGAAGTGTATGCTGCCCTCATTGCAGTGTTTGATCCGCGAGTCGCTCGACTGTTATCCGCACCTGAGGTCGGCGAGAGTCTTGCTCCCACAAGCCTTACGAGAGCCTCACTCCCGCTAGCTTATGTAAACCATTAAGAGCTAAGGAGCGAATCGCGCGGTCTCCTTGCACTGTGACACGCTTGCTATCGGATAAGCACTGCTCCTGCTGTGCCGGCGCAGAGATGCTCGGTTCAACGGATCGTCTCTTTGTACCCGCAGCAACCGTTGAGGCACAGACAAAATAGCGAAAGGGCTTTGAGCAGTTTTCCAGTTGGTCGGGGCTCTAAAGAGACGAGAGCGACCTCCGGCGTAAGGGCCAGCTAGAGACTTCAGAGAAGGACGACTTATGACGACGCGTAAGGCAACCTTGCCTTTTGATCCCAAAACCTTCCTCTCCAAAATCGGTAAGGGGAAAACTCTTGTGCGCTACCGCACCAAGCAGCTCATCTTCGCGCAAGGGGATGCTGCTGATGCGGTTTATTATCTCCAGAAAGGTCAGGTTAAGCTCTCGGTCGTTTCCAAACAGGGGAAGGAGGCAGTGATCGCCCTTCTAGGGGCCGAGGACTTCTTTGGTGAGGGATGTCTGGCCGGTCAGCCTCTGCGCATGGCGACGGCCACGGCCATTGTGGATTGCTCTGTCGTGAAGATTGAAAAGCAGACCATAATCCGCCTGCTCCATGACGAACCGACCTTTTCCACCCTGTTCATCACACACTTGCTTTCCCGCAATATTCGGATTGAAGAAGACCTCGTTGACCAGCTCTTCAATTCCAGCGAGAAGCGGTTGGCGCGGATACTGTTGTTGCTTGCCAACTTCGGTAAGGAAGGCAGACCCGAGAAGGTGATTCCTAAAATCAGTCAGGAAGTGCTGGCCGAAATGATCGGGACGACCCGCTCGCGTGTCAGTTATTTTATGAACAAGTTTCGGAAGCTGGGCTTTATAGAGTACAACGGTAGCCTTGAAGTTCACAGCTCGCTCCTCAATATCATCCTCTACGACTAAACCCGCTACAGACCCGATGACGGAGAGCCACGACGAAACCTCAACCTCGCGTGGCTCAATGTGAGCAATATTGAACATACAGGTCATTTAGAAGCTGCTAGATTCTGCCACACGGAAATGTATTCCCCACGAATTCAAGTTCATTTCCTCAAAATAGTTTTTCCAATTCCCCAATTCTAAGCCGGTAAAGGTTTGACTCTGCTCAACTGCCGGAACGATCAACCGTATCCGTGCGGCCCTCGTTGACATAAAGCAGTGTGTTACTTAGCCGGATGATGTGCCTCGATAGAATAAGGCGCAGGGTGGTGTCGAAGGAGGATGGAATTTCTCAACTCTTGCTTTCGGCTTTGACTTCAGATCAGAAAGGTAAAATTCGTATGTCTCACAGGTACTTCACAGTCTTAGCAGGTGTGGCGTTCGCCATACTTCTTGGCGCGGCAAGCGTCTCACTTCTTTATTCGTCTACAACCTCAGCGCAAAGCTCAGTGCCACAGGGCACGACCTCGACCTACGCTGTCTTGGCCGCTTCGGCGGTGACGAGCACTGGCTTGACCGTGCTTAACGGCGATCTGGGTGTCAGTCCCGGTACTGCAATCACCGGCTTTCCGCCGGGGGTCGTGACCGGAGCGACTCATGCAGGCGACCCGGTCGCGGCTCAGGCTCAGGCTGATGCCCAGGTCGAGTACAATTATCTGGATGGCTTGCCGTGCGGCACTAACTTGAGTGGTGTAGACCTCGGCGGACAAGTACTCACGCCAGGCGTCTATTGTTTCGATTCGTCCGCTCAGTTGACGGGAACTCTCATTCTAGACGCGCAGGGCTCGTGTGATTCCCTCTTCGTCTTCCAGACAGGGAGCACCCTCACGACCTCAGTCTCTTCGTCCGTTGAAGTCATCAATAACCCGTGCGCTGTAAATTGCCGTGGCGGGGGGAACGTGTTCTGGCAGATCGGCAGTTCCGCGACTATCGGCACGGGCTCTCAATTTGTCGGACATATTATCGCTAACACTAGCGTCACCTTGAATTTCGGCGCGAGCGTGGCCGGCAACGTCATTGCGCTCACCGGCGCAGTGACGATGGATACGAACAACGTCTCCGCCTGCGGCATGAACATACCGCCAACACCGACGCCGTCACCTACACCAACACCGACACCGACACCGACAGTTACATGTGCGCCCAAGGTGACGGGGGGCGGACAAATACCTGTTCCTAGTCCTGATAGCACCAACCAACTGGCCACCGGCATTGGCCGCGCCACCTTCGGCTTTAACTCGCAGCCGGAAAAGAACTGCACGGATGGTGCTGCGAAAGGCCACTTCAACTATGTCAATCATGTGACCGGCCTGCACGTTGACGGCAAGGTACTCAACTCTGTGTTAATCGCTCCGAACACCGTCCGGTTCTCCGGCGAATGCGGAGCCGGTTGCACATTCACCGTGACGGTACAAGATTGGGGCGAGCCCGGCACACTCGACACGTTCGGTTTGGACGTGACGGGTACGAAGAACGAGCACAGGTCGCTACGCGTCATCAGTCGCGGGAACATTCAGTTCCACTTTTAAAGTGGCGGCTGACCTTTGACCACTGAGTCCCCGGAGGCTACATGGGTAGCTTCCGGGGCTATTTTATTTCTGGTGTATATCTCCGCCGCCATCCTCTTGAGTGAAGGGACACTATTGAGGAGAAGATGAATGGCTCGTTCAGGATAACGAGACAAAGTTTTGCTCGCCTGTCAAGATGACTCTTCAACCCCTTTCAAGTTGACCGGATCGGTCGCGCCTGACACATCGCGTTTCTTCTAAATTCTGCTTAAAGCCCAGCAAAATCGCTCTTACGCTGGTTGGTCGGAACTCGGCACATGGCTTGCACTAAGGGCAAATGCGCGCGTGACGCGCGAGGTGGAAGACGGATTCCTCCCGGTCGCCCGGAAGAAACCAAAGGAAACAAGAGAGATTCATTCGAGAGCTATCGGGAATATGAAGGAGAATCGCAGTTGTTAGATCGTGCGACAATGACAGAGAGCGGCGCAATTACCTCGCCCAGGCAGGTTTCCGGCACAACGCTTCCGGCCCTGCGGCTGGGCGATGAACAGGAGCGTGAAGTCCTGGCCTTCCTCGCAGAGCGTCCCGTCCACACTGTCATCATGGCCGGTTTTATACGCGATAACGGATTGGTAAGCCCGCTCAATCGTGGCACTTTCTACGGTTATCGCGATCATACGGGTCGACTCAGGGGCGTCGCCCTGATCGGACATGCGACGCTGATCGAAGCCCGCATAGACGCTGCGCTCGCGGCCTTCGCACGCGTCGCGCAAGCTTCTCCTGTGGCGCACATGATGATGGGCGAGCAGGAAGAGATCAAACAGTTCTGGAGCTATTATTCCGAGACGGGGCAGCGCCCGCGCCTGATGTGCCGCGAGCTGCTGTTCGAGCAGCGCCTGCCCATAGAAGTTCGCACGCCCGTCAAGGGCCTGCGCCTCGCGACAAAAGAAGACCTCAAGCTGGTTATCCCTGCACATGCGCGTATGGCTTTTGAAGAGACGCGCGTCAATCCGCTCGAAACAGATCCGAAGGGATTTCGTTTGCGCTGCGAGCGTCGCGTCGAAAGAGGCAGGACATGGGTCTGGGCCGAAGGCGAGCGGCTGATCTTTAAAGCAGACGTGGTCGCGGAGACGCCCGACGCCACCTATCTTGAGGGCATCTACGTCAATCCCGAAGAGCGTTTCAAAGGTTACGGCCTGCGCTGCGTCTCGCAACTGACGCGCACGCTACTGGAACGCAATACTTCCGTTTGCCTGCTCGTCAACGAACAAAATCGCCGCGCGCAGTCTCTGTATAAAAAAGTCGGCTTTCGTCTGCGCGGCTGCTACGACAGTATTTTCTCGCACAGATAAGACCGCTTCAAAAAAAAGAGTCGGATGAGTATTC
>Ga0190273_10000763_pt1 | contig 11694 bp, 12 predicted proteins | sample Popmic504IS_FD_134513 | JGI IMG/M metagenome (GOLD analysis project Ga0190273, IMG submission 134513) | Populus adjacent soil microbial communities from riparian zone of Shoshone River, Wyoming, USA - 504 IS | ecosystem: Environmental > Terrestrial > Soil > Riparian zone > Trees stand | place...
GGGAGCGGCGTCGGCGTCAGCCGCCGGCTCGCCGACAAAGAGCGCGACCGCCTGCGCAAGATGGTCGACCGGACCTACAAGGGCCCCGGCGGGCTGATCGTGCGCACCGCTGCCCACGGCGCCAAGAAATCCGACTTCGTGCGGGAGATCAGCTACCTGCAGAAGCTGGACGAGGTGCTGCAGCGGCGCTCGCAGTCGAGCAAGGCGCCGGCCCTGGTCTTCCAGGAGGCGGATCTCTCGATTCGGGTCCTTCGCGACGTCTTCCTCAGCGAGTTCGAGAAAGCGATCATCGACTCGCCGAAGCAGTTCGAGCGGGTAACGAACTTCTTCCAGCGCACCGCCCCGGAGCTGGTCGACGGGGTGGAGCTCTACGAGGGCAAGAAGCCTCTGCTCGAGAAATGGAAGGTCGACCAGGAGATCGAGTCGACCCTGAACCGCCGGGTCGACCTGCCCTCGGGCGGCTACCTGATCATCGACTACACCGAGGCACTGACGGTGCTGGACGTCAACAGCGGCTCCTTCACCGGCCGCGGCAAAGGCGGCCTCGAGGAGACGATCACCAAAGTCAACACGGAGGCCGCCGAGGAGGCGGTGCGGCAGCTGCGGCTGCGCGACATCGGCGGCATCATCGTCATCGACTTCATCGACATGGCGCGGGCCAGCAATCGCGACAAGGTCCTGAAGACGATGCGCAAAGCCCTCGACGCCGACAAGTCGAAGAGCTACGTCGTCGAGGTCTCGCCCCTGGGCCTGGTCGAGATGACGCGGCAGAACGTCACCGACGGGGTGCGGGAGATCCTCACCGAGCACTGTCCGACCTGCAAGGGGGAGGGCGTGGTCCTCTCGGCTGAGACGGTGGCGCTGGAGGGGCTGCGGAAGATGCGCGACATCGCCGCCGAGAACCCCGACAGCGAGGCGTTCCTGATCCGCGTCAACCCCAAAGTCGCCCACGAGCTGACCGCCGAGGACAGCGGCCTGGCCGAGCTCGAGGAGGAGACCGGCAAGCGGTTCCACTTCGAGGGCGGCGACGCGCTGTCGATCGAGACCTTCATCGTGATCGAGCAGGGCAGCCGCGAGGAGATCGAGGAGCGGGCGCTGCCGTTCAAGGTCGGCGAGGAGGTGCTGGTTGAGATCGACGAGCCGCACATGTACAACGACGCCGACGCGGTCGCCCGGATCGACTCCTACATCGTCAGCGTCACCGGCGGCGGGCCCTTCGTCGGCGAGCGCAAGATGGTGCGGATCGACGAGGTCGAGCGCTCATCGGCGATCGCCTCGCTGCTGGGGGGTGAGTCCCCCAACGGGTCCGGAGGCAGCGGCGAAAACGGCTCCGAGCTAGAATCCGGCGCCTCTTCGCGCAAACGCAGTCGTGGCCGCCGTGGCGGCCGAGGGCGTTCGCGCGCCAAACAAGGCAGCAACGGACAGGATTGAGCATGTACGCGGTAGTAGAGAGCGGTGGCAAGCAGTACAAAGTCGAGGAAGGGACGTCCCTCCTCGTCGATCGCCTCGACGTCAAAGAGGGCGACAAAGTCCACCTGCGCGCGGTGATGTTCCGCGACGACGACGTCCTCGCCGCCGGCGACGACCTGGAGAAGGTCAAAGTCGAGGCGACGGTTGCCGAGCACATCCGCGGCAAGAAGATCAAAGTCTTCAAATACAAGGCGAAGAAGGGCTACCGGCGCCGCGCCGGCCACCGCTCCGAGCTGACCAAACTCGAGGTGACCGAGCTGAAAATGCTGACCCGGAAACCCGCCGCCACCAAAGCCGAAAAAGAGGAGGGATCCGATGGCTCATAAGAAAGGTCTCGGCTCCAGCCGCAACGGCCGCGAATCCAACCCCAACATGCTTGGGGTCAAGGTCTTCGCCGGCCAGCGAGTCAGCGGCGGCGAGATCATCGTCCGCCAGCGCGGCACCCGCTTCTGGCCCGGCGACGGCACCGGACTCGGCCGCGACCACACGATCTTCGCCACCCGCGAAGGCACCGTGGAGTTCAAGCCGTCCCGCAAGGGGCGCACCATCAGCGTCCTTCAGGACTAGACCCAACCAAGGGAGAATTAATGCATCTCGTCTCTGAGCGCAGAGACCATCGGCTGACTGCCGGGGGCCTTGCGTCGATCGTCCTTGCCCTCGTAGCGGTGTTCGCCTTTGCGGCGCGCGCGCAGGCTTCTGAACTCATTTACTGGAACAACTACGGTGCCGAACCCCAGTCGATCTCCGTCGCCAACATCGACGGTAGCGGTGGCGGTGCGCTCAACCTCAGCGGCGTCAATCTGGACAACCCGGAAGGGATGGCGATCGACACCGTCACCGGCCGCCTCTTCGTGGTCAGTAGCAGCGGCGGCGCCAGCGGCAACGGCGAGATCCTGTACGTCAATCTCGATGGCAGTGGCGCCGGTGTCTTCAGCGCTCCTGGGGCGCTGGTGGATGAACCGTACGGAGTAGTGGTCGACCCAGCGACGCGGATGATCTACTGGGCGAACGACGGCAGCGGTGCCGGCAACAACGGATCAATTGCCTGGGCGAAACTCGACGGCAGCGTCGGCGGCCTCCTCAACACCAGCGGAGCCACGTTGGTCGACCCTTACAAGATCGGGCTGGACCCAGTCAACGGGCGCGTCTACTGGGGCAATAATCCTTCCGGGGAAGACATCTCGATCGGCTACGCCAGCGTCAACAACACGGGCGGCGGCACCCTTTCCTTGAGCAAAGCGCCAGAAAACGCTTGGGGCTTCGCCGTCGATCCGACCGCCGGGCGTCTCTACTGGTCCGAAGGAAATCTGGACAGGTTTGCCTACACGGGTCTCCTCGGTGGCGACGTCAACATTCTCGACACGAGTGGCGCGATTATCGATTCCTCGTACGGGTTCGCGATCGACCCGACGCTGAACAAGATCTACTGGCCTAACTACAGCAACAACGATGACCCGGTCGACGGACTTGGGTTCGCCAGCCTGAGTGGCGGGGGTGGTGGCAACATCACGCCGACTGCGCCCTTTGACGGCCCACAGGACTTGCTGGTGCTCAAATCCCCGACCGGCACTGGGGCTCCGGTTGTCGCCAAGAACGCCAGCAACCCGGCGGTCCTGACGTGCCCGACCGGCAGCTGGGCGGCTGATTTCGCCGGCTCGTTCGTTTACCAGGCGCCGCAGTCATACGGCTACCAGTGGTCCCTGAACGGGGCTGCGATCGGGGGGGCTACCTCCAACTCGTTCACCGCCACCACCCCAGGTGCTTACACGTGCACGGTGACCGGAACGAACCACGCTGGCTCCGCCAGCCAGACCAGCGGCGCTGCTGCCACCGTCAACGCGGCAAGCGTGAAGCTCACGATCAAGCCGCGGAAGGCGAAAACGAAAGCCGGCAAGATCGCCAAGTTCACGGTCCAGGCCCTCAATCAGGGCGACCTGCAGACCGGCAACGCAAAGGTCTGCGTGAAAGTGCCGAAAAAGGCCAAGAAAGCCCTGAAAGCGCCGAAGTGCAAGAAACTCGGCGTCGTCGGAGCCCTGACGACCCGCACCGCCAAAGTCAAGGTCAAGGTGAAGCCCACCGCGGCCAAAGGCAGCTACAAGGTCAAGCTGCAGATCAAAGGCAGCGCCAGCAAAGCCGTCAAAGCGACGGTCAAGGTCCTCGGCTAACGCCTGAGCAAGATCAAGCATTGACGGGAGGGCTTCGGCCCTCCCGTTTCGTTGCAGGTCCTCTCTAAGCTCAGGCCCGATGTACGACAAGGCGAAAATCTGGGTCGAGGGCGGGGCTGGCGGCAACGGCAGCATCTCGTTTCGGCGCGAGGCGCACGTGCCGCGCGGAGGGCCCGATGGCGGCGATGGGGGGCATGGCGGCGACGTCGTGCTCGTCTGCGATCCGTCGAAGCGCGACCTCGGGGCGCTGAAGGGGAGCAAGCACTTCCGGGCGCAGCGGGGGCGGCACGGGGAAGGGTCGAACCGGCAGGGGGGGCGCGGGGAGGATCGGGAGATTCCGGTACCGCCGGGAACGCAGGCGTCCGCCGTCGACGGCAGCCAGATCGATCTGGTGACGCCCGGCCAGCGTGCGGTGGTTGCCCACGGCGGGCGCGGGGGGCACGGGAACCGGCGCTTCACCACCTCGACCCGGCAGACGCCGCGGTTCGCCGAGAAAGGCGGCCGCGCGGAGGCCGACTGGATCGAGCTGCAGCTGAAACTGCTCGCCGACGTCGGACTGGTCGGGCTGCCGAACGCCGGCAAGTCCTCGCTCCTGACCCGGCTGACCCGGGCAACGCCAAAGGTGGCCGACTACCCCTTCACGACGCTCTCGCCGGTGCTGGGAACGATCGAAGGCGAAGATCGGCAGGCGGTCGTCGCCGACATCCCAGGGCTGATCGAAGGGGCGGCTGAAGGGGCAGGGCTCGGTCACGAGTTCCTCGCTCACGTCGAGCGCTGCTCGATGCTCGTCCACCTCGTCGACGTGGCGCCAGTGGAAGGCGATCCAGTCGTCAACTTCGAAACGGTGCGCGGCGAGCTGGCCGCCCACGGCGCGGGTCTCGAGCGCCTGCCCGAGCTGGTGGTCTTGAGCAAGCGCGACCTGTTGCCGCCGGAGCAGGTCGAAGACGCTGTCCAGGAGTGGGAAGAGCGAGTGGGAGGAGAAGCGCTGGGGGTGATGACGGTCTCGTCGGCAACCGGCAAGGGCCTCGACGAGCTGCGGCAGCGGATCCTCGCCGAGCTGCCTGAGGTCGTCCCGGCTGCTGGGGCGGCGACGCCCGAGGTCGATCAGGACTTCGAGGCCGAGCACCGCGTCTACCGTCCGGCCGGCGAGGGCGGCTACTGGGTCGAACGCGAGGACGACGGCGCCTTCCGCGTCCTCGGCCGCGGCGTCGAGGTGCTGTTCGAGCGCCACGACACCAAAAACGAGGAGGCGCTCGCCTACCTGGAGCAGCGGCTGCACGAGATCGGCGTCATCGCCGCCCTCAACCGCGCCGGCTTCGAGCCCGGCGACGACGTCCGCATAGGCGAGCACGAGTTTGAGCTGTATCCCTAGCTGAGGCTGGAGAGCCCAGCGGCGACGGCGAAGCCGAGGACCGTGGCGAGACCGGCGCCGCGGCCGGCGTCATCGCGGGCGTCGGGGATCATCGAGTCGATCAGCATCACCAGCAGGGCGCCGGCGGCGAAGCCGTCGATCGCCGCCTTGCCGTTGCCCTTGACCGCGTCGGCGACCAGGTAGCCGACGACCGTGGCCACGGCGCAGATCGCTGCTACCACGACCCAGAGGCGCAGGATCGCCTCCCGCGAGCGGCCGGCTTCCCTCATGTCGCTTGCCGAGCCCAGCGACTCCGGCAGGTTGGAGACGAAGATCGCGACCAGCAGCGAGACCCCGACGCCCGCGCCCGCGGCGATGTTGATTCCCAGCACCATCTGCTCGGGAATGCCGTCGAGGAAGGCGCCGAGCGCCAACGCGGTTCCGCTGCCTGACCCCTGTGAGCGCCCCTGACGGCCGCGTCCGGTCGACATCCGCCGGGCGATCAGACCGTCGAGGAGGTAGTAGGTCAGCGCGCCGACCGCAAGCCCGATGCCGGTGACGCCCGCTCCGCCGACCTCGATTCCCTCGGCGGCGAGCTCGAAGCTAACGGCGCTGATCAGCGCGCCGGCACCGAAGGCCAATACGTAGCCGACCTGCTTTTGCGGCCAGCGGCGAGTGAAGCTGAGCGCTGCGCCGATGACGAGGGAGCTTGCGGCGAGCGCGCCCCAGCCGATTGCGGACCCCATCTGGGTTACTTTCCCGGCCATGACCCTGGTCGTCAAGCTGGGATCGTCGGTGGTCGCCACCGACCGCGGCGCCCTCCGGAAGGAGGTGCTTGCCGCGGTTTGCAAGCAGGTGGGATCGCTCGTCCGGCAGGGGGAGTCGATCGTGCTCGTGACTTCCGGAGCGATCGCCCGAGGAACCTGGCTCCTGAAGAAGGAGGTTCGCCCGAAAGCGATGGATGAACTCCAAGCCGCTTCGGCGATCGGGCAAAGCGACTTGTTCCGCGCTTACGAGAATCGGCTGAAAAGGCACGGCGTCACGGCCGCCCAGGTGCTCTTGACGCGCTCGGATATCGGCATACAGGAGAACTACCGCAATGCCCGTCAGACGATTCAACGCCTCCTTCACTGGGGGATGGTGCCGGTCGTCAACGAGAACGACACCACCGCCACGGAGGAAATCAGCTTCGGGGACAACGACTTCCTCGCGGCGCAGATAGCCGTGTTCCTCCATGCTCGGACGCTGGTGCTTCTGACGAATATCGATGGCCTGTACCGATCGGATCCCCGGGTTGACCCGACGGCGAAGATGGTGAAGAGGGTCAGCGACTTCGAGCAGCTCTGCAAGATCGAAATCGGGCAGAGACCGTCCCATCTGGGGCGTGGCGGGATGACCAGCAAGATCGCGGCGGCGGAAATGGCGACTGGATCTGGAGTCAGGGCGGTGATCTGCAACGGACGGTCGAAAGACGCCATCTTGCGAGTGGCCGAAGGCGAACCCGTCGGGACTCTCTTCACGGCCAAGAGGAGCCGCAAGCCACCCGAGCGCAAGTTGTGGCTCAGATATGGAAGCGATCCGGCGGGCGCTGTCTACGTGGACGACGGCGCGGCCAGGAGGCTCCGCAGCAGCGGATCCAGCCTGCTTGCCGTCGGCATCATGGATGTGGCCGGTCGTTATGAGGCGGGGGATGTCATTGAGGTCAGGGACCGAAACCATCGGCCTATCGGTCGCGGGGTCACCGAGTTCTCTTCCGCCACCCTGGAGAAGATCCAGGGGCGCAAGAGCCAGTGGGTGCGAAAGCATTTCCCCGGAGCCCCTGAGGAGGTCATCCACCGGGACCGATTCGTGCTCCTCTGAGCAAGTGGGGAGTTGATCTGGCTATAGGCAGGTCAACTCTCCAATTGCGATCGATGGGGTGGCACATCCGGTTACCCTTGTCCGATGGCTGTGACCGAGACCACCGTTGCCGACAGCTGCGCCGCGGCCAAGCGCGCGGCGCGGGCGCTGGCGAGCGCCTCGACCGAGACCAAGAACGCGGCCTTGGAGGCCACCGCGCGCCTGCTCGAAGAGCGGGCCGACGCGATCCTCGGGGCGAACGCGGGCGATCTTGCCGACGAGCGCGCCGCGGGCCTGACCGAGGCGCTGCGCGACCGGCTTCGGCTGACCCCGGAGCGGGTGGCGGCGATGGCCGAGGGCGTGCGCGTCGTCCGCGACCTCGGCGATCCGGTCGGCGAGGAGCTGGAACGGAAAGCGCTCGCCAGTGGCCTCGACCTGCGCAAGGTGCGGGTTCCACTCGGCGTCGTCGCCGTCGTCTACGAGGCACGCCCGAACGTAACGATCGATTGCGCGGCCCTGACGGTCAAGAGCGCCAACGCGATCGTCCTTCGCGGCAGCTCCTACGCGGAAGGCTCGAACGCGGCCCTGGCGGCGGTCGTCCGCGAGGCGCTGGCCGAAGCGGGGCTGCCGGAGGACGCGGTGCTCTCGCTCGGCGGCGGCGGCCACGAGGAGCTGGCCGAGCTGGCGACCCAGGAGGGACTGGTCGACCTGTTGATCCCGCGCGGCGGCGAAGGCCTGAAGGCGGCGATCAAGGCAGTGGCGACGGTGCCGGTGATGTACGCGGCGGCGGGCAACTGCCACGTCTACGTCCACGCCGAGGCCGATCCGGAGATGGCGCGGCGAATCGCCGTCAACGCCAAGGTCCAGCGACCCGGAGTCTGCAACGCGGCCGAGACCCTGCTGATCGACGCGGCTGTCGCCGAGCGGGTGGCGCCGGCGATCCTCGGTGACCTCGCCGCCGCGGGGGTCGAGCTGGTCGGCGACGAGCGCGCCCGCGCCGCCGCCGGTGAGGTCGAGGTCGGCGCCGCCACCGGCGAGGACTGGGACAGCGAGTACCTCGGGCTGAAGATGGCGGTCGCCGTCGTCGATTCGGTCGAGGACGCGATTGAACACGTCAACCGCCATGGCACCGGCCACTCGGAGGCGATCGTCACCGCCGACGAGACCGCCGCCGATGAGTTCATCGCGGGTGTCGACGCCGCTGCCGTCTACGTCAACGCCTCGACCCGGTTCACCGACGGGTTCGAGTATGGGATGGGCGCCGAGATCGGCAACTCGACCCAGAAGCTGCACGCCCGCGGGCCGATCGGGATGCGCGAGCTGACGACCTTCAAGTACGTCGCCCACGGCAGCGGCCAGGTGCGTGAGTAGCCCTGACGGCGCGATCGGCGTGCTGGGGTCCGCGTTCAACCCTCCGCACCTCGGTCATCTGGCGCTGGCCCAGGAGGCGGCATGGCAGCTCGGCCTGTCCGAGGTCGTCCTGGTCCCGACCGGCCAAGCCCCGCACAAGCGGATCGCCGACGATCCCGGCAAGGAGGCACGGATGGAGATGACCCGCCTCGCCGCCGCCGACGACGAGCGCTTCTCCGTCTCCGCGCTGGAGGCCGAGCGTGAGGGACCGTCCTACACGTATGAGACTTTGGAGGCACTTGCAGAGGAACGGGGCGACAGGGAGCTGGTGTTCGTGATGGGGGCGGACGCCGCTGTGGGCCTCGAGAGCTGGCGCAAGCCCGAGCGCGTGGTCGAGCTGGCGAGCCTCGCCGTGGCGCGGCGGGCGGGTGTCTCCGACGCCGACGTCGCCGAGTCGATGCGCAGCCTCGGCTGCGAGGGACGGGCGACGATGCTGGAGATGCCGCAGTTCGGCGTCTCCTCCTCGGCGGTGCGCGAACGGGCCAAGCAGGGCCGGCCGCTGCGCTATCTCGTCCCGGACGCGGTTGCCGATTTCATCGTCGACAGGGGGATCTACAGGTGAACGAGGCGCAGTCGGAGAGCTTGGCGCGGCAGCTTGCCGCGATCGCGGATTCGAAAAAAGCCGAGGACCTGGTGGTTCTCGACATGCGCGGGCTGGTCGCCTACACGGACTTCCTGGCGATCTGCACCGCCCGCAGCGAGCGGCAGGCAAAGGCGATCGTCGACGAGGTGAGGCTGCGGGTGAAGCGCGAGACCGGCCTCTTGCCGGGTGGGGTCGACGCCGGCGGCGACGCCGGCTGGACGATCCTCGACTACCTCGACTGCGTCCTCCACGTCTTCACGCCGGAAGCCCGGCAGCGTTACGCGCTCGCGGATCTCTGGCACGAGGCACCGCGCCTCGAGCTTGATCTCGACGCCCCGGAAGCTCCCTCCGTCGCCAGCGCATAGCGCCAGCAACATAAATCGCCAGCAGCATCCGCCAGCAACACAGATAACGTCCGACCGGCCACTTAGGTTGCCCGTCCATGGGTTTCCGAAGGGGGTTCCTGGGGTATCGCCGCGCCGATGTCGAGGACGCGATCTCCGCTCGCGACGCGCGCATCCTCGGCCTCGAGCTGAATGCCGACGCGCAGCGCGCCGCCCTTTCCGACCTCGAGGTGGAGACCACCTCGCTGACCGGAATGGTGCTCGAGCGGGAGCGCGAGATCCGCTGCCTGAACGAACGGCTGCGCGAGGCAAACGAGTGCCATGACCGCAGCATCGCCTCCCTCGACGCGATCACCTCGCGCCTGGAGGAAGTGGAAGCGCAGGCGCGCGGCCAGGCGACCCGGATCCGGATGAAAGCGCTGCGCGAGGCGGTCGAGGTCAGCAAGAAGGTGAAGGAGCTGACCGAGATGGAGCCCGCCCTGCAGGCTGAGGCGGACGCCAAGCAGGAGACCGGCGCATCGGACGAGGGCCTCTACGAGGGCGAGGTCAAGCTCGAGATCGGCCCGCTCGGCGACTTCTCCCAGCTTGTCGGCTTTGAGGACGCGGTCGGCCAGATCGGCGCCTCGGAGATCAAGGTCGACCGCTTCTCCGAGGGTCGCGCCACCTTCTCGATGCAGCTCGACGAGCCGACCGACCTGCTGAATGAACTCGAAGAGCTCTCGAACCTCGACTTCAAGGTCCGCCACAACGCCTCCAACAACCTGATCCTCGACGTCGACGAGGACCAGGGGCCGGAACAGCGCGCCGCCTGACGCTAAACTGCGCCTCCTGCACGGGGCTGTAGCTCAGCTGGAAGAGCGCTTCGCTGGCAGCGAAGAGGTCAGGGGTTCGAGCCCCCTCAGCTCCATTTCTCCCCGCCCCGACCGGTTGAAGAGATTCGCTAGGCTCTTCAGCCCATGCTGAGGATCTTCGAGTTCGCCTGCCCACCATCTCTGCGGCTAGAGCCGCGGCCTCGGCGGGCATCCTCCGCGCGGCTCTAGCCGCCTTCGCGCATCAGTCCCTCTTCTCTCCGCCGGCCAGGTCCCGACCCTGTGCTCGCCTGCAAGTCGGCGAAATCTGGGATACCGAAATACGCATAGCGCGGTGTTCTCGCAGCGCCTTGACGTCAACTCTATGGACCTGGCGGGAGCAGGCCAATTTTCTCCGCTAGATGCCGCGCCGCGAAGATCCTCAAGTAGGCCTCGGAAAGGCCATCCGCCAGTTGCGACACGAGGCCCAGCTGAGCCAGGAAGCGTTGGGCGAGAAAGCCGAAATCCACCCCACCTGGATCTCCCACATCGAGTCGGGGCGGATCAACCCGACCTGGGGCAACGTACGGCGGATCGCCAAGGGCCTGGGGGTGAAGCTGGGGCGGCTCGCCGAGCTGGCGGAAAAGCACGAGCGCGAGCAGCCCGCCAGCTAGCTCAAACCACGGCGTCTCGCTGCCGATGCTCTAGGCGATGAGCGTTGCCAGCCAGCATGTGTTCTCGCACGGGATGCGGGACACGCGGGAGACCCTCGAGGCCTGGAGCCGGCATCCGGGGAGGGTCCTCGACGCCTGGGTCGCGCTCAGCCTCGCGGTCGCTCTCACCCTGCTCGCCACGGTGTGGGTGGTCGCCGGGCTCCTCACCCCGGACCTGACGCCGGTCCACCTCCCTGGCTTCACCGAACCATCGGAGCCGGGCGACCTGCTGCCGATCCTCTACCGCAACTCGCTCGTCCTCGCGCTGCACGGGACCGCCTGTATCGCCGGCTTCATCGCCGGCGCCTCGATGCCGATCGCCGCCGCCCAGCGGACCGGCTTCTCGCGCTGGATGCACGTCAAGGCAGGGGAGCTGGCGATCCTCTTCGTCTGCGGCGTCACCCTCTTCTCGCTCTCCACCCAAGCCCTCTACCTCGGCTTCCAGGGCTCGACGATCGCCTACCAGCTGCAGATCTCCCGACTCGACCTGATCCTCAGCGTCCTGCCCCATGCGATCCCCGAGCTGACCGCGCTCTTCCTCCCGCTCGCGGCCTGGCTGATCGCCAGTCGGCGCGGGGAGTGGAACCAGCTGCTCGCCGCCACCCTCGTCACCGTGCTGCTGGCGATTCCGACGCTGATCCTCGCGGCGACGATCGAGGTTTACGTCTGGCCCCACATTCTTCAGAGCCTCTCGCCGGTGGAACACCCGGTGATCTTCCTCTAGCCGCCCGAGGCAGCCGCTGCGCAGGCGGCTTCCCCTCGTAAGATCGGCGCTCATGGCCGGTTACGACCCGAAGACGATCGAGCGCAAGTGGCAGCAGGTCTGGGCCGAGGAGAAGACCTGGGAGGTGGCGAATCCCGGGCAGCCCGGCTTCGACGATTCGAAGCCGAAGTCCTACGTGCTGGAGATGCTGCCCTACCCCTCGGGCGAGCCCCACGTCGGCCACCTCAAGTGCTACGCGGTCGGCGACGCGATCGCCCATTTCCGCCGCCGCCACGGCTTCCAGGTGATCCACCCGATGGGCTACGAC
>Ga0190273_10000764_pt1 | contig 11686 bp, 5 predicted proteins | sample Popmic504IS_FD_134513 | JGI IMG/M metagenome (GOLD analysis project Ga0190273, IMG submission 134513) | Populus adjacent soil microbial communities from riparian zone of Shoshone River, Wyoming, USA - 504 IS | ecosystem: Environmental > Terrestrial > Soil > Riparian zone > Trees stand | place...
GGTACGCCGAGTTCGGTGACCTGGAAGGCCCGCCCGGCGGCGTCGGCTACGTCCGCGACGCCGGCCGCTTCATGGGCGCCACCTTTGATCCCTCCGGCCTCTACCGCTTCAACGCCGCCTCCCGGATGCTGGCCGAGGAAGGCCTGACTACCGCCGCCGTCAGCGCCCACGTCGCTGCCCTGCAAGCCGACCTTCTGGCCCGCATCGCCGCGGGAGAGGCAGGCCGCCTCGCCGAGGCCGACCTCCTCAACCCACTCCAGCCCGGCCGCCCCCACGTCCGCTTCCTCGCCTTCCGCCACCCCCAAGCCCAGACCTGGAAAGCCGCTCTGATGGAGGCTGGCGTCATCACCGATGTCCGCGACGACGTCCTGCGCATCGGCCTCGGCCTCTACCACGACCCCGGGGATGTCGAGCGGCTGTGCCAGGCCTGCGCGAAAATAATCGCGCTTTGACCGGGGGGTAAATCGGCGCTCAGGTGCTCTAGGGCATCGGAGGGGTCCGCCTTCGCGAATGGGGCGCCATGTCGGCACGGCCGGTCAGCACTGAGGAAGACGCCGCGCGGCAGGCCGAGCTGCGCGCGTGGTCGCAGGAGTACGGCCCCGCCCTGCGCCGCTATTTCGAGAAGCGCGCCGGCGCCGCCGATGCCGAAGACCTGGTGCAGGAAGTGTTCCTCGCCATGCACACCCGCACGGCGGCCGAGGGTGTCGACAACGTCAAGGGCTACCTGTTCCGCGTCGCCGCCAACGTGCTGTCGCGCCGCTTCGGCAAGACGCGGCCGAGCCATGCGCTGTACGGAGCGATGGGGCGGATAGGCGACGCCGACGAGATTACCTCCGAGCGCATCGTCATGGGCCGCGAGGCGCTGGAGCGGGTGGTCGCCGCGCTCGACGGCCTGCCCGCTCGCACCGCCCAGGCCTTCCTGCTGCACCGCTTCGAGGAGCCGACCTATGCCGCCGTCGCCAAGCGACTCGGCATCTCGCCCAAGCGCGCCGAGAAGCTGATCGGGGCGGCGCTGAAACGCGTCCACGCCGTGGCGGAGGGCCGGCCATGACCCGCGCCCATCCCGCAGAGAACATCGACGACATCGCCGTGCGCTGGTTCACGCGGACCGCCGCCGGCGACATGACCGCCGCCGAGACCGCCGAGCTGGAGGCCTGGCTCGAGGCCGATCCCGCCCACCGCGCCGCCTTCGACGCCGTCGGCTTCACCTGGCAGGGCATCGAGCCGCTGCGCGCCGATCCGCGCATCGCCGCCATGCAGCGCGGCCGCTCGCGCCGCTGGCTGCCGCAGGCCATCGCCGCGACGCTGGCCGTCGCCGTGCTGGGCGGTGCGGGCGTGCAGTTCTGGCCACATCCGACGCTGACCAACCAGCAGTTCCGCACCGGCGTCGGCGAGAAGGCGACCGTCACCCTGGCCGATGGCTCGGTGGTCACCCTCTCCACCGACACCCTGGTACGCACCCGGCAGGACGACGGCAAGCGGCTGGTCTATCTCGACCGCGGCCAAGCCTTCTTCAAGGTCGCCAAGGACCGCGCCCACCCGTTCGAGGTTCACGCCTCCGGCCGCACCGTCACCGCCGTCGGCACAGCGTTCGAGGTGCGGGTCGACAGTGGCTTCAAGGTCACGCTTGTTGAAGGCAAGGTGCGGGTGGACGCGCCGCTGGCTCGCCCAAAGACTGAAGCGGCTGCTTCACCGATTGCGCCCCGTGCCGCCGTGCAGGAAACCCTGATGGTCGCCGGGACCCAACTGGTGGCCAGCGGCGACAGCTGGAGCGTTCGCCCCGCCGACGTCGGCCGGGCCACCGCCTGGACGCGCGGCCAGCTGGTCTTCGTCGACGAACCGCTGGCCAACGTCGCCGCCGAGATGAACCGCTTCTCCGACCGCAAGATCTATGTCGACGCGCAGGCGGGCGAAAAGAAGATCAGCGGCACCTTTAAGCCGGGCGACACCGCCACCTTCGTCGCCGCCATTCGCGACTACGGGCTGGTCAATGTCGCCGCGGCCAGCGCCAGCGAAGTCAGGCTCTCCGGGACACCGCTCAACAAAAGTGTCAGCCTGGCGGGGGGGTAAATGCGGCGAACCCCGCTCTTGGGGTCAGGCGGGCGGCAAGCCCGCATCTGATCAAGGGGGAGCGAAATGTCGGGGCAAAAGACGTTCAAGGTGCGGCTCGCGGGCGGAGCGGCCTTCGCCGCGCTGATGCTGGGGAGCGCCGCCGCCGCGGCCGAGCCGGTGAAATTCGACATCGCGCCGCAGTCGCTGACCGCCGCGCTCAACGAATTCGGCGTCCAGAGCAACCACGCCGTCCTCTTCACCACCGACCTGACCGGAACCACGCTGTCTCGCGGCGTCAGCAAGGAGGCCGAGCCGGAAATCGCCCTCGCCGAAATGCTCGACGGCACCGGCCTGTCTTGGCGCCGGAGCGGCGACGCTTTCCTGATCGTGAGGGCCGACGCCGACCCCCAGTCCGGAAGCGCCGCGGGGGGCGGCGCTGAGGTTGAGGCCCTGATCGTTACGGCTCAGAAGCGGGAAGAAGACATCCAGGACGTGCCGATCGCGATCAGCGCGTTCACGCAAGAGGCGCTGGAGCGGTCTCAAGTCGCCGGCGGCCCGGACCTGATGACCCAGGTTCCGAACATGACGTTCACCAAGACGAACTTCAGCGGTTATTCGATCCAGTTGCGCGGCATCGGTACGCAGGCGATCTCGGCGACGACCGATCCGGCCGTGGCGGTGGCTTTCAACAACACGCCCTTCATCCGCAACCGCTTCTTCGAGCAGGAGTTCTACGACCTGCAGCGCGTCGAGGTTCTGCGCGGTCCCCAGGGCACCCTCTACGGCCGCAACGCCACCGCCGGTGTCGTCAACGTCATCAGCCAAAAGCCCAAGTTCGCCTACGAGGCTAAGCTCTCGGGGGACGTGGCGAACTACAACTCCACACGGCTAGAAGGCATGATCAACGTGCCGCTGGCGGAGGACAAGGTTGCCCTGCGCCTCGCCGGAGCTTGGACCAAGCGCGAGGGCTACTCCACTAACCAGATTACCGGTAATCCCATCGATGGGCGGGACCTATGGTCTACCCGTCTGTCATTGCGCTTTGCGCCGACAGATGCCTTGGACGTCAATCTGATCTGGGAACATTTCCAGGAGGACGACGACCGTATCCGCTCCGGCAAGCAGCTGTGTCACACCCACGAAGTGACCAGCATTGCCGCCCCGGACTCGACCGGCCAATGGCACACGTTTGAAACCACTCACTTCCAGACCTTGCCCGAGCGGGCATTCCCGAACATCTTTGCCGGCGTTCAGTCGACCTTCAGCCAGGGGTGCCTGCCCGCTTCTCTCTATGCGCCGGAGTCTTTCGAGACGCCGAACGGTATGTCGCTCCCTTATTATCTACCGCTTGGCCAGCTTAGCTTGCCGGTGGCATTGACCGACCCTTACGTCAGCCGCACGCAGTCGCGCGATCTTCGTGTGATCGAGTCCACGGTTGACCCTCAGTATCGCGCCAAGACCGATCTCGCCGAACTTCAGGTGAGCATAGACCTTAACGATGATCTGACCTTGACGTCTGAGACCGCCTATTCGGCTGACCGCATTTTCTCGACGCAGGACTATAACCGGTTCAACACCGCACCGGGCGCGTTTCGCCAGCCGGGCCCATCGGACCGCCCGGGCGTGCTTAGCGAAGGCCCCAACGGCGGCATTTTCTGTGACCCGCAGATCGGATGCGCCGACCGCTTGGTGGCCGTCGACCTCTCCACAGCGGACTCGCGGCAGTTCAGCCAGGAGTTGAGGTTGGCCTCCGACTACGACGGACCGTTCAACTTCAGCCTCGGCGGCAACTTCCTGAGATACGACACGGAGGACAAATACTACGTCTTCATCAACACGCTGACGATGGTCGCTGCAAACCGTTCGAACCTCACGCCGTACATTGCAGGCATTTCCGACAACAGCGAGTGTCTGCGGCACGGTTTTGAGCAACCTGATCCGCAATTCACTCAACTGGTGGCGGGCGGGCTCCAGGTCGGGTGCGGTTATATCGACCCCAACCCAATCAGCAGCCTGAACGACTTGGGCCACAATTATTTTCTCAGCCGAAATCCGTACAAGCTGATCTCGTATGCTATTTTCGGAGAGGCCTATTACAATCTGGCCGAAAACCTGAAACTCACCGCGGGTCTGCGCTGGACGGTGGACAAGAAGGAAGCGCCCCGTATTCCAAGCTGGATCCTTGCCGCGAACACCGTGGGATATCCCGTCGCCGAAGTGATCGAGCAGGAATGGCGCGAGCCTACTGGCCGGCTCACCCTCGACTGGAAGCCCGACCTTGGATTTACCGACGAGACGCTGTTGTACGCCTCCTACGCTCACGGCTACAAGGCGGGCGGCGCCAACCCACCGGCGGCGGGTATCGTCATCTACTCGGGGAGGGACGTTGGCGAGGCCTTGGTCACGCAGTCCGCAACCCAGCCCACCACATTCGATCCGGAATTCGTCAATGCGTACGAGGTCGGCGCGAAGAATACCTTACTTGACGGCCGTCTGACGCTGAATGCTGCGGCGTTTTACTACGATTATACTGGCTACCAAATATCTTATATCGTTAACCGCTCGGCCGTGAATCTTAACTTCGACGCGAAGGTGTGGGGGCTCGAAATTGAAGCCGACTGGCGGCCGATCGAAAACCTGAGACTCGGCTTCAAGGGGGGCTACGAAAATACGCGCGTCGCCGACGGCATGAGGGCCATCGACGTGATGGACCGCACCGCCGGCAATCCGGACTGGATCGTCGTCAGTCCGTTCCCCACCTTCCCATCGAACTGCATCCTTCCGCGCTATCTGTTCGTGGGTCAGAACTACAACGGGGGCGCGCTAAATGGCGGCCCTGGCGTCGATCCCGCCCTGGTGAACCTCGGCGGACCGGGCGGCGGCAACATCAGCGGTTGCGAGCTTGCCTACGTATTGAACCGGGACCCGGTTACCGACGCGCCATACGTTGACCTGACCACGTCGACGGGACCGATCGTGGAGGGGCCCCTATCGTCCCTCGTCGTCCACCCCAACTACCCCGGCTTTGATCCGATCACCGGCGGCGTGAACGGAGAGCACAACCACGGTGAGGGCTTCTACAAGGACCTGTCGGGCAACGAGCTGCCGAACGCGCCGGACTTCACGGCCACCATTACGGCCGACTACACGGTCCCGCTGCCCGCCGACTGGCTGATGACGCTGCACACCGACCTTTACTACCAGTCGGAAGCGTGGACGCGGATTTTCAACACCGAGGGCTACGACAAGCTCAAGGCCTACACCAACGTCAACCTGGCCGCGATCTTCACCAACGAGGACGCGGGCTGGAAGGTTATGGCTTACGTCAAGAACATTTTCGACCGTGACAGCATCACTGGCTCGTTCCTGAACTCAGATGACTCCGGACTGACAACCAACGTATTTCTGACCGAGCCGCGGCTCTATGGCCTGCGGGTCACCAAGGATTTCAGCGGCGGCCCATGGTGGACCGGAGCCAACCCCAACCATCCGGCTGGAGCGCCATATCCACTGACCGTCGAGTTTTCCGGCATGGTCCAGCGGCATGATGCGCCCTACGAGACGCTGGCACCCGCCTTCGCCGGAGAGTTTCCCACTGCGCTTGACCCGTTGGTCACTCAGAACCGCGACCTTGACCATGGCGACGGCCGAGAGCTGAAGCTGACCTGGCGGCCTGAAGGACCATGGCGGGTCAGCGGCGACGTCCGCTACGGGCGGACCAACAGCGACACGGCGCGCCGCCACAGCGAAATAGCCGAAGAAACCGTCTGTGTACTCAGGGGGCCCATCTGCGACCCGGCCGTCTATGAAGCGCTTAACGCCTACGGCTTGCTCCAGACGCCGAAGAGTTGGTCGGACTCGTCCGCCAGGAGCGGGGAAGAGCACCTGTTCGCCGACTTCAACATCGGAAGGGAGGTCGGCCTTGGCAGCGTAAGCTCCTCAAGGGTCGAGCTTGGTCTGCGCTATGCACAGTTCGAATCGACCACCCAGGTGGCGATGAACGGCATCCCGCACATGGATGTGCCCGAGGCCTTTGCCTACTACATCGCGGTGCACGATCAACACACCGCCGTCCTGGCGGCGGACCGAACGTTTGAAGGGTTCGGACCGACGTTGTCCTGGGACGCGGCAATCGGGTTGTTGGGTTCGGAAGAGGCCGGTCACCTCGACGTCGACTGGAGGCTCAGGGCCGGCGTGCTGTTCGGCAAACAGCGCACGAACGTGAACGGGTTCGAGCAGTCCACGCATTTCGAGGAAAGCTACTTCGTCCACCTGACGCCGGAGGCGGAAGTCCTGAACGATCCAGTTCCGGTAGAGGTTCACCGCAGCCAATCGGTCAGCGTGCCCTTGGTGGACCTTTCCTTGGGTCTCTCCTACGAAGTCGGCCGGATGAAGGTCGGCGCCGGTTACCGCTGGGAGCGTTACTTCGGCGTCCTCGACGTCGGCTACGACGAACACAAGGATGCCGACCGCACCATCGACGGTCCCTACTTCAAGGTCGCCGTCGGTTTCGGCGGCTAACGAACTCCGGCTTCGGTCCCCTCTGAACCGGATACGACTGAGGCGGCGGGTCACACCGCCGCCTCTTTTTCTGCACGCATGACGCAGGGTTTCCTCGAACCTTGGCCTGAGACTACGGTAGGGGCGCGAGTTGCGCGTTCGCCACAGGCCTGGGCATCGTCACGATGGGGCAGCCGACAAATCCGTCCGCCGAGCCACGCGATGCGCTCGCGCACGCCGAGGAGCTGCGCGGCTGGATGGTGGCGTACGGCCCGGCCCTGCGGCGCTATTTCGAAAAGCGGGTTGGGCGGGGCGAGGCCGAGGATCTGGTCCAGGACGTCTTCGTCGCCATGCAGGTGCGCGGCGCCATCGACGAGCCGGAGAAGGTCGACCGCTACCTGTTCCGCGTCGCCGCCCACATCCTGGCCCGCCGGCGTGGGCGCCAGGGCTGGAACTGGGCGGCCCATGCCGAGCTCGGCGAGCTCGACCCTCCGCCCGATGAGCTGTCGCCGGAGCGCATCCTGATCGCCAACGAGCGGCTGGCCCGGCTGATGAGCGCGCTGGACGCCCTGCCGCCGCGCATGGCCGAAGCCTTCGTCCTGCACCGCTTCGACGAGATGACTTACGCCGAGATCGCCCGCCGCATGGGCGTGTCGGTGCGCACGGTCGAGTCCTTCATCGCCCGCGCCGTCACCCGCGTGGCCCTGCTGGTGGAGGGCGGATCGTGAGCGCGCCCCGCACCACCCCCACCGCCGTCGAGGAAGCCGCCGGCGCCTGGTTCGCGCGCCGCCGCTCGGGGGCCATGACACCGGCCGAGGCCAAGGCGCTCGACGCCTGGCTCGCCGAAGATACGCGCCACGCCGCCGCCTTTGAGACCATCGGCCGCGCCTGGGGCGAGGTCGAGGACCTGCGCCGGGCGCCGGAAATCCTGGCCTTGCGCGAGCAGGCGAGGGGGCGCCGCTCCGGCCTGACCCGCGCCGTGGTCAGCCGGGCGGCCGCCGCCTGCCTGGCGCTGGCGGTGATCGGGACGGGGGGGTATGGCCTCAAGGCGTCCGGCCTCATCGACCTTCGGCGGTTCTCGGACCAGAGCTACGCCACGCGGGTGGGGGAGAAGACCGCCGTCACCCTGCCGGACGGCTCGGTGGTGACGCTGAACACCGACACCGTCCTGCGCACGCGGGCCTCGCGCGACAAGCGGCTGGTCTACCTCGACCGGGGCCAGGCCTTCTTCCGCGTCGCCCACGACACCGAGCGCCCGTTCGAGGTTCACGCCGCCGGCCGCACCGTCACCGCCGTTGGCACCGCCTTTGACGTGCGAGTCGACCGCGGCCGGTTCGAGGTGACACTGGTCGAGGGCAAGGTTCGCGTCGCCGCGCCCGTTCGGCCGGCTGCTCCCGCAAAGCCCGGCCAGCCCGCCGCCCCGCCGGCCGTGCGCACGACGGAGATGCTGGCCGGCGACCAGCTCGTCGCCACCACCGACCGCGAGTGGTCGCTGGCCCGCACCGACGCGGTGCGTGAGACCAGCTGGCTGATCGGCCGCCTGAAATTCGAGGCCCGGCCGCTGGGCGACGTGGTCGCCGAGTTCAACCGCTATTCGCCACGCAAGGTGGTCGTCGATGATCCCTCGCTGGCCGCCCGCCCGATCAGCGGCGCCTTCCGCGCCGACGACCAGGACGCCTTCATCGCGGCCCTCGAGGTCGCCCATCTGGCGCGCGTGGGGTCACAGGACGACGACTCCGTACACCTGACCAGACCAGAGTAATGATTTTTATTCCATAGCCGACGCAGGGTTTATCCGATGGCCGGCCTGAAAGTTCATAGGGGGCGACAAAGCTTCCGGAACAATCGGGGGGAAGGCGCGATGCGCAATCATCGTTCGGGATTCCATGGCCGGCTGCTGTGCGGGGCCGCCGTCATCAGTCTGATGACCGCCGCGGCCGCGCATGCGCAAGACGAAACGCAATTCAGCATTGCGCCCCAGCCGCTGAGCTCCGCGCTTAACGAGTTCGCCACCCAGAGCAGCATGGCCGTGCTGTTCACGCCCGAACTGACCGGCGCGCGCGTCTCGCCCGGATTTAACCGCGCCGCCGACGCCGACACCGCCCTTCGCCAGATGCTGGCCGGCACGGGCTTGGCTTACCGTCGCAACGGCGACACCTTCATCATCCTGGCGGCCTCCGACCCCCAGTCCGGAAGCGCCGCGGCGGGCGGCGCTGAAGTTGAGGCCCTGATCGTCACCGCGCAGAAGCGTGAGGAGGACATCCAGGACGTACCGATCGCGATGTCGGCATTTTCGCAGGAGCAACTGGAGCGCTCACAAGTCGCCGGCGGTCCGGACCTGATGACCCAGGTCCCCAACATGACGTTCACGAAGACGAACTTCTCGTCCTACTCGATCCAGATCAGAGGCATCGGCACGCAGGCTATCTCCGCCACGACTGACCCCGCGGTCGCCGTGGCGTTCAACAACACACCGTTCATCCGTAACCGCTTCTTCGAGCAGGAGTTCTACGACCTGCAGCGGGTAGAGGTGCTGCGCGGTCCGCAGGGGACCCTCTACGGCCGCAACGCGACGGCCGGCGTCGTCAACGTCATCTCGCAGAAGCCGAAGTTCACCTACGAGGCCAAGCTTTCCGGCGACGTGTCGAACTACAACTCCACACGCCTCGAGGGAATGGTCAATGTGCCGCTCGTCGAAGACAAGGTCGCCCTGCGCCTGGCGGGGGCCTGGACCAAGCGGGCGGGGTACTCGACGAACGAGATCACCGGCAACCAGATCGACGGACGTGACTTGTGGTCCACCCGCCTGTCGCTGCGCTTTGCCCCCACCGAAAACCTCGAAGCCAACCTGATCTGGGAACACTTCAAGGAAGACGACGACCGGATCCGTTCGGGCAAGCAACTGTGCCACCGCGACGCCAGGACGTCGCTCGGTGAAGGCTCTAACGTGGGGGTGCTGACGTATACATACGGTTCGTACGGCCTCAACTACTGGGGAGGGTTGGTGAACCAAGGCTGTTTGCCGAGTTCACTCTATTCGCCAGATGCGTTCGAGGCCCCCAACGGATTCTCTCTTCCCTTCTATCACCCGCTGGGATCTGTCTTCCTTCCAACGGTTCGCGATTTTGATCCCTATGTGAGCACCACTCAGTCGCGAGATTTGCGCGTCATCGAGTCAACGGTCGATCCACACTACGCCGCTGAGACCGACACCGTGGAACTGCAGCTTAGCTATGAGGCAGGCAATAGCCTGACTTTCACTTCGGAAACGGGGTACAGTTCCGACGATCTGTTCTCCACGCAGGACTACAACCGCTTCAACACTGCGCCGGGAGCATTTGATCAACAGGATTGGGATAATTTGTCCAATGGGCCTCCGGAATGGCAGGCTATGCACCGGTCCAATCTATTGGTCGATGGCGTATTCTGTGATCCGCAGATCGGCTGCGCCGACCGGTTAGTCGGAGTGGACCTGTCGACAGCCAAATCTCGCCAATTCAGCCAAGAGTTCCGGGTTGGGTCGAATTACGATGGGGCGTTTAATTTCAGCCTGGGCGCGAATTTTCTGCGTTATGACACAGTCGATAAGTATTACGTTTTCATCAACACGCTGACCATGTATTCGGCGATTTCTCCGCAAGCGACGAATACTCCCGTTCCAGTGTCGCTATCGCCATGGGTCGCCGGGGTAAGCGATAATCGGGAGTGCCTGCGCGGCGGTCTCGTGGCCCCCGATCCGAACATCGCCCAGTCGATCGAAGGGTGCGTGTACATCGATCCCAATCCCATCGGGAGCCTTAACGACCTCGGCCACAACTACTTCCTGAGTAAGAATCCCTACAAGTTGATTTCCTACGCGGTGTTCGGGGAGGCGTACTACAACATTACCGATAACCTGAAGGTCACCGCTGGTCTTCGCTGGACCGTGGATAAGAAGGAGGCGCCGCGTATTCCCAGCTGGGTTTTGGGAGCCGAATCGGCCGGGTACCCGGTGGCAGAAGTCATTGAGCAGGAATGGCGCGAGCCGACGGGGCGCCTGACGATCGACTGGAAGCCTGACTTCTCGTGGACCGACGAAACGCTTCTCTATGCTTCCTATGCGCACGGTTACAAGGCAGGCGGCGCCAACCCGCCGGCCGCGGGCATCGTCAGCTATGGTCCAGGCGGAACCAACGAACTTCTGAAGCAATCCGCGACGCAGCCTCGGACCTTTGATCCGGAGTTCGTCGATGCATTGGAAGTGGGCGCGAAAAACACGCTGCTGGATGGAGGCCTCACGCTAAATATCGGCGCGTTTTACTATGACTACAAGGATTACCAGATTTCCTACATCGTCAATCGCGCGGCGGTGAACCTGAACTTCGACGCGGAGGTAACCGGCATCGAGTTGGAAGCCGACTGGCGGCCTGCCGAGCAACTGCGGCTGGGTCTGAAACTCGGCTATGAAGACACGAAGGTCGCCGACGGCGAACGCGCTATCGACGTCATGGACCGCACCGCCGGCAATCCGGACTGGATCGTCGCCCGGCCGTTCCCCACGCTACCGTCGAACTGCATCGTGCCGCTGACTGTCGTGAACGGGAGCTACTTAGGCTCGCCGGGTCAGCTGACAATGCCCGGCAACACTAACGTGCAGGGTAACCTTGGGCTCTGCGAACACGCCTACCTTCTCGACCTCGATCCACTGACACAGTTGCCATACGTAGCCAACCCGACACTCGCTGCGCTGAGCGGCGTTGGTACTCCTGGGGTTCCGGTCGATCTGGGCGGGTATCCGGGCTTCGACCCCCTGGACGAGTCACAAGGCCATAACCATGGCGAGGGCTTCTACAAGGATTTGTCCGGCAACGCGTTGCCGAATGCCCCACACTACACGGCGACGGTAACGGCGGACTATACCTTGCCGCTACCGTCCGACTGGCTGATGACGCTGCACACCGACCTCTACTATCAGTCCGAGGCCTGGACGCGGATTTTCAACACCGAGGGCTACGACAAGCTCAAGGCCTATACCAACGTCAACCTGGCCGCGATCTTCACCAACGACGACGCCGGCTGGAAGGTGATGGCCTACGTCAAGAATGTGTTCGACCGCGACAGCATCACCGGCTCCTTCCTCAACTCAGACGACACA